>Ga0209591_10009414_pt1 | contig 10559 bp, 7 predicted proteins | sample MAT01_FD_187207 | JGI IMG/M metagenome (GOLD analysis project Ga0209591, IMG submission 187207) | Freshwater microbial communities from Lake Fryxell liftoff mats and glacier meltwater in Antarctica - MAT-01 (SPAdes) (version 2) | ecosystem: Environmental > Aquatic > Freshwater > Ice > Liftoff...
GGCTCCTTCGAGGTAGGAGCTTGCCAAACCGTGGGTGTACCAGGATGTGACGAAGGTGGTGCCGGTCAGCCAGCCACCGATGGCCATGTAGGCGCAGGGGAATAGCAGGATGCCAGACCAGCCTACGAAGACGAAGCGATCGCGCTTAAGCCAGTCATCGAGTACATCAAAGATGCCTCGTTCGTTCTGGGCGCGTCCGACTGCGATTGTCATTGCGGTAAAATCCTCTTGCTTGTTAAAAGGCTAAGGTTTGTGAATTATCCCGACTTAAGATTCTTGTATGAATGTTAGGTCGGGATGAAAAGCAGTTCTAATTAAAGTTAACATAAGTATACATTAGAATTCACAAAATTTCAACTCGATCGGTAGTTGAATTAAGATTTGGCTTTAAGGCTTTGGATTTTTATGACTGCACAAACGACAAATTCGATCGATCGCATCTTGCGCCAAGAGGTTTTGGGCTCCCGCCGCTTCAGCAATTACTGGTGGGCGACGGTTGTCTCCATTGGAGGGACTGGCTTCTTGCTGTCGGGCATTTCGAGCTACTTGCACGTAAATCTGCTGCCGTTTGCTGACCCCACTATGCTCGTTTTTATCCCCCAGGGCATCGCGATGGGGTTCTATGGTGTCTGTGCGCTGCTTTTGGGGTCTTACCTGTGGCTGACTGTGCTCTGGGATCTCGGCGGCGGGTATAATGAGTTCGATCGCGAAACTGGCAGTATTCGGATATTTCGCTGGGGTTTCCCCGGCAAAAACCGTAAAGTTGATTTTACCTGCAAGACATCGGATGTTCAATCGGTACGGGTGGACATCAAAGACGGTCTCAATCCTCGTCGCAGTATTTATCTCAAGCTAAAAGACCGTCGTCAGTTTCCCCTGACTAGAGTCGGACAACCAATATCCTTGTCTGAGGTGGAAAATCAAGCTGCCGAATTGGCTCGATTTTTGAAGGTTCCTTTGGAAGGACTATAGGAATTTTGGATTTTGGATTTTCGATTTTGGATTGATCAGGCGGCGTGTCAACTTAAGACTGAAACCCCCTGTATCTGTCGTTTGTATCGAAGTCTTGATCGCGCTATCAAATCATTAGACGGCAGTAGGGACACTCCAAGAGCCCATTGGTGTCAACTTAAGGTCAAACTTCGTCACAGACTGGTGTTTACCACTAAGTCTAGATCCCCCCTAACCCCCCTTAAGAAGGGGGGGACAAGGGTATTCTCAAAGTCCCCCTTTTTAAGGGGGATTTAGGGGGATCTAGACTTAGGTAAAAACGAAAGATATCAATGGTTATAGACTTAAGTTGACACTCCTTTGGCGCTGCCGTGTCCTATAATTGCCAAGTTTCTAAATAAGTAAAAGTGAAAGTGAAAATGCAAATCAGAATTCATCGGTGGTTTTTCTCGATCATAATAATTTGTGCACTTTTTGTAGGTGGATGCAGTAATTCTACTCCTGCGAATTCTACTCCGACACCGAGTGCGGCTTCGAGTGAAAGTATTTCTTTGTCTCCGTCCCCGCCTCCGCCTCCTGCTGTTGGGGTGGCCAGTTCGCAATTTAGCAATTTGCCGCGCTTGCAAGGAAAAGCAACGGTGGTGATGATGGTTAAAGGATCGCCGATTACGCTCGAACTCGACGGCACAAATGCGCCAATTACTGCGGGCAATTTTGTCGATTTGGTTCAGAAAGGAGTCTACGACGGGCTGGTATTTCACAGAGTCCTGCGGGAACCTGATCCTTTTGTAGTTCAGGGCGGCGACCCCCAGGGTAAAGACCCTAAATTCCCTACGGCGCAACTGGGAACTGGCGGTTTTATTGACCCGAAAACTTCTCGGGAACGCAGGATTCCTCTGGAAATTAAAGTCAAAGGTGCCCCCAATCCGACTTACAGCAAAACCCTAGAACAACCTGGGGTGGGGGAAAAACCTGTGTTGCTGCACAGTCGCGGGGCTGTGGCTATGGCTCGATCGAATGATCCTGATTCGGCTTCTTCTCAGTTTTACATTACTTTGATCGATGCGTCGCATTTGGACGGCAGTTATGCGGTTTTTGGGTACGTAAAGCAAGGGATGGATGTTGTTGATAAGATTGAAGCGGGCGATCGCATTGAGAAGGCTACTGTGACTCAGGGTTTGGAAAATTTTAAGGCTGTTCAGTAGTCATTAGTCATTAGTCATTAGTTAGTAGTCAGTAGTCATTAGTGAATGGATGTTGTTGTTACTGGAATTGGTTTGGTTTCTGCTTTAGGCTCTCTGGAAAATAGCTGGAAAAAACTGTTGCTTGGGGAGTTGGGAATTGAGCAGCATCAACCTTTTCTAGAACTTGAACCCCGACCTCTGGCTTTAATTGATCCAAAACCTGCGGATTTAATAACTTTAATTCGGCGGGTTTTGGCAGATGCTTTGCAAGATGCTAATTTGATTTTGCCTTTGCCTGATTGCGGGATTGCGATCGGATCTAGCCGTGGCTTCCAGGCAAATTTGGAACAGTTGTTAAGAGAAGGAAGTTCGGCAACGGATTCTGTAACGGATTTAACGGATGTAACGGATGGACTGAAGAAGTCCGAGGGAAGTTCGGCAACGGATTCTGTAACCAATGTCACGGATGTCAGGCAGAAGGAAGAAGGAACAGGGAAGAAGGAAGAAGGAAGAGAATTCCCACTTCCCGATGCCCGATTCCCAATTCCCGATTCCTTCTTCCCGATGCCCAATTCCCAATTCGTGAATTTTTTGCCTCATATGGGGGCGATCGCGGTGGCGAGAGAAATTGGCTCGACGGGGCCGGTGTTAGCGCCGATGGCGGCTTGTGCGACTGGTATTTGGTCGATCGCCCAAGCTGTTGATTTAATCCAAAATGGTCTGTGTCAGCGGGCGATCGCAGGTGCTGTGGAAGCGCCCATCACACCGCTAACTCTGACTGGATTTAACCAAATGGGTGCTTTGGCAAAAACTGGTTGTTATCCGTTTGATGAAGACCGCGAAGGGTTGGTACTTGGCGAGGGTGGGGCTTTATTTGTATTAGAATCGGCGGATTTGGCAATGCGTCGCGATGCTAAAATTTATGGTAGAGTTTCGGGTTTTGGTTTGACAAATGATGCTTGTTATGCTATTGCGCCGGAGGTGGGAGGCAAAAGTGCGATCGCAGCGGTAAATCAATGTTTGAAACGGAGCAATTTATCAGCGTTGGAGATCGATTGCATCCACGCTCACGGCACTGCAACGCAGTTAAATGACCAACATGAAGCACTTTTAATTCAAAAGTTGTTTCCTTTCGGAGTTGCTGTTAGTTCGACTAAAGGGGCTACTGGACATACTTTAGGAGCTTCGGGAGCTTTGGGTATAGCTTTTTCTTTGATGAGTATCAAAAAGCAGATATTGCTACCTTGCACGGGAATGCGAAAACCGGGGTTTGAATTAGATTTTGTTCGCTGTGCGCGATCGACCAAAGTGAGAAATGCGCTTTGTTTGAGTTTTGGCTTTGGTGGTCAGAATGCTGCGATCGCCCTAACTCAGTATCCTTAATTTTTGCACAAAAAAGTTGATATTCAGTTAAATTGGGCGATCGAATACAGTTAAATCCTTGTGGCATACCCCTCTTGTCTGCCCTAGAACCGCAATTAAAATGTATGATATCATCACATAACCGATCCTTATAACAGAAGATATAAGAAAGAAACTGTTTAGATTAAGCTTCAGGTGGTATTTTCACATGGATTTGGCCTCTCATCGATTTATGTCCTACTTTGAACCTGAACAAGCCGCGTACCTGTGCAAAATCGCTATATTGGAGAATTTTGCCCAGGAAACGCTGGTTTTCGAGGAAGGAGACGCAGCCGATTTCTTATATCTAGTTTTAGAAGGTGAAGTCGAGTTTAGCAAACGGATTGAAAACAATAAACATCAAACTGTGGCTGTAGCTAAACCTGACGACTTTTTTGGGGAACTCGGAGTTTTAGACGGACAGCCACGCAGTGCCAGAGCCGTAGCAATTGGAGGCTCGACTTTGGCAAAAATATGCCGCGAAGAACTGATAGAAACTCTCCAGTTTACTAAAGGAAGTTCGGTAATGCAAATGTTTAGCTTCATTGTCAAAAATTTGCGAGACACAACCGATCAGTACGTGAGCCAGTTTGTACACAAACAAAAAATGGTACTGGTAGGAGAAATGGTGAGCACAATTATTCACGATTTCAAAAGTCCTTTTACGGGCATTAAACTTTCAAGTGAAATGCTCAAAGAAATGCACCCAGATGAAGAAACTCAGGAGTGGTGCGAACTGATTCAATTGCAGGTTCAGCGAATGTTGGGAATGGCGGAGGAAGTGTTAGAATTTTCCCGTGGAAATTCTGTTTTAAATAAAAAAGCAGTTAATCTTATCCAGACTTTGCAGCAGTTTGAAAAGTTGAATAGGGTTTATTTTGAAGCTGCCAAAGTAGAGTTGGTGATCCGGGTAACAGAAGTGATAGTGGTGGTGGACGAAAATAAGATTTTGCGCGTTTTGCAAAATTTAGTGGGGAATGCTGTTGAAGCTTTTGGCGGACGCGGGGGGCGGATAGAGATTATTGTGACACAAAGTGAGGACTGGGCAGAAATTAGTATTTATGATAATGGACCGGGTATTCCAGCGGCAATTAAGGAAAAGTTGTTTGAACCGTTTGTTACCTATGGAAAGCGCACTGGTACTGGTTTGGGAACGGCGATTGCTAAGTCGATGATTGATGCTCATAAAGGGGAAATTACTTATGAGTCGGAAGATTACAAAGGAACAACTTTTTACATCCGTTTGCCTAAAAATATAAGTTAAATGAGTCGCAAAATTAAGTATAATTGAATTAACGAAGCGCTAAAATTCTGATGCCAGTTACTATTCAAACCTTACCCGCAGAAGTTATCGATTTAATTGCCGCCGGCGAAGTGATTGACTCGATCGCTGCTGCGGTGCGAGAATTAGTGGAAAATTCTCTGGATGCTGGGGCAACTCGCATAGTTGTTTCTGTCTGGCCCCAACAGTGGCGACTGCAAGTTGCAGATAACGGTACGGGAATGGATTTGGAAAATTTGCAGCAGGCGGCTTCGGCTCACAGTACGAGCAAAATTAGCACGGAAGCTGATCTTTACAAAATTGCTACTTTGGGGTTTCGTGGGGAAGCTTTGCACTGTTTGGCTCAGTTAGGTGAGTTGGAAATCTGTAGCCGGCCAAATGATTTGGGATTCGCCCATTTTGGGGAAAAGCAAGAGAATGTGGTGGCGGAACCCCCCCCCAACCCCCCCTTGTTAAGGGGGGGAGTTGAAAATAGCCCATTGTTAAGGGGGGAAATGCAAAATGCTCGATCGGGCTGGCGGGTGGTTTACGATGGTGCTGGCGAACCTGTGGAGGTGGAAACAACTGCGATCGCACCTGGTACGGTGGTGAGTGTTGCTAATTTGTTTGGGAATTGGCCTATTCGTCGCAGTTTTTTGGCACAAGGACACCAGGTGCGATCGATACAATTAATCATTCAGCAAATGGCTCTTTGTCACCCGCACATTAATTGGCAGTTGCGACAAGAAAATACGCCTTGTTTTCACATAATTCCCGGCTTAACAGCGCAACAAATTTTACCTCAATTTGTGCGGGGAGTTCGCTTGAATGATTTGCAGTATTTAAATGTGAATTTACCTTCTATTCATGATAGTCATAAATTAGTAGACTCTTTGGTAAACACGCAATTAGTTTTATCCCAAACAAACCAAAGTTACCAGTTACCAATACTCAATGCCCAATGCCCAATGCCCAATTCCCAATCGTTAGATTTAGTAATTGGTTTGCCCGATCGCTGTCACCGCAAGCGGCCGGATTGGGTTAAGGTGGCGGTGAATCGGCGGGTTGTGCGATCGCCCGAATTAGAGCAAGCTATTCTTAGCGCCTTTGCTCGTACTTGTCCGCGCGATCGCTATCCCGTTTGTTTTGTTCATTTGCAAATTTCTCCCTCTGCAATTGACTGGAACCGCCACCCGGCTAAGGTGGAAATTTATTTGCATGATCCGGGTTTTTGGCAAGAGCAAGTTAGCGCGGCAATTGCTAGAGCTTTGGAGTTGAATGAAGATGTTTTGCCACAGATTCCAATTCCCGATCGAGTCGGAAAATTGCTCAAAGCATCGGAACACAAAGGTGCTTACAATGTTAGTATTTCTACTCAGCCGAAGGACGAAGGTGAACAGGTCAAAGGTAATCAGATAGGATTAATGGAATTGAGAGCGATCGCTCAAGTTCACAATACTTACATTGTAGCCGAACATCCCAGCGGAATGTGGTTAGTAGAACAACACATCGCTCATGAGCGCATTCTGTACGAGCAGTTGTGCACTGCTTGGCAGTTGAAATCTCTAGAAAAGCCGGTGATTTTGAGTCAATTATCAGCGCTGCAAATTGAGAATTTGTCCCGCTTGGGTTTGGAGGTAGAAAGTTTTGGCGAACAGCTATGGGCGGCGCGGGAAGTTCCTGAATTGTTGGTCGATCGAGATGACTGTGCAGATGCTATTTTTGAACTAAGTAAAGTTGGTGATTTGCAAGCTGCTCAAGTAGCTACTGCTTGTCGCACTGCTATTCGCAACGGCACTCCTTTGAGTATTTTGGAAATGCAAAATTTGTTAAATGAATGGCAACAAACTCGCAATCCACGCACTTGTCCCCACGGCCGCCCTATCTATTTTGCTTTGGAAGAATCGACTTTGGCTCGCATTTTTCGTCGCAATTGGGTGATTGGCAAAAGTCACGGTATTTGAAAGTTAAAAGTTAAGCTGTAAGGTGCGCGTTACATACATGACTGTTTTTTTTTGAACCGCAGAGGGCGCAGAGAACGCAGAGAGGAAGAGAAGAGAGATGTTTGTGGGTTGAGGCTATTAATGATTGTAAAACTGGAGATTAGGGCATGAAAGTCGGATGGTGTTCATCTCAATCCTGATGGCAAAAAAATCTATCGTGAAGCTTTATTAAAAATAGTGGGTGATTTAGATGAAAAAATTTAGAGTATGTTAAAACTAAAATAAAGTTTTTTGCAACAGGCTTTCCAGCCTGTTCATGATATTGGCAGAGAATGTTAATTACAAATTAATGAATAATAAAAATGGATTTTTCGAGAGCGCGACAACTCTTTTATCGAGAAATTAATCAACCAGATAGCTCGATCGATCTGGCAAAAGCTGCCCTTTACATCGCTTTAGAAGAATATCCGAACTTAGAAGCCCAAGAGTATTTAAACATCCTGGATGCGATGGCAGATGAAGTGCGCGATCGCCTGCCGAGCCAAAATTATCCGCTGCGAATTATTCAAACTATTAACCGTTACTTATACGAGGACTTGCAATTTGCGGGTAATGATGCTGATTATTATGACCCTCGTAATAGCTTTTTGAATCAAGTGATCGATCGCCGTACTGGTATTCCGATCTCTTTGTCTCTGGTTTATTTGGAAGTTGCTAAGCGGATTGATTTCCCGATGGTGGGAATTGGGATGCCTGGACATTTTTTAATTAAGCCAGATTTTGCAGATGCTGCTATTTTTGTTGATGCGTTTAACGGCGGCGAGATATTATTTACGGAAGATTGTCAAGATCGAATTTCTCAAATTTATGGTCAAGTGATGAAGTTGCAGCCGGCATTTATCGCCCCAGTCAGTCCCAGGCAATTGTTGGCGCGAATGCTGGGAAATCTCAAGGCGATTTATTTGCAACAGCGAGATGCTGTGAAGGTGCTGAGCGCGATCGATCGCATTTTGCTGCTGTTTCCAGATGCACTGGGGGAAATGCGCGATCGCGGAATCCTGTACTATCAACTGGGCCGCTTGGCAGAAGCGCGCCACGATTTGGAAGTATACCTGAGAAATGCTCCGAATGCTCCTGATGCTGCTAGAATTCGCCAATTGCTCGATCGGCTTGATGCGACGTAAAAAAAATTAACATATAAATGGGCAATTGACACCTATCTTTTGATAGGTTAAAGTTGCTTGACATAATAGTAAGATAATTGGTCATTTGGGGAACTAGAAAGCCCACTTTCGAGACTTACACGCATAGAGACGATCGCTCAAGAAAGTATTTTGACTCAAAAAGGTAGAAATCCATGAACTTTCAGTTTCAACAAGGTTATTTGAACGGAGTGCGTGAACAATCAGCTCATTTCACGAAGAAAATGTCAAAGTCTTTATCATTAGGTTTGGCACTTTTGTTGGGAACAAGTACAGTATTGCTGAGCAGCGGGAAAGCCTTTGCACTAGACAATGTTACCGTAAAATACGGTGCAGTTGACGTCACTTTACCGATGAGCGACTTACAAAGTTTTGCAGAAACTGGCAAACCATCACCTCAACTGCAAAGCGTTTTGAGTCTTGCCAAACAAACTCCTGAGTCAGTACGGGAAATATTAACGAAAGAAGTGGCTCTGGATTCTCAATTAGTAACGCGACTGGTAAATACTTATTTCGGGGAAATAGTTTTCAAACAATTGAGTGATGTTGCTTATACACCTGCCACTCTAACTCAAAGCGCACCAGCACTACGAGATGCTTTGGTAGCAGCTTCTAAAGATGGCAAAATATCGCTGATAGAAGTGATGCAAAACTACAGCCCTCCGGCTTTAGAAGTTGATGGCAATCAAGCTATGGCTATCTATCAGCGAGTGATTAAAGACGTGCAAGATTTGCAAGCTATGTATCAGAATTCCCCGGCTTTGCAAAGTACGGCAGGTCAAGCTATGAATTCGGCGAGACAAATGATTTGTCAGCCCAATTCATCATCGGGGGCTGGGAAGTAACTCGTGTTGGTAATGGGCAATTGTTAATGGGCAATTGTTAATGGGCTGATAGGGTGACAACGCCTCTGAAACCTTGATGGGTCAATCGTTGAGGCTCCTTGACCTCGAAAAGAATGATGAATTCTCGATCGGCTGATTGACAATAAGCTGGGGCAGCTAATTTTAACAATCCTGTTTCTTTAGACTCTTGTGGGGTGGGTACTCCTAGCCCGCCCCAAAATAAAATTCAAATGCACAACAGCTTATCTGCACAGTTGTTTCAGACAATGTACGGAACTATCTGTCATACATTGCATCAAGTTTCATCAGGTGTGCTACAATCACCATCAACACTTCGGACTGTTTTTGATTGCCAACCTTAGAATCAGGGTTTCTGGGCGATAGATCGAGATGCTTTCGGGTAAATCAAGGGTTTCAGACTGCGACCTCAAAACTGTCCGGACTACTGCGACACAAACAGTCAATAATGATATTAAGGGTGCATATAAAAAGCAATTAAAAACTAGAACATCAGTTCAAAACACTCAAAATGCTTAGACTCGAAGAAATTTTAGCCAGCTATGTACCCAAGAGTTTACTGCAACGCATCGCAGTCAACTCAGAAATCTTACAAACACCGCTGCAAGAACACTTAAAAGCAGCAGTTTTGTTTACCGATATCTCTGGATTCACAGCCCTCACTGAACGCCTAGCCCAACGCGGGCCTGATGGTGCAGAGGAACTGACTAAGCATCTGAACGCCTATTTTGGACAACTGATTGAACTGATTAGCGATCGCGGCGGCGATATTATAAAGTTTGCTGGCGATGCCATGTTGGCGATTTGGCCAGCTACGGACGAGTCATTGGTGAGCGCAACTTACCACGCTGCTGAGTGCAGTTTGGCAATCCTGGAAAAACTTAGCCATTACGTGGCTGGAGATGTAAATCTTACCTTACATATTGGGATTGCAGCAGGGGATTTGATGAGTCTCCATGTTGGTGGAGTAAATGGGTTTTGGGAATATTTAGTAGCGGGTCAACCTTTAGGTCAAATGGCCTTAGCTGAAGTACAGGCTAAATCTGGCGAAGCCTGTATTTCCCCAGAAGCTTGGGCGCTGATTCAAAACTACTACGAAGGGACTCTCCGAGAGTCGGGAGTTGTGAGATTGAATGAGTTTAAAAAGGGGACAGAAGAACAATTTAGGAGTGATTTCAGAGTAGAGGAAGAGAATTTACTAATACCAGGGCAGCTTGACAATTCCTCTTCCCAATCCCCATTTTCTAATCCCAATTCCCCAATCTTAATGCCAGAAATGGTAAAAGTTTTGCGGGGGTATATATCCCCAGGGATTCTAGTGCGACTGGATGCAGGACAAAGCCAGTGGCTGTCGGAACTTCGTCGAGTGACAGTATTGTTTATCGGACTACCGCCCGTAAAAGACTTGACTTCAGTGGCTTTAAAACAGATTCAGTCCTGTACTCAGATTATCCAGAGTGTCTTGTTTCAGTATGAAGGGACTCTGCGAAAAGTAATGATGGATGATAAGGGTCTGGTGGCGATCGCAGCTTTTGGATTGCCTCCAATCTCCCATGAAGATGATAGCGTGCGCGGTGTCCAAGCAGCACTGGCTATCCAAAATCAACTGCAAAAATTAGGATTTAATGCCAAAATTGGTATCACCACAGGTCGAGTTTACTGCGGAACGGTGGGCAGCGAATCCCGACTGGAATATACTGTTTTGGGCGATGTGGTGAACCTCTCGGCGCGATTAATGCAGGCTGCAACTAACG
>Ga0209591_10009421_pt1 | contig 10554 bp, 8 predicted proteins | sample MAT01_FD_187207 | JGI IMG/M metagenome (GOLD analysis project Ga0209591, IMG submission 187207) | Freshwater microbial communities from Lake Fryxell liftoff mats and glacier meltwater in Antarctica - MAT-01 (SPAdes) (version 2) | ecosystem: Environmental > Aquatic > Freshwater > Ice > Liftoff...
AGAAAAGTAGCGGTGAAGCTGGGATTTAATCTCAGTAGAATCAGTAGCGGCGATTTGATAGCGCCTTTGAAGATCCGTTTGTGGACTCTTCAAGAATCCCCCGGCTTATAGCCGTGGGGAGTATCAAATCATCCCATTTTGTATTTTTATCCCAGCGGATATCTCTAAAAAAGTTACCGCCGAGGTCTGCGCCGCTGAGGTTTGCGCCCCTGAGGTCTGCGCCGCTGAGGTCTGCGCCGCTGAGGTCTGCGCCGCTGAGGTATGCGCGGCTGAGGTTTGCGCCGCTGAGGTATGCGCCGCTGAGGTCTGCGCCGCCGAGGTTTGCGCCGCTGAGGTTTGCGCCGCTGAGGTTTGCGCCGCTGAGGTTTGCGCCGCTGAGGTCTGCATCGCTGAGGTCTGCGCCTCTGAGGTCTGCGCCTCTGAGGTCTGCGCCCCTGAGGTTTGCGCCGCTGAGGAATTGCCCAACTACACTATTAAAAGTTTCAAGCTGAAAGCAATCACTGTAGTTAATGACGCGAAGCAGTTGGGCTGTATAAAAATCTTCTTCTGGTTGACCAGACGGATAGAAAATAATTTGTTGTTTAAGATCATCTCGCCCTTGAGCATAGCGGTGCAACTCCAAAAGCAAAATCATCACATTTAACCCAGCATAAATATCTACATGACGCTGGCCTAGCTCTTTAATTCCATACTTTTGCAACTGTCGCAGCTTTTTCTGAGCCAAAGTTTCTTCCGCAGAGTCAATAAATTTCCCCTTACACCAGTTAACATAAAACTTTTCTAAGCGTTTAAATAACTGCTCCCAAGGCAAATCTTGATTTTCAGTTAGCAACCCCATCAAATATTCCACAATTTCTGGTGTGAGTCTGCCAAAACCCAACAAATCATAAATTTGCCAATTCATTTCGGCTTCGGGAATAATTAGTTGTCTTCCGTCTTCTGCTTCGTAGTATTGTGTCCAAGCTTTCATGCGTGCTTTCAGGCGTTCAGCAAAGAGAAATTCGCCAAAACTCTTATGAAAAAACTCAACTCCACCCTCTTGTTTATCAGCAGGACGAATGTAAAAAGCAGCTAAAGCAGTTTTGAGAGCTTCGTTACCCAGTTTTTCTTTAGCTTTTTCAATTAAGGCTTTTGCTGCTTCGTCGTCTTGTAAACGTGCTTCTAACATTGACATGGAAGCAAATTCGCCTCCCGACTGCACAACACAAACAGCTGCTTCAGTGAGAATACGTTTTAAATCTTCGGGTTTCTGTTGGGTTAACTCAATATTTAAATTAGTCCCATCCGCTTGCGATCGCTGTTTTGTCAGTACCCAGTTTAAAGCTTCCTGGTAAATTACAATTTTGGCTGTACTACGGTTTGCTTGCTCTAATTTATCAATTGCCAATTTTCCATCTCGATACATTGCCGCTAACAAATAAAGTAAGAGCGGCTCTTGGGCTAACTTTTGCACCTCAGATGGACATTTATCATCTTGCAAAAACTCCCCAAAGGCTGTGGTTTTTCCTTTATTGGCTGGTAATTCTTCCCACTTGTCTAACCATTTTTGTTGAAGTTCTCCATCCATCTCGACAATTTCCACCCGCTCTAAATTGCGAGGCAAGTGAGGAATACCTTGTAAAGACATCGACCTACCAGTAATTAATACCCGATGTCCCATATCGGGGTAATCTTTACACTCCTTCTGAAATCCAGAGACTTGTTTGATAAATGCTTCTAGGTTGAGGTTGGTTCTAGCTTCAATATGCAATTCATCAAACCCATCAAGGATAAACAAGAAATGGGTATTTTTATTTGTTAACCAGTTTTGATCGTTTTGAATAAAACTAATTTTCAGTTCTGCTTCTAAAGTGTTTTCTAAACGCGATTCAAAGGAGTCTAGATCCCGTAACCGAATCAAAATTGGTGTCCAGATAGGATGCAAATGCTGCCGCACCCAATCAGAAAACATCCGACAGAAGACACTTTTACCGCGTCCTGGGCCTCCTTGAACAAACATTACTTGTTCTAGGTTATTTGGATTTAGCAGATTTTCCTTAGCCCACGTTTCTAAATCTAAAGAGTCTACATTTTCATCTATCTCTCCATTTTTATCTACAGCTTTGGCTTTTAAAGGTACATAAATATCTTTAAATGAAAAACTCTCATCAAAAACGAAGTCTAAAGGCTTGCTAGCAATATGAGTTTTTAGGTATTCATCAATGCTAGAGAACTTTTGCTGTTCTTTCTGCCAGTCTCCAAAGGAAGGTTGAATGATATTTTTGATAGCATCGCCTGATTCTATCCAAGCTTTCATTATGTAGCGGTGAGTATTCCAAGCTACTCGTTGCGTCAAAATATTAGCATTAGCGTTGGGGATGTTTGCTGCTGCTAACCGCGCTAATAAAACTTGATTAAATACTGTGGCTAATTCTGATTCGTGGAAACAGGCTACAGCATTGCTGGCACTTTGATAATCTAATTCAATATCATTGAGTTTTTGTAATTGTTTGATTAATGCTTTACTAATATTGGGTTCGGCATCCCAGTTAATAGATGGATATAAAGATAAAATTTCTTTGACACTTTCCAAATAAGCAGCTTGACTAACTATAAATACGCAGTCTTCTAGAGAAGGATCTTGTTTAGTTATGTCGCGGGAAAACTTCAGCAAGGCAATTCCAAGTGGCACGAATGGCAAACCCGCACCCACTACCTGCGCTAAGGGTGAACACAACACATCTAACAGTGAAGATGAATTTTGTAACAGAGGTTTCAATAGTTCTACACTGGCACCTTGTTCTTTAAAGGTTTTTGCGGCTTCTAAAACTGCCTTGCCAGTGTCAACGGTGGTGTTTAGACTCTCTCCGACTGAGAAGGATTGCCGAAACTTCTGCCAGGTTTGCAATAAACGCTTGTTCATTCGCTGGGACTCGTGTAATTACTGGTTATTTAGAGTTTAGTGTAAAACTTCGGGTTGATGGGTGCAGGAAGAATGACAAACCGCAGAGGGCATGGAGGGAGAGAAAGGCGATGCGATCGCATTATGCTAATAATTAGACATTTGCTCTAGATATGGTCTTTGGCATCTCTTGCAACCTTATACCCCTCATATAATTTCTCAACACCTATCAGACTTGAGATAAATATGTTGACATTTCTGTGTCTGTTGTTACATTTAGATTACTGTGTTGATAATTCTGAAAAGTGTCAGCTTAAAAATTATTTCAAAAATGAAAATTATTTCATTTTTTGGCTAATTTGTTATACTTTTATTCCATGATATTTCTGGGTCAGAATGTAGAAATAATAGTTACTGTTTTTTAGAGACGCAATTGTTAGGAAAAATCTAGAGAAAAACAATGCCACAAAGCTGAAAAATAACAACTAAAATTGAAGTCTAAAGTTTGCTGCTTGAGATATAGCGGTTCCCATTCAGATTCGGTACAACGTTATATCCCAAGGTGTAGGGGCACGGCATGCCGTGCCCCTACGGGTGTACCTCACGTAAACGAGAACTGAGATAAAGCAGTGAAGATAATTGGCAGAAGGCAAGCTACATAACTTTGTAAAAGTTAAAAATTAATCACGTAATAGTTATCGGGCATGGATAAAATGAACAGATTAAGCTTTTATATGATTTTGTTACATGGTTTATTTTTAGGAATAACATCGGCTAGTGCCAAGGCAGTGTCTATTACCAGAGTTGATACAGAGTTGTCTGCCAACCATAAAGCTGTGGTGACAGCCAGAAGTGGAAATAAATCTAATAGTCAGTTAACGACAGAAACTTCTTCAACTCAAATCTCAGCATTATCACCAGAAAATGTCAATATCCGCCAGAAACAGAGGCTACCGTTAGGGCAAGTTTGGGTAGTTAATCAAAATAAACACGCCCAGCCTCAACCGTTTATTTGGGTAGTAAAAGATCCTAAAAAAGCAGAACAGCAACCATTTTTGCAAGTTGCTAAACCCCCAGAAAAACCTAATAAAAAGCCTAATTCTAACAAACCACCAACAACAAAGGATGAGTTAGAACTAGAACCGTTTGATGAAGTAGTGAAAAACACTCAAAAGTCAGGAGGACTGTTCACCCTTTATCGCAATAAAGAAAAGAATAAAATTTATCTAGAAATTAAGCCAGAACAACTGAATAAAAATTACCTAGCTACGGCAACGCTAGAATCAGGCATTGGCGAACGAGGCATTTACAGCGGTATGCCTCTGCAAGATTTTTTGTTTTATTTCCAACGGGTAGATGATAAAGTAAGCTTTGTCATTCGTAATGTGAATTTTCGCACTCGTGAGGGAGATCCTCAAGTGCGATCGTTGGCGCGATCGTTTAGTGACTCTGTTCTCTATACCATTCCCCTTAAAAGCATTCATCCAGAACGCAAAACTCTTCTCATCGACTTGGGAGATTTGTTACTTACAGACTTGGCTGGCTTATCTGTAAGTTTAGGAATACCAGGAGGCACAGACCAGTCATATTTTGGTAATGCTAAAGCCTTTCCCCAAAACTTAGAGATTGAGTCAGTTTTAAATTTCTCTGGTGGCGGTGCGAGTGAGAGTGAAGTGCCAAGCTTTGGATCACTACCTGACAGCCGTGGCTTTACCCTGCGCGTCCATTACAGTCTTTCCCAACTACCCGATCAAAATTATCGATCGCGCCTGGCTGACGATCGCATCGGCTATTTTATCACCGCCTACCAAGATTTATCCAAAGACGATCGCGGCGATTCTTTTGTCCGCTACATCAATCGCTGGCGTTTGGAAAAACAAGACCCGAAAGCAGTAATTTCTTCACCCAAAAAACCAATTGTCTTCTGGATTGATAATGCTGTGCCCTTAGAGTACCGCGATGCTATGAAAGAAGGCGTTTTGATGTGGAACAAAGCCTTTCTCAAAGCTGGATTCAAAGATGCAATTGAAGTCCGCCAAATGCCAGATGATGCCACATGGGACCCAGCAGATATTCGTTACAACACCATTCGCTGGATCAACACAGTCGATGGTTATTTTGCGATGGGGCCATCCCGCGTTAACCCCTTGACTGGAGAAATTTTGGATGCAGACATTATCGTAGATGCCAGCTTTGTGCGCGCACTCAAGAATGAGTATCGCCAAATCGTCCAACCCAGCCAAACCCAAAATCTCACTCAAAATCGCACTACTTTATCAGCTTTGATGCAAAATCGTTTACTTTGCGCCAATGGTTTAGATGCGAAAAACAACGGTGTACCCCAGCAGATGCAAGTGCAACAAAAGTTGTTGAATCGTTTATCTAAAATGGCGGGTGAGTACGATTTATGCTACGGCATGGAAGCTGCTAACCAATTTGCCTTTGGTTCACTGGCAATGTCACTGCTGCCAGATACCATAGCCACTCCAGACCAGATTAAAGAATATATCAATCAATATTTACGTTTAATCATCGCTCACGAAGTTGGACATACTCTTGGTTTACGCCATAACTTCCGTGGTAGTACCCTGCTGCCACCGGAGGAGATGAATAATACGGAAATTACCAAAACTAAAGGTCTGACAACTTCCTTAATGGACTACATTCCCCCAAATATTGCCCCTCAAGGGACAAAACAGGGAGATTATTTTCCCAGCATGGTGGGGCCTTATGATGAATGGGCGATTAAGTACGGCTACATACCAATTCAAGCATCGACTCCCATAGCGGAAAAACCAATTTTAGAGGAAATTGCTGGACAATCCTCAAAGCCAGAATTGAGTTATTCCACAGATGAAGATGTGTATGACCTTGATCCAACTGCTGATGCTTGGGATAACAGCAGTAATGTACTGCTTTATTCTCAGTGGCAATTGAATAATTCACGGGTGATGTGGCAACGTCTCGATCAGCGTTACCCAATAGCTGGTGAGAGTTTCAGCGATGTAAGTGAACGTTTTAGTACAGTATTGGGTAACTATTTCCAGCAAATATATTACACCACAAAATACATCGGGGGACAGTCTTTCTATCGAATTCACCCTAGCGATATCTCCTCTAGTACAGTTGTTCAACGCCGATTACCCTTTGAAGCAGTACCAGTTGAACAACAACGCCAAGCTTTACAGACACTGCAAAAATATATATTTGCAGAAGATGCCTTGAGCTTTTCACCAGAACTACTGAACAAATTAGCACCTTCTCGTTGGCGACATTGGGGTAGTTCTCCGCAAATTGGTCGTTTAGATTATCCAATTCATGATTTGGTGCTGTTCATGCAGAGTGCCGTGTTGCGGGATTTACTCTCAGGCGATCGCCTTTCTCGTCTCAAAGATATTGAACTCAAAACGAAGCCAGAAAATGCCTTGACTCTTCCAGAACTATTTGACACTTTGCAGTCAGGTATCTGGACAGAAGTAATCAAACCAAAAGGTAAACCAATGAAGATTGCCAGTTTACGGCGAGGCTTGCAGCGCGAATATCTGGACATTTTGACTGGTATGGTGTTGCGAAAAGAATATGTCCCAGAAGATGCTCGCACTTTAGCTTGGTATAAACTTAAGCAACTAGATGAGAAACTTAAGGTAGTGAATTCTGAGGATGAATACACCAAAGCGCACTTATTAGAAACACGCGATCGCATTGAGAAAATCTTGAATGCACCGTTGCAAGGGAATTAAAAAAGTAGAGACGTGATTAATCGCGTCTCTACTCTTCTTCTCCCATGATTTCGGCAAAATATATTTAGAATACTCATACAGACTGAGAAAACAATAGATGTGTGATAGATACAGGCAGGAAAAAGTTAATGACATTGCAAAACTTGCAAAAACAGGCGCTACAATTATCGACTAGCGAACGTTGGCAACTAGTCCAAACCTTGTTGGAATCGTTACAGCAGGAAACTCGCCCATTACAAAATAAGGGTAACTTGTCCCGATTGCGAGGGATTGCAAAAGGTTCAGTTGCATCAAGTAATCAAGGTAGAGCATAAAAGGAGGTAGCAGATAATAAAATCTACCTCTGCTACCTCTGCATTATCCTAACTACTCAACGCCTTTAAAAACCGTTGCAAACTCTTAAACACACTTGGCTTTCTCGCAGGTGTTGTATCTGTTGCTGTTTGTGGTTGTCCTTTTAAAAGGATGAGATCCAACTCATCACCTGATGGTTTTGTGGGTAATTCAGCAATTCTTTGATACTCACCGTTGGTTTCCAGCCAAACTTCCCACTGTCCTGGGTAGCAGCGATACACGGCACTTTGATCGTCTACAGGGCGGAGGTAATAGGCGGATTCAATGGTACTGATAAAACGATCGCGGATTTTTCTAGCTGTATAACCAATGCCCACAACCCCAGAATCTTCTAGGCGAGGATTTAAAAAGACTACAGGGCGATCGCCTATTTCTTGACATAACTTTTCCACCTGCGGTACTTCTACGGAAGTGGGCGCGATGAATAAGAAAATTTCATCCTCTGGCTGAATTTTTGTCTGCAAGGAAGCAGCCCTACCCGTACCAATATCCGAAATTTGAAATGGTGTATCAGCCCAATTGCGGCGGGCTAAAGCCGCAGCCCCAGCATCAGCAAAGAAAATCTTCAAACGGGAATCATAAGTTGTAAACACGGGCAAAAATTGTTCCGCTACCGGCATAAATTTGAGTTCTGGAAACAGGAACTCAACTTGTAAGCGAGTACAACCATCTGCAAGGGCGGCTTGGACAGCTACACGAGATTGAGCGATCGCATCTTCAAGACTATTTGGAAGTTCACTCATAGTTTATTATGTTGCTTTAGCATTACTTCCATTGTTTCAGTATTAGCTCTGATTTTGGCGTTGCTCAATTTTAATATGAATAATTTGGTCTTGAGATGGGAACCTTAAAAATAAAGTAAAGTATTGATATCAAGGTCTTTGATGAAACCTGTTTTGCGTAAAGGTAAATTAATAACATGGAACGATGACAAAGGTTTTGGCTTCATCCGCTCCAGTGATGGCAGTCAAGACGTTTTTCTTCATATCACTGCACTCCAAGAAACAAATCATCGTCCACAAGTTGGTGATGTGATTTGCTATCAGCTAACGGCTGACAAAGACGGAAGAATTCATGCTTGCAACGCCTTCATTGAAGGAATTGTATCCAAACCTATGCCGATGATCTCATCTTTGGCAATCGAGAAAGAAGCATTCCAGCCTAAAGCTAAATATTCTTTAATGTTCGAGGTATTGCTCTTGTCTTTATTACCAGGTTTAGGAGCAATGCATTTTGCATTGACGACTTTCAACCCAATTCCTCTGATTCTCTATCCTGTAATGAGTTTCGTTACCTTTGCACTGTACGCGGATGATAAATCTCGTGCAAAACAGGGGCGTTGGAGAATATCAGAAAATAGATTACATTTGTGTGAATTTATGGGTGGATGGTTGGGAGGATTCATCGCCCAACGAAGATTACGTCACAAAAGTAGGAAGGTTTCATACCAAGTTGTATTTTGGGTAATAGTAGCTATTCATCTGATATTTTGGTTGGATTGGCTTTTCTTTGGGAAAAGATTGGTGGGTTTATTTCTCAGCATTATTTCTAGAGGGTAGCAGAAAAAATAAGCAAAACAAACTGCTCAGTGGAGATTGGCTGGCTACTTGCCCATTTTCCGATCTGCTGTTGAAGTTGAGAAGAAAGTTTATAGGAGCAAATGCAAAGGTGGTTCACATCCCAATTTTAGGAGTGCGATCGCATAGAAGACACTCTCAAAATTTTACCTGTTGGTAAAAGACTCGTTTAAGGCTTTGGGCAACAGTGACATAGAGCGCTAATCAGATAAAACCGAGATATTTTGATACGCGATACCCAAGCCAAATCCCCACAAGTCCACCAATAACGCCCAAGAGGATCGAGGTGAACGATAGCAAACTTCCACCCTATAATGCAGGGATGTAACTGCCAATTGTAGAGCCAACAAACATCCCAATTCCAATGATAGTTTTACTCATTCACGAAAAGCCTCAAAAGTAATGAAAATAAGTCATGCTTGAACTCCTTTATGACTCAAAATATTAGCTTTTGGGAAAAAATTTGTTTAACACTTTTGGCAACCGTGACATAGGGAGCTACGTTCACCCCTACTCTGGAACTTGCACCAGATCAGCGATCGCTTGCAAAACAAACTGCTCAGTCGAGATTCCTTGACTACTTGCCCATTTTTCGATCTTTTGTTGGAGTTGGGGAGGAAAGTTCATAGTAGTAAACATAAAAGTGCTTTACGTCTCAATTGAAGAAGTGCGATCGTAAACTGCATAACAAATAATCTAAAACGATGTTGGTATCAATCAAATGTCAGCCTCTGCAAAACTTGCTTCAACACCATTACAGCTAGGACACAAGTATCCTATTTTGGGATTATCCGAAAATGGGTTTATTCTGTTTAGAGAACTCCACAAAAAAGATGATCCACTAGCTATGCTGGTTTAGCAAAAATTTCCACAAACCATTTTTTGAGATTGGGGAGACGGTGAATCTGTGTTTCAATTTCTTCCATCGCAGAGGTAGTTAGCTTAACTCCTATGGAATAAACTTTTTCTACCAATGTAACAACCGGATTTTTACCCTTAAATGTGAGAGTTTGGGCAAAATTCAGTCCAGTCTCAACAGTGTCAAGTAAACTACCATTCCAATGCTGTTCTAGCCAACCAAAGCAACGTTCGATGGGATTATATTTACTATGATAAGGCGGGTAATAAGCAAGTTGTAACGTCAGTTGAGATGATGTACCAAAATCTACAATTCGCTTCATAAACTGAGTGCGACGAGAATGATTTTCCGGCCCATTATCCTGATTAATTACCAGTTTTTGAATATGAGCAAATCGGTGTTTGACAGTTTGCCACCAGCTTTCAAGCAAGTCAACAATACAATCAGCAGTTAATTTGGAAGTAACGAAGAATAAAAATAACTCGTTGTACTCAGGTATAAAAATGCCGTAGGGAATTAGAGTTGTTTCTGGAGGGAAGTCGTGGTCTATTGAAGTAGTTGGCATCCGAGTTTTACCACCTCGGTCAAATTCTCCAATCTTGACTGCCACCTTAGCATCAATGGAGATCCGGAGAGCATGAGGGTCATTGTCAGCTTCAGTATTAATTTGTTCAACTTGTTCAAAAATCGCTTCTGTTTCGGGAATTTTCTTGATAGGCTTGGTTTTCAGAACTCTTTTTAAGGTATAGCCTAAATCATTCAATTTTCGTCGAATTGTTTCTGATGAAGGTAGTTCTTCCTCTGTGTAACCAAATTGTTTAATTAGTTGACAACGGACTTCGCTTGCCGTCATGCGTGTATACAAACGTATACTTTTAAAACTGGGGTCAGTTTGACTTTGTGGGTCTACTAACGATTTTATATCCCTCAACAAGTTTGATAATTTTGCTTCAGCCCGCTTGCGTCCACTACGCCCGAAACCATCAATAAAAGGCTGACCACTCTCTAACTCCTGCATGCATGAAGCGGATAGTGCGCCTATTCCATCCCAACTCCTGTTCCGCCACAGTTTGTCCACCTATTCCCAAACCTTTGACCACTTCTGCCATGAATTGTCTTCGGTCACTTCCCTTGAGTTTTTTC
>Ga0209591_10009422_pt1 | contig 10554 bp, 5 predicted proteins | sample MAT01_FD_187207 | JGI IMG/M metagenome (GOLD analysis project Ga0209591, IMG submission 187207) | Freshwater microbial communities from Lake Fryxell liftoff mats and glacier meltwater in Antarctica - MAT-01 (SPAdes) (version 2) | ecosystem: Environmental > Aquatic > Freshwater > Ice > Liftoff...
TTAACGGTTAAGGCCAAGCATCCGTTAAGGGGTTTTTTGTAGCGGATAGAGCGGCGGGCGATCGGTTTTTCCTGAGTCCGCCGCGCGATCTGCCTTTTCCGCTTCATGGTAACTTTACAATTAAATATACATTTCTTGACAAAATCTTCACATTTGGGGGTATCACCCCTCATTCCTATCGTGTTATATTGTGTTATGTAGATGCACCCTGATGGCAGAGAGAGTTACTTCGGTAGCTCTCTCTTTTTTTTGTCTTTTTTTTGGCACGGACGTGTAAATACGGATGCGGAAGCATTGGGAGAGGGGGAGCGATACCGATTACCGATTAGCCATTACTAATTACCGATTACCGATTACTATCAATTTGAGTTATTAAGTGATTTTGACAGTATGAGCGAACAAGCTAGCGAGCTAATCAAGCAGGGGATTTCGCAATATCAGGCGCACCAATTTGAGGCGGCGCTGGATTCTTGGCAGCAAGCGCTGGTGCTATATCGGGAAATCGACGATCAACGCCGATCGGGCGCGGCGCTTGGTAATATGGGTGTTGCTTACGAGGCGCTCTTGAATTACGATCGCGCGATCGACTGTTATCAGCAGCATTTGGTGTTAGCGCGGGAAATTGGCGATCGCCGGGGCGAGGCGAATGCTTTGGGAAATCTGGGCAATGCTTGCTGTGCCCTTGAGGATTTTTCTAGCGCTATTGATTACCAGCAGCAGCGTTTGGCGATCGCGCGGGAGACGGAGGATGCTCGCGGCGAGTTGGAAGCTTTGGGTAATTTGGCGCTGGCTTGCGATGGGAATGGCGATTTGCCCGGTGCGATCGAGTGTTATCAGCAGCAGTTGTCGATCGCGCGTGCACATAAGGACGATCGCATTGAACGCAATTCCCTGAAGAGTTTGAAGCTGGCTTACAAGTATTTAGCGGATTATGAGAAGGCCGACGAGTACCGAAAGCAGCAATTGGCGATCGTGCGCGAACTGTTTTTAACCGATAAAAATAATAATTTTCTACAACTTGCAGAAACAGTTGGTTTGAATCCAGTCGAGGATTTTGCCGGAGCTGATTTAAGCGGTTTTGACTTGCACTACGCTGATTTTAACGGCGCGGATTTACGCGAAACCAACCTCCAGGGCGTAGATTTAACCTTGGCGGATCTCAGCGGTGCTTTGCTGAGTTCTGCTATTTTAATTGATGCTACTTTGTGCAATGCTAATTTGCGCGATGCTGAACTCAGCAGCGCCAATTTGAGCGGTGCAGATTTGCGAACCAAGCTGCCGAGGGCAAATTTGAGTGGTGCAAATTTAACTGGCGCAAATTTGAGCAGTGCTTATTTACCGAATGCGCTTTTGGTAAATGCAAATTTGACAAATACTGATTTCAAGAATGCTGATTTGAGCGGTGTTGATTTGAGCGGTGCGAATTTAAACGGTGCTGATTTGAGCCGCGCTGATTTAAAAAATGTGGTAGTGGAAAATGCCAGATTTACTGGTTGTTTGGGGATTTCGGAAGGGGTAAAAGTTGAGTTGAGGACGCGGGGCGGGATTTTTGAGTAGAATGGGAATGTTGGTAATAGTAGAGGGCAATAAAAGCTATGACTGCCGTAACTGCAAAACGATTCTCGATCGCCGAATATGACCGTTTGGCAGAACTGGGATTTTTTGAATCCGACGCTCGATTTGAATTGATTCGCGGAGAAATTATCAAAATGGCTGCTAAAGGTAGGCTTCACTCGGTTTGTAACTCGCTGTTATTTGGAGAATTGTACGTGTTGATGGCAAGACGTGCTTGCGTGCGCGGTCAGGAACCGATTATTTTGCCTACTGATAGCGAACCAGAACCTGATGTGGTGATTGCCCGCAATCGTTCTGATAATTATGTATCTTCTCACCCGGAAAATGCTGATATTGTGTTGGTAATTGAAGTTTCTGATTCTACTTTGAAGTACGATCAGAGCACTAAGTTATCTCTCTATGCTGAATCGGGGATTGCTGATTATTGGATATTTAATTTGGTAGATATTCAATTGGAAATGCACAGCGAACCTTATCAGAAACAAACAGGTGGTTTCGATTATCGAGTCAAACGAGTGGTTTTGCCGAATGAGGTTGTGGTAATTCCAGGTTTCCCAGAGTTGTCTCTGGATTTGTCTACGGTATTTCCGGCCTAGACTTCCTGCGATAATCTAATGCACTCATAAAAAAAACTCGGTAAGTAGGAAACTCAGCGGCCCCGGCCCTGAGAGGAAAACGACACGGGGGATTTCAATCCCCTTGACCATTACCGCCTTGGGATTGTTTGATTCGGTGTGCTTTTGTATTGCACTTTCAATGGGACAGTTACCATTTCAAATCTCGCAATCCTGTACGCATAATGTCTGCTCTTTTGGAGCCTCCCTTGCGGGGTAATGTTAGCTTTAAATCGAAGCGAACGCCGATGTTTTAAGAGCTTTTTAGACCTGCAACACTGTAAAGAGTGACTTTAAAACTGTTTAATTGCAGATGACAGAGCAAGGAACTAGCTTCGCATCCCAGGGTGTCGTGACTCAAAAAACGTAGTCAGTTAAGACTATAGCTGGTCAGAATAGCTTGTGAGTGATTTCTCGCGACCAAGCTCAGTGTCTTTAGACCTGAGTTCCTGACTGTGATGGCTACGTCTTGCGCTTACGAACTCTTCACCACAGTAGCACTTTGACCGCTCAAACTCTCGCCCCGCCAGAACAAATCGTCCAGCTATCCGGTATCAGTTGGCAAACTTACGAAACTTTGCTTGCCGAAATTGGCGATCGGCAATTTCGACTGACATATAATCGCGGCAATCTTGAAATTAGACCACTTGCAAAATTCATTTTAATCAAATTTTGTAACAGGCAAGATGCCTGTTCCACAAGAAAAAATGTTTTTTGTGGAACGGGCATCTTGCCCGTCCTAGTTATTTTTGCAATCTTGTCTATTATGATACCATCCCCAGAACACGAAGTTTACAAAAAAGTAATGGATCGATTTGTGGAAACTTTAGTAGGGTGCGCAATGCGCACCGGCTCATCTTGTAACGTGCGCAATATGCACCGAAAAAGTCAAAGTCAACCGGTGCACAGTACACTACAAATTACCAAGTTTCAAGCATTTTCGGCACTAAGAAACAAGCTCAGCAAACACCTTGACAGGGTTGGGTGCTTAGGTTGCACCCTACAAATAAAGTTTGCACTTAAGTTCTGTTAGTTATCCCTCATCCTCCGACTTAACAGGAGGGCGTCCAGAAATCACCATAAATCCTACAGATTCCAGAGTCATCTGTGGGCGACGAATCCCCGCTAAAACAGCTTGACTTAACAAACTTTCGATGCTCATTTCATCAGCCAAAACCGACTCTAAAAGCTGCTCAGATTGAGACAGCCGATTCAAGCGCAACTGCAATTGATTCACCCGGTTTTCCAGTTGAATTGCAGCACTCAGAGCCGATTTTTCGCACATTTCAACAAAATCCCCTCGCCCGCGCAGCAACTCCTCCGAAGTCACCCGTCCCCGTTGGCAAAAATCATCCCATTCTAGCGGATCGACAAAATTATCAAGAATTACAGTGCGATTTTTGGACAAATTATAATCCCGATTCGGCCCGCCTTTCCCCTTATAACCCCGCTGCAAAATTGCCAGAACTTCCGCATCTTCCACCAACAACATCGACTCATTACGAGCATCTACAAACACAGTTTGAAAAGTCGGCAAAAACAGAGCATCAGCGCGTCGCTGCAAAGCTTTCAAATTGTAATTTTCGATATTTTGCGCTTGCAAAACTTGCTCAGCAGGCTGCACATCAGTCTGGATTGAATAATTAAATTGGAAGCCGAACCATTCCATCCCTTCCGTAGCATCCCAGCTTTCATCGTATCGCCACATGGCAAAAGCTTGTCCGCGATCGTCCCAGCGAATATAAGAACCAAGTGCATCGATCAATCCCTCTCCAATTCGATAAAGAGCGACATCGGTATTCTGATGAGCAATGCGACGATTATAACTACCGTACTGCTGGCAATAAGGCACTAATCTGGTTCTCAAATCGTTCGATGGAATTAAGGTTTTTTGAGTAGGTTGATAGCGCATCAACCCAGATATACTCGGATGTTCGACTTGTTTGAAGTGGAGAGCTTGACACAACCAACCTTCTGCCGCCCGCTGCATTTCTTTATGCTTAGCATCGCAGTTATCGAGAGATTCAAAATACTGAGATGCGGTGTCATCAAGAACATCAATTTCATCTAAAACGTACTGTTCATCAATTTTTATTTTCTCTTCTTCAATCTCCTTTTTGATTGAGACAATTTCGCTGGATAAGCCTTTTGCTCCTTCAGTAAACAACTTTTCTTCAAGTTTGAGCAGTTTTTTGTCAGCATAAAACTGAAGGCTGGAAATAGATTTGTTGAAGATATCAAACCCGTCTTTTAAGACTTGATACCAAGCTTCGTGGGGACTCTCAGGCAAATCTGGGCCTGCAAATAAACAAAATTGTAGTCCCATTTTGCTACCAATGCGATCGACTCTGCCGAGTCTTTGTTCTAACTGGTTGGGAAACCACGGTAAATCGAAGTGAATTAACCAATCTGTCAGTTGCAGATTTACGCCTGCTTCAGCCGATCGATCGCACACCAAGATAAAACAATGCGGCTCAGTTTTAAACCGATGGAGACTAGCCTCAACATCATCAGCAGATTTGCCTGTTTCGTGGCTGGCGATCGCCTTTTTACCAAAGATTTTAGCTAAATTGTCCGCAATCTCTTGACAAGTTGCCGTAAAACTGGTAAAAATCACAATTTTCGGGAAACGTTCGCCCGGAATGGGCCGTTTAATTTGCTGTTGAATTCTCGACAGCAAATCGCGAGGATTGCTATGATACTCGCGCGGAACCTTTAGAGAAACTGCGAGAAATCGCAAAACGGCGATTCGTAACAACGAGAGTCGATCTAGTCCTTCCTCGGGCTTTTCGACAGTATTGAGAAAGGTTTCCAGGATTTCTCTTTCTTCGGAAAACAGCGCAGTTTTGGTCAAAATCGCCGTGTCCTTTTGTCCGAATTCGCGATCGAGTTCGGGAGTCGATTTTTTTTGCAAACGAGCTTTGACAACCTGTTCTAAAACATTCAGCCAAGTACCAGAAGCGCGGAAAAACAGCAGAAAAATTCTCTGATATTCGCTCGACTTGGGAGCGACAGTGCGCCATTTATCGAGTATAGTTTGAATTTTCGACCATTGTTCATCATTCAGATCGTACTCATTTTTGGGAACAGCATCTCGGTCAAAAATCACATCTTCAACTGCATCCCGGCGGTTACGAAGAATACGGCGGTGGAGGCGGTAGGTATCTTTAACGTGAGAGCGAATAGTCTGGACAAGACGAGCTATTTCTGTAGTTTGTTCAGTTTTCAAACAACTTTCTAACTCTGTTGCTAATCCGAGCAAATAATCATCTTTTGTAAAAAGATTGCGGAGTTGAGCGAGTTTTGTTTGCAAAACAGCAGGCTTGGCATCTTCTCGAAAATCAAGCAAAGCGCTACCAATTTCCTGACGATTTTGCACCCGTTCTTTGAAACTTTCCAAGTCATCAAGACGGTAAGTTGTCGGATCTAGTAAGTGCAGCATTGTTAGAAAATCCTGCTCGCGCCCGATCGCAGGCGTTGCAGATAATAACAATAAATTTTTGCTTTTTTGAGCGAGTTTCTGGCAGAGTTCAAAAGATTGCTGCCCGGCGCGATCGCCCGAATTTGCCATAGCCGCCAGATCGTGCGCTTCATCAACAATCAGAAAATCTAGGTTAGCATTGCGACTAACTTGATTGTTGACTTCATTAATAGCAACAAGCTGGACTCGATCGGCAAAATGAGACAAATAGAACTTATTTTCTAACTCTTGTCGCCACTGTTCGAGCAGGTATTTGGGGACAAGCACCATAGCGCGTCCGTTAGGTTCGTCTAGCAGAAATTGACGGAGAATTGTCCCAGCTTCTACTGTTTTGCCTAATCCTGCTTCATCTGCCAATAAATAGCGCACGATCGGGTCTTCTAGGACGCGCCGGACGACTTCAACTTGGTGCGGGTAGAGGTCTATGTTCGCAGAAATTAACCCCGTCATGCCGCGGCTGACGGCGCGCTGTTCGATCGCAGATTGCACAAAAGCCAAGCGGCGATCGTGAAAATAGGGTGTTTCTTGACCTTTGACTGCTAAGATATCGATCGGATCGGCGATCGGGATATTGCAGCGAACATAAAGCTCAGCTTCGACAGCTTGCAAACTTTGGCTGTCTGGGAGGTCAATTTCGTACTCTAACTTATCTTCATCCCAGTCATAAACTCGACCAATTATCCACCTTTCCTGAGTTGTGCTCCAGAGGTAGCAGCGGGTTTGGCGCTGAAGTCTGGCTTCTTGGAGCAAACTTAGGGGTACTGTTTTGCTAAGGCGGTTTTTTACTGAGCAAAAATATTCAATTAGGGCTTCGGTGCGGGATAATTCGACAACTTTTCCGATTCCCAAATCGTTTTTGGGCGATCGGACTAACGAACCAACATCAATCATAATTTTAGCCTGACAATACTCACTAGAATACACTAACGCCTGAGCGACGAGAATAACATTGCATCTTAAACTTATTGCATAAATCTTTGATGGATAGGTCAACCGCAGATGTAAGGCAGATAAACACAGATCAACGCAGATAATTTTAAGAATTGAGAACAAATGAAAGCAGTCTTGTCTTTTGATTGGGGGTAATTACGATCGCCCAAAAACAACGCCTGCATTGCCAGATTCCCATTTCGGGTATTTGTGCATAATACTAGCGTAGATTTCCGAGTCTGTAAAGGCTGCTAACCAAGCCTGTAGAGGCATCCAAGGCTGTTCGTTGAACCAATCTGTATCGGTATGAGCGAATTGACGGACGAAAGGTGCGATCGCCATATCAGCCAATGCTACATTATTACCAAACAAATATTTAGTCGCGCTTAACTGTGCATTGAGTTTCGCGATAAATAAAGCACCTTCATATCGATGCACTTGAGCATCAACACCAGGGTAACGCTCAGGGTATTTATAACGGTCGAGATGATATTTAAATCTATCATCAAATTGAGCAATTAGTGCTAGCATTTCTGTCACAGAACCTTGTTTTGGAATCAACCATTTTTCTGGATCGTGTTGTCGCAATGCCCACAACATGATATCAATACTTTGATCGAGTACACGCCCATCAACATCAATCAATATCGGTACCGTACCTTTCGGAGATACATCCAACATTTCTTGTGGTTTGTCTCGCAAAACAACTTCCCGCAACTCACACACGCGATTGCTAACCATCAAAGCCAAGCGCGCGCGCATAGCATAGGGACAGCGGCGGAAGGAATACAAAATTGGGTATATTACTAACATATTCTAGCGTTTTTCAGTCAGTATTCGTAGGGTGTGTCGCCATGAAAAATCCCTAACTAAATATCGACAATATCATAGCGACGCACCTTATACCATTTATAAAAAACCGTGCTACAAAACAAGTGTTGGTTTTTTTCCTGCACCCTGTATGTAATACCCTTTATCAAAAGCCGTGCTACAAAACAAGTATTGTTTTTTCCTCCACCCTGTATCTCAGGTGCGTCGCTATCTGAATTGTCGATCTAATTTAAGGATTTGCTCTTGGCGACACACCCTACGAATACTGTTGCATAAGTTTTGAAACATGGTATGAGGTGCGTCGCTATCTGAATTGTTGATCTAATTTAGGGATTGTCTATGGCGACACACCCTACAAATACTAATCTTGTTTCTTGAAACTCTTGTGGGGTGGGCTTTGAGCATCGCCCCAAAAAAGCAATCTAGATGTCGTAATAGCTGATTAATCGATCGCATTATCAACTTTTTCCTTCACATCATAGCGCGCGCCGATATGTGTTTGATTGCGGCCTTTAGCCAGCTCAATCTGACGTTGCCGCTCAGAAAAGCCTTGTTTTTTAGTTTCGGTTTTCGAGTCATGACAATGAGGACAACTCACACCAAGTACAAATAATTCAGAAGCCTGATCTTCCTGACTAATCGGCTCACGACAAGCGCGACAAAGTTGATAGTTACCAGGCTTTAACTGATGAACAACAGAAACCCGTTCATCAAAGACAAAACATTCACCTTCCCAACGACTTTCTGCTTCCGGCACCGTCTCCAAATATTTTAAAATCCCACCTTCGAGATGATAGACTTCATCAAAACCTTGCGATCGCAAAAAAGCAGTAGATTTCTCGCAGCGAATGCCGCCCGTGCAGAACATTGCCACCTTGGGTTTATCGCGTAAAGCAGCTTCTTGCAGCGCCCATTCAGGCAAATCGGAAAAGCTTTTTGTTTTGGGATTAATAGCACCTGCAAAAGTACCCATAGATACCTCGAAGTTGTTACGCACATCAACCACAACAACATCAGGATCATCAAGCAGCTTATTCCACTCATCAGGCTTGACATATTTGCCAGCCATGAGGGATGGATTAATATCAGGTATTCCCATCGTGACGATTTCGCGCCTCAAGCGTACTTTTAGGCGGTAAAACGGTGCTTTTTCGGAAAAAGATTCTTTGTGAACCAAATCTGCAAAACGCGCGTCACAGCGCAAGAATTCTAGCACTGCGTGTACGCCTTCTGACGAACCGGCGATCGTGCCATTGATGCCTTCTGCTGCTAACAAGATGGTACCTTTAACCTGATTGTGATTGCAACAATCCAGTAGCGGTGCTTTTAGGTCGGCAAAATCCGATAGTTCAACAAACTTATATAATGCAGCGGTTAAGAATTTAGCCATAGATCGAATTGATAGCACTAATTAATTTTCATATTTCTATGAAAATGCAGTCAAAGCGGGCGGTGGGGCTCGAACCCACGACGTCCAGCATGGGAAGCTGACATTCTACCACTGAATTACGCCCGCGATTGGTCATTTTTACTTGCTTTTACCTTTGAGGCGTTGCAGTAAAAAATGACCTCAGAAACATTATACAACGATTTTGCAATTCTGAGTCAACCATTTTGACAATTAAGTTTTGGGGGTTGGCGATCGCCCATCCAGACAAAAAAAGTCCTGCACGAAAGGCAGGACTAATACTTCTACTCTTCAGTCCGCGGAGGCGGACTTCGTTTGTATAGCCGCGGTTTCAACCGCCGGGGCCATTGGACTTCTACTCTTCAGTCCGCGGAGGCGGACTTCGTTTGTATAGCCGCGGTTTCAACCGCCGGGGCCATTGGAGAAACTGGAGGAGCGATCGATCGCCCTCAACCGTTAAACAAAGCGCAAAGAACTGCTGTCAAGGCCAAAACCAGAAACAGGTTGGACGATCGCAATCAATTCATTTGCAGCCGCAGTCTTCTTGAAAATAGCCGCACCTTCCGGCAATCCAGCGGGAGAAGCGCCTAGCACGTAGGTGCTGGGAGCGCCTTGAAGTTGGATGATATCTTGAGCGGGGTTGTAGCCGACAATCAAAGCGTAGTCGCCAGCGCCAGTGCTGCTATCGATGCCGTCGTTGTAGTACAAATCGGTGGCATTTCCCAGCAAGAAAGTATCGCTGCCATCTGCACCAATCAGCGTATCAACTTCGCCGCGTCCGGGATTAGCACCGGTATAGTCAACACCAACGAAGATGTCGTTACCTTTTGTGCTGTAGAGGAAATCGTTGCCACTACCGCCAAACAACACATCATTATTTTCACCGCCGTACAGAGTATCGCTACCCTCGCCGCCGAGTAAAGTATTGTTGCCGAGTTCGCCGCCGAGGACATCGTTACCAGCGCCGCCAAATATAAAATCGTCAGCTTTGCCGCCTAATGCGGTATCTGCGCCGTCGCCACCGACAAGGGTGTCGTTGCCGAGGTTGCCAAACAAGAGGTCGTTGCCGACATCGCCGAATAAGCCGTCATCGCCTTTGCCGCCAAATAGGATGTCGTCGCCGCCATTCCCTGCTACGGTGTCGTTTCCACCGTTGCCATACAGGATATTGTTAGCATCGCTGCCAACTATGACATCGTTGCCGTTGCTGCCGAGAATCTGCGGTAGCGAGGCGTTGGCTGCGGGCCGGTTGGTGAATGTGGGTGCGATCGGCTGTGCGATCGACAGTGCAGTCGCGGGTGTGAAGGGTGGAGGTGTTGGTGTGGGTGTGGTTGCCGGTGTGGGTGTGGTTGCCGGTGTCGGTAGTCTTACGGGTGTCGGTATTGTTACAGGTGTGGGTGTTGTTACCGGAGGTGTTGTTACCGGAGGTGTTGTTACCGGAGGTGTTGTTACCGGAGGTGTTGGTGTTGTTACCGCAGGTGTGGGTGTTGGTGCTTCTGGTAAATTGGCTGCGAGAATGTCGGTACCTGAGAGGTTGCCCACAGTTTCGATGAAGCCTGCACCTTGGATTGTCGGCGATGCACCGAAAAAGTCTAAAATCACCACGTCCTTAGCAGAGTCAGCGATTCCGTCTTGGTTGATGTCAATCAGCAAGCTAGTACCTTGTCGGCCCAAGCCTTTACTTCCCGATGACAGCGACAGCGCTAGAGTTGGGC
>Ga0209591_10009424_pt1 | contig 10552 bp, 7 predicted proteins | sample MAT01_FD_187207 | JGI IMG/M metagenome (GOLD analysis project Ga0209591, IMG submission 187207) | Freshwater microbial communities from Lake Fryxell liftoff mats and glacier meltwater in Antarctica - MAT-01 (SPAdes) (version 2) | ecosystem: Environmental > Aquatic > Freshwater > Ice > Liftoff...
AAATTGTCGAAGCAATCAATGCGAAGAGAGTGCCATATCACCAGGAAGTGCGTAACGTGTTGGTCATCCTCTATTCACTTTAAGGTTGGCCATGCAATCAATGATTTCGCGACTGTCAATTCTGCTTGCCTGCGTGTGCTTGAGCGCCTGCCAAAAAGCCGGCTTTGCCGCGCTCAACGCGGTTACCCCGGCCGATGGCGCCGAGCGCATTGCCAGTGAGCTGTTTGCGCCCGAGCAAGGGCTGCTTCTCGACGTTTTTCGCGACGCAAAAGTCAGCGCAGAGGCGCGCCCAGTCGTGGTGTTTTTCTACGGTGGCAGCTGGCAAAGCGGCCGTCGCGAATGGTATCGATTTGTGGGCCAGGCGCTGGCGCGCGCCGGCTACGTGGCGGTGATTCCCGACTACCGCACCTATCCGCGAGTTAAATTCCCGACCTTTATGGACGACGCCGCAACCGCCGTCGCCTATGCGCAAAAACGCGCCGCGAGCTGGGGCGGCGACCCGCAGCAGGTCTATTTGATGGGCCACTCGGCCGGTGCGCATATCGCGGTATTGCTAGGCCTAGATCAGCGCTATCTCAAAGCCGCGGGCAGCAGCGCTGATTCGCTGCGCGGAGTGATCGGCTTATCAGGCCCGTACGATTTTCTGCCGCTTACCGACGACAAATTGAAAGCGCTGTTTGGAGAGGGCGAAATGCTCAAACGCTCGCAACCGATCAATTTTGTGCGCACTGGGGCACCCACGCTGCTGCTGATCCACGGCCAAGATGATTCAATTGCCCTGCCGCGCAATAGCGAACGCCTGGCTGCGCAACAAATTGCGCTCGGCTCGGCGGTCACCCTTGAGCTGATTGAAGACCAAGGCCATTTTGGCCCGCTGCTCGATTTGCGCAAAAAAGACTCGCGGGTTCTTGCTGAATTGGCCATTTGGCGCGCGCAGTGAGTTAATCCCCGCGGGTAAAAACGCTACTCTCGCCGGATGGGGGAAACGGTGGCAAACAGCGCGCTTCGAGAAATGCCCAAGCCGCTGGTTTGGGCCGGATTGGTTGCGTTCTACGTCTTGGGCGCGTGGATGGCGCAGGCATTCACCCTAGACACCCACAAAATTGTGCTGATTTGGCCCGCTACGGGCGTGGCGCTGGCCGCGCTGCTGCTGTTCGGGCTGCGCGCTTGGCCGATCGTAGCGTTAGGCACCGCGCTTAGCCATCTACTGGTTTCGCCGGTGCCGTGGCCGTTTATGGTGCTCTCGGTGTTGAGCAACACCCTAGCGAGCGTGTTCGCTGCCAGCTTTATCCGGCGCTATTCGGCCGACCCGCTGTCGCTGCGCTTACGCTCGGGTTTAATGAACTTGATCGGCTGTGTGTTGCTCGCCATAAGCGGCGGCATTCTGGGTTCGTTGAGCCTGTATCTGTGCGCGATGGTGGCCTTTGACGAACTGCCGCTGGCCTTCACGCGCTGGGCGCTGGGTGATTTGTACGGCGCCATTGTGGTGGCGCCCACGCTGATGCTCGGCTATCGCAGTTGGCAGCTAGGCCGCTTGAGCCCGCAGCCGTTTCGCTATGCTCGAACCCCCGAGCGCATTGTCTGGATACTCTCGCTCATCGCCAGCTGCTGGCTAGTGCTGTATCTAAGCAGCCGCTCGCCTAGCTTCGCGTTAGGCATGAGCTTCTTGCCGCTCACCCTGCTGATCTGGTCAGCGATGCGCTTGGAGCCTTTCATCACCGCGTTCAGCACCACCGCCGCTACGCTGGTGCTGGCGACCATTTCCGGCCTCGGTTTGGGCGGCTTTCGGCCACCGCAGTCCACTGTTGAAGTCAGTATCTTGATGCTGTACTTGAGCCTGCTGGCCTTGATTCCGCTGCTGTTTGCGGCGGTTAACTACGACGCACGCATGAAAACGCGCGAGTTGCTGCGGCGCGCCGCGACCGATCGCCTCACCGGATTGCCCAATCGCGGCGCGTTTGAATCCGCACTTGAGCGCCTGCTAAAAACAGCTGGCAGTGGACCGCACGCGCTGCTGCACGCGGATCTCGACCAGTTCAAGGTGATCAACGACACCGTATCGCACCGCGTTGGTGATGAGCTGATTTGCCAGCTCGCGTCGCTGCTGCGCGCTGAAGTTCCGGCGATCAGCCTGCTCGCGCGACTCGGCGGCGACGAGTTTGCTGTGCTGCTCAACGCCACCGATGCCGCGCAAGCCAGCAAATTGGCCAACCAGCTCAGGCTTAGCATTGAGCGCTTCCGATTCGCCCACGACGAAGACGTGCTATCGGTGACGGCAAGCATTGGGCTGGTTGAATTCAGCACTCGCGATTCTTTGGCGCATATCCTGCAAGCCGCCGATACCGCGTGCTTTACTGCCAAAGAACACGGCGGCAATCGCATCCAACTGGGTGACACCGAGCGGGTCAGCGAGCAATCCAACGCCATGCACTGGATTGTGCGCCTGAACCAAGCGCTAGATCTTGACCAGTTCAGCCTGTATTGCCAAAGCATCGCGCCACTCAACGGCGAGCTGGTACGCGGCGATCATTTTGAGGTGCTGCTGCGGCTGAATGATCCGGCGACGGGAAAAATACTGCTGCCGGGTGAATTTATCGCTGCCGCGGAACGCTTCAAAATGATCAACCGCATTGATCGCTACGTGTTTGATCGTTGCGTTGAATTTTTTGAGCGTCACCCCGCTGCGCGAGCGCGCGCCAAGCTGATCGCGATCAATTTTTCATCGGCATCACTCGCCGACGATGGCTTTCCGGAATTTGTCGAGAACCGCTTGCGCGATAGCTCAGTGCGTCCCGACCAGCTGTGCTTTGAAATCACCGAAACCGGCGCTGTTAAAGACCTCGCCCACGCGCGTGGATTCATCAGCCGCCTGAAGGCGTTCGGTATCCGCTTCGCACTAGATGACTTCGGCAGCGGCTTTTGTTCGTTTGGCTATCTGAAATCCCTCGAAGTGGATTTCTTCAAAATCGACGGCAGCTTTGTGCGCGGCGTGCTCGATTCCAAACTCGACCTGACCGTCATCAAAGCCATCGCCGAAATGGCCCAGGTGCTGAATCGAAAAACCATCGCCGAATGCGCCGAAACGCCCGAAATCCACAACGCCTTACGCGCACTTAACGTCGATATGGTGCAAGGCTACGCCATCGACGAACCGATGCCCATTGAGCTGTATTTTGCGTAGTTAGGCGGCTACACACTTTCGCGATTACCGCGACCCGCAAATCATTCCCACTCAATTGTCGCTGGGGGTTTTCCTGAGATGTCATAAACGACTCTTGAAATTCCGCGCACTTCGTTGACGATGCGCCTAGCGCAGGTGTCGAGTAATGCGTACGGGAGTTCGGCCCAGCGGGCGGTCATGAAATCGATGGTTTCGACGGCGCGCAGGGCGATCACGGGTTCGTAGGCGCGGGCGTCGCCGACGACGCCGACTGATTTGCACGGCAGCAGTACGGCGAAGGCTTGGCTGGTGCGGTCGTACCAGCCGCTGCGGCGCAGCTCTTCGATAAAGATGGCGTCTGCGTGTTGCAGCCGCTCCACTTGATCGGCGTGGACTTCACCTAACATGCGCACGCCCAAGCCGGGGCCGGGAAACGGATGTCGGTGGATCATCTCGGCGGGTAGGTCCAAGCTCAAACCGAGCTTGCGCACTTCGTCTTTGAACAATTCGCGCAGCGGCTCGAGGAGTTTGAGGTTCATTCGTTCGGGGAGGCCGCCGACGTTGTGATGGGATTTAATCACGTGCGACTTGCCGTTTTTAGCGCCTGCGGATTCGATTACATCGGGGTAAATGGTGCCTTGCGCGAGAAATTGGATGTCGCTGAGCTTCCTCGATTCTTCTTCGAAAATCTCAACAAACAGGCGTCCGATGATTTTGCGTTTGGCTTCCGGATCGTCGATACCTTTGAGCGCCGCGTAGTAGCGCGCCTGGGCGTTCACGCGGATCACTTTGACGCCCATGTGCTCGGCGAACATCGCCATCACCTGGTCGCCTTCGTTAAGCCGCAGCAGGCCAGTATCGACAAACACACAGGTGAGCTGGGTGCCGATGGCACGCTGCAATAAAGCCGCGACCACGCTTGAGTCCACACCTCCCGAGAGCCCGAGCAGCACGCCTTGCGCACCGACTAGGGCGCGCGTTTTGGCGATTTGCTCATCGATGATATTGGCGGTGGTCCAGTCGGCGTTACAGCCCGCAATGTCGATGCAAAAGCGCCGCAAAATCGCTTCGCCCTGTTTGGTGTGGGTCACTTCGGGATGAAATTGCAGGCCAAACCACGGCTTGCTGACGTGTTCAATCGCAACGATCGGCACGCTGATCGTGCTCGCGGTGACGCGAAAACCCGGCGGCGGCCGCTCAACGCGATCGCCGTGGCTCATCCACACATCTAACGACGGATGGGATGCGTGGCTGCGGTCGTTGATGCCGGCCAGCAGCCGTGTGTGCGCGTTAGGCTCGACTTCAGCATAGCCAAACTCTCGATGCCGGCCCGGCACGGTCCTACCGCCTAGCTGCGCGGCCATGGTTTGCATGCCGTAACAAATACCCAGCAGTGGCAGCTCGCTTTCGAACAATGCATCCGGCGCGCGCAGCGCACTTGAATCGGTGGTGGATTCAGGCGAGCCCGACAGAATCACGCCTTTCGGTGCGAATTCGCGCAGCCGCGCTGGCTCAACGTCATGCGGAAAAATCTCGCAGTACACGCCTATCTCGCGCACGCGGCGCGCGATCAGCTGGGTGTATTGCGAACCAAAATCGAGAATCGCGATGCGGTCGTGGGTCATGGGGGCGGCCATCAATCCAGCCGATAGTTCGGCGCTTCTTTGGTGATTTGCACGTCGTGGACGTGGGATTCGCGCACGCCAGCGCCGGTGATGCGCACGAATTTGGGCGTGGTGCGCATGGCTTCGATAGAGGCGCAGCCGACGTAACCCATTGAGGAGCGCAGGCCGCCAACGAGCTGGTGCAGGATTGATTTGATTGGGCCGCGATAGGGAACGCGGCCTTCGATGCCCTCGGGCACAAGCTTGTCGGCGTCGGCTTCGTCTTGAAAATAGCGGTCTTTGGAGCCTTGTTGCATGGCGCCCATCGAGCCCATGCCGCGATAGGATTTATATGAGCGGCCTTGGTAGAGCTCTACTTCGCCGGGCGCCTCCTCTGTGCCGGCAAACATGCCGCCGAGCATCACCGAGCTCGCGCCGGCCGCAATCGCTTTGGCGAGGTCGCCAGAATAGCGAATGCCGCCATCGGCGATCACCGGCACGGGATTATTGGCAATCGCTGAGACCACCATATCCACAGCCGAGATCTGCGGCACGCCGACGCCTGCGACCATGCGCGTGGTACAGATCGAGCCGGGGCCCACGCCGACTTTCACCGCATCGGCACCGGCGTCGATCAACGCAAGCGCCGCGGCGCCGGTGACGATATTGCCGCCGATCACCTGCATATGTGGATAGGTCTTTTTGACCCAGCGCACGCGCTCAATGACGCCGCGCGAATGGCCGTGGGCGGTGTCGACCACGATCACATCGACGCCCGCCTCGATCAGCGCGGCCACGCGTCGCTCGGTATCGCCGCCAACGCCCACTGCCGCACCGACGCGCAGGCGCTCGGCGTGGTCTTTGCACGCGTCCGGGTTATCGCGCGACTTTTGAATGTCCTTCACGGTAATCATGCCGCGCAGTTGAAATTGATCGTTCACCACCAGCACTTTCTCGATGCGGTAGCGATGCAGCAAGCCCATCACTTCATCGTCGTCAGCGCCTTCTTTGACGGTGATCAAGCGGTCTTTGCGGGTCATGATGTTGCGCACCGGATCATCGAGCTTGCGTTCAAACCGCAGGTCGCGCGAGGTGACGATGCCGACCAGTTCGCCGTTATCAACCACCGGCACGCCGGAGATCGAATTGGCGCGGGTGACCGCCATGACGTCGCGAATCGATGCATCGGGCCCGACGGTGATCGGATCACGAATCACACCGGCTTCAAATTTTTTGACCAAGCGCACTTCGGCGGCCTGGCGCTCCAAACTCATGTTTTTATGGATGATGCCGATACCGCCCGCTTGCGCGATCGCCACCGCCAGGCGCGCTTCGGTGACGGTATCCATTGCCGCTGCAACAATCGGAATATTGATCTCGATGCCGAGTGTGAGCCGCGTTTTAAGGCTTACGTCTTTGGGCAAGATATCCGAATAATCGGGCACTAAAGAGACGTCGTCGAACGTCAGGGCTTCGGTGAGCAAGCGCATCATCGCTACTCCACTGGAATCAAGGAAGCCCGTCATTATGCGTGAAATAGATTTACGCCGAACGCACCCACGGATGATCGGGGCCGATCGCCGCGCGCAAGCTGTCGATCGCGGCGGGATCCACAGCAGTGGAATCGATCCGCGCGCGCCAAATCTCAAGCAGCGCACGGTCCATGCCGCCGCTTTCAGTGGGCAAATTCTTACCCAACTGAAGCGCCGCTTTGGCAAGCTCCAAAGCCTGAGGCGATTGTTCACGGTCGCGTAACTGTTGGGCACTGATCAGCAAAGAGCGCACCGCTTTGCGCAGACCCATACCGGCCAAATCGGGCGTGGCGACTGCCTCGATCAGCGCTGCCACGCTGCGCGTCGTGGGTTGCGTGACCGCCGCAGCGCGCAGCCGCAACAGGCTGATTTCGGTCTGCAACACGGGCACCGGGTTGATCGCCAAAATAGCCTCCAATTCGCTTAAATGGCGCTCGGCGCGCACATAGTCTTGCGAAAACTGCGCGGTCTCCGCAGCCGCAAGCAGCATGCGCGTGCAGTCCATGCTGGCCTCGCCGGTTGCTTTGCACATGGTCATGCGCGCTGACTCGATCAGACGAATGGCCTCGTCTCCCCGATTCGCAAACGCTAGGGCTTTAGCAAAGCCAGTCGCGCGCGCTGCACGTGCTGGCACTGATTCCCCCTGAAAGGCCGGGTCGGCGTCAATCTTGGTAAATAGCTCAATGGCTTTGAGCATATTGCCGCGCAGGTACAACGCGTTCGGTGCCAGCGCGCGCACGCTGGGCAGCGATTGATTGGCGCTCACCTGCCCGCGTTGCCAGATGTCGACGGCGCGCTCACCCAGCCTAGCTGCGTCGTCCAAATAGCCAACCTGCAGCAGGCCGTTAGCGGCAGACGCGTTGATCTCGCCAATCACCAATGCACCCACATCCGTCAGCTGGTCGGCTATTTTGACCGCCTCCAATGCGGCAAGTGCTGCCTCTTTCGGACGCCCTTGCGAGCGGTGCAGCTCGCCTGCATAAATCTGCAAAATGGCGGTTTTCTCAACGGGCACGGGCGGCAATAAGGCGAGCGCACTGGCCAGCGAAAGCTGCGCCTCGTCAAGGCGACCGAGGCGAAACAGCGCGCGCGTGCGATTGGACTGCGCTTGCAGCTGCTCGCGCGGGCTTGCGGCCTTGAGCTCTGGGGCGAGCGCGTCGAGCACTTCCAGCGCGCGCGGGAAATCGTTGCGCACCAGCATGAACTCAGAAATCGCCAGTTTCAGTGCGCGATTCATTGCTGGATCGCCGTAAACACCTGCTAGATGCGAGTCACCCGCCCACTCGATGAGCGTCTTGGTGTCGATTGTCTCGCCGGCGGACTGCGCGCGATTAAACACCGTGGCGAGGTGCACCACCACCGCGTCGGCTTGGCGCGCTTGGATACGCGCACTATCAGCGGCCAGTGCGCTGAGCGCCGCTTCGGCATCCGCGCGACGCGCTTGGCTCAGCGAAATGGCGGTAAGCGCCACGAGAGACGCCAGAGCCGCGGCGCCCAACGCACTGGCCAGCGGATGACGCCTGAGCAGTTTGCGCAAGCGATATCCAACCGAATCAGGGCGCGCCTGAATCGGCAAGCCATCCAAGTGGCGCGCCAAATCCTCACCAAAGCCTTGCGCGCTGGAATAGCGCCGCGCCGGATCGCGCGCCAGCGCTTTGAGCGCGATCGTATCGAGGTCGCCGCGCAGTGCCGCGCTGCGCCAGCGAGTGGACCTGCTGGCGGTGATCGTGCTGGACGGCGGCTGTGGCTCAGAATCTGTCACCGCAGCGACCAATTCGAGCACGTTGCCTGCGTGGCCCTGATGCGGTCGCACTCCCGCGAGCAGCTCGTAGAACACCACGCCCAACGCGTAGACGTCGGCGGCCGTGGTGATCGGCTGATTGGTCATTTGCTCGGGGGCCGCGTACGCGTAGGTCATCGGCGCGTGGGTTTTGTGGGTCAGCGCGGGCGCCGAATCAAGCGTTTTGGCCACGCCAAAATCGACCAAACGCGGCTGCCCATCATGATCGACCAGAATATTCGACGGCTTGATATCGCGATGCACCACCAAGTTTTGATGGGCAAATTGCAGCGCTTCGCAAACCTTGATCAACAGCCGAATCACCGCGACTAACGGCGGCTGAACGCGCTCAAAGTAGACGTCCAGCGGCTCGCCCGCGATGTATTCCATCGCGAACCACGGCGTACCGTCTACGCTGCCGCCATCGAGGATGCGCGCAATGCCCGGATGGTCCAGGCGCGCCAAAATCGCGCGTTCCTGCTCAAAACGCGCGTGGGCATCCGCGCGCAAAGTGACCCCTAACCATTTTATGGCCACCTGCTGTGCAAACCCGCCGTCGACGCGCTCTGCCAGCCATACCTCACCCATGCCGCCGGCGCCTAAGGGCGCAACCACCCGAAACGCGCCAATGCGCTCGCCATGTCGATCAATCCGCGAGCGCACGACGGCCTCGCGCGCCGATTCAAACAGGCGGGCGGCGGGTAAAGGCGGATCGGTCTCGTCGGTATTGAGCGGCATCCGCGCCAACAAATCGTCAATCGCTGCGCGCAACACGGGATCGTCGGTACAGGTTTGGTCAAGATAGGACCCGCGCTCGGTCGGCTCGATATCGAGCGCTTCGCGAAACACATGGGCCACTCGGGAATTGAAATCAATCATGGGATTCGTCGTGATTAATGAGGGAAGCATAGGCGGGCTACGTGTTTTTCCTTACGTTTGGGACACGAAATTCCGGCATGCTCGCATTTTGCTCTCGCGCCCGGCACCGATGAACTTTGATCAGGTTTATGACGAGCTCAAGCGCCTCGCGCATATCGAACTCAATCGTCACCAACTGCAGTCGCTAAATACTACCGGCCTGGTCCACGAGGCCTATTTGAAGCTCGCGCAAGCCAAAGTTGAAGACCGCGAGCACGGCATCAGCCTGGTGGTGCGCGCTATGCGCCAAGTGCTGATCGATGCCGCACGGGCGCGCAGCGCCGACAAGCGCGGTAACGCGCCGCTGCGCGTCAAGCTCACCGATGACAGCGCCTCAACTGCGCAAGATGTCGAATTTTTTGCACTCGATCAAGCCCTTGAGCGCCTCAAGGGCCATCACGAGCGGCTTGGACGCGTAGTCGAATTGCATTTTTTTGGCGGCGTCAATTTTGGCGAAATCGCCGAATTGCTCGGCGTCGACCGACGCACTGTCAGCCGCGACTGGGTCGCCGCCCGAGCGCTACTGGCACGCGATATAGACGGTTAGGGTTTTCTGGCACCTCCCCCTGCATGTCAAGAAGTGGCATACGCGTCAATCGTCTGCGTCCAAGAACTTCCAAGTATCCGCACCGTCGAAGCGCCGAACGCTAACTGACTCCGATATCTTGGGGTCAAAGTTACGCAGGTTCACGCCGTGACGCACACCCGGCAATGGCGCAAGCGGCTCCCAGTGCGTTACGCATCCGCACGTGGCACAGCGGATGGTCCTGAGTGTCCTGTCACCTTGGACATATTCTTGGGTGTTCTCTGGGTGCCCAGTTATTCGGGGCTGGCATGCGATGCATTTTGCCGAAACCGCGCGGGAAGCCCGCAGCGGTTGAGGCGACTAGCGGGCAAGGGCGATGCACTAAATTCTCCACGCTATTTGTGCCACGCGCTTGCCGGCCATACAGCCAGAGCAAGCGAAGAGACAGTTCCGGCGTCGGCTTTAATGCATAGTTAGATTCGCGCAACCCAATAGCTGGGGCGCCTACGCTTGTGTGCGACAGCCAAGACTTGGACTCCACCATCAACCTCCCGATAGAGCACGGTTAACGGAAACTGGCGCAGATGCAGGCGGCGAATTCCGGGCTCGCGGGCAATGGCGTCAAGCTCCGGCTCCTCGCAGATTCGCTTCATTGCAGACTCAAACTCCCCAAGATAGCTCCCCAAGCCAGCCCGGCGCGATTCGTAGTAGGCGACATGATCAAGATGCTCTGCTCGGGCAGCCGCGTGGAAAAATACTTCACTGGCGCAGTAGCGTGCGCGCCTCGGCGGCGACAACGTCACCAGGAATCAGCTCTACGCTACCTGCATCAAGCTGCAGCACTCGGCGACCGGCCTCAAGCAGCCAAAGCTCCTCAACTTCTTCAGCCCGTAGCTCGTCAAGGCTTCCGATCAGTTCCAGAGCGAGCCTAACCCGCTCATCGGCAGGCAGCTGAAGTGCTTCACGTTCGACAAACTTGATGTTCATGGCGTCCAGTGTATTAGCGCAGTCCGACGCGAATCCCAACGCCTG
>Ga0209591_10009430_pt1 | contig 10549 bp, 9 predicted proteins | sample MAT01_FD_187207 | JGI IMG/M metagenome (GOLD analysis project Ga0209591, IMG submission 187207) | Freshwater microbial communities from Lake Fryxell liftoff mats and glacier meltwater in Antarctica - MAT-01 (SPAdes) (version 2) | ecosystem: Environmental > Aquatic > Freshwater > Ice > Liftoff...
TTGGAACGATCCGACTTCTACTCAAGCCAATGTCACGCGAGTTTACAGCTTTTTGGGCAATCCCAACTTGCTCGGTTCTTATTTGCTACCAGCAATTGCATTGAGCGCCGCCGCACTTTTTGTGTGGCAAGGATGGGGAACTAAACTTTTAGCGCTGACGATGCTGGTGGTGAATTGTGCGTGTTTGCGATACACCGACAGCCGGGGTGCTTGGATCGGTTTTGTGGCTCTGCTTGTGGTATTTTTGGTGCTGCTTTGGTACTGGTACAGCCCTTTGATGCCTAAGTTCTGGCGGACTTGGGCGCTGCCGTTAGGGTTAGGAGGTTTGGCTGGGGCATTAATTTTGGGAGTGGCTTTGGTGGAGCCTCTGCGCGATCGAATTTCGAGTATGTTTGTCGGTCGCGGTGACAGCAGCAACAATTTTCGGATTAATGTTTGGACGGCGGTGATTGACATGATTCGCGATCGGCCAATTATCGGCATTGGGCCGGGAAATACTGCTTTTAATAAAGTTTATCCGCTTTATATGAAGCCAAAATTCACTGCTTTGAGCGCTTATTCTGTGCTGCTCGAAATTGCTGTCGAAACTGGTTTTATCGGTTTAATGTGTTTCCTGTGGCTGATGACTGTCACCGTCAATCAAGGTTTGTTGCAGATAAAAAGATTGCGCGATGCCCAATTTAACATCTCTAACTCGCAGGAAGCATCCCCAAATCTTAACTCGAATCAGGGGTTTTGGTTGATTGGGGCGATCGCAACTTTAACTGGCATGATGGCTCACGGTTTTGTCGATACCGTTTGGTACCGGCCAGAAGTTAATATGCTTTGGTGGTTGATGGTGGCGATTATTGCTAGTTTTTACAGCAACTCGCAGCAGCAACAAGATTCAGCTTTAACCGAGGGCGAGTAGAGAGAAAGTGGTGGCGGGGTTTTCTCCCCGCAGGCCTGCGGATGCCAGTTCAAAAAAAGAATGCAGCTTTAGGCAAGCTGCAAGCGATGATAGTCATCAGTCATTTCCAATTCTCAAATCTCAATCAAATCTCAAATCTCAAATCTCAAATGGTATAAGGTGCGCATTGCGCACCTACATAACTACTACCACATACTACATACCTGTTGGTGTAAAGTGCTGATGCCGCACTCTACAAATTTTCTTGAAAATAACTCTTATTGTTCGCTATCAGAAGGCATGACGAATCCCGGACACGGATAATAACGGCCTCTATCTCTGCACCACTGCTGTCGATACGACTGATTCGAGTGGAACAGCGTTTCGACTGATTCATTCACTGTCGGTTTAACAGTCGCAGGAGTTGGCAGTGCTGTTGAGGCTTGACTTAGCTCCAGTACCGTTATAATTGCCAGTATGGTTGATGAAAGCAAAACTGTGCGTTTCATTTATTTGTTTTTTCCTCTTTTAATCGTTGACGTGCCATTCCTATCCATATATCCTCATCGAATTCTTGAGAATCCGCATACTTTAGACAAATTTTCCACTGCGGTAGCGCTTCCTTCGTCTTTTTCATCCTTTCTAGGGCTTGCGCTTTTAAGCAGTAAGTTGCTGGTCTTTCACTATCAAGTTTAATCGCTGCATCCAGATGTTGCAATGCCTCTGAATATCTACCCTGTTTCAGCCGAGCCCATCCCAAATTTTTGAGTAAAGAATATTTTACTGGCTCGTCCTTAGCAAATTTCAGGCCTTGCAACAGCAAGTGAACGGCAGCAGGATAGTTTTTCTTCTCAACTATATACAATCGAGCCAGATTGCTGTAAGCAGCCGGCATACCTAGTTTGGCAGCTTCCAGATATTTTCTTTTGGCGCATTCTAAATCTTGCACCTCTTCGCAAAGCCATCCCAAATTGTAAAGAGCTGTTCGGCTTTTGGGGTCTATGGAGAGCGCTAAATCATATGCTTGTTGAGCATCAGCCAATCGATTGGCTTTGTAGTTTTCAAAGCCCCTATTATTAAACAGCGATGCGAGTTCCGGCAACCCAAATTGCCAGCCGCCAAAGCCTACTGCTAACATAAGTAGGAATGCCGCCCATTTGGACTGATGATGCTTTTTTGTTGGCTCTTTCATGACATTAAAAATTTTAGCTAACGGTGTCGTTTTTAGCATCTTTTAACTTGAGAGTTGGGATATTTTCTTGTCTAGATTTAATTGCCACCCTCATGGCATCATAATCTTACGAAATGACTCAGGCTTGAGCCTATTTCTCATTTCTGGTTTGCAATTCCACAGCCGAATGCTTGCGTAATGCTGTGATTACGTAGATGTATAGCCTTTCTCAGAAAGATGAGGTACTATCCGGCATAGGGCATAGGGCATAGGGCATAGGGCATAGGGCATAGGGCATAGGGCATAGGGCATAGGGCATAGGGCATAGGGCATACCTCACTTTTTTGAGAACCGCTATATTCGAGCATAGGTTAATCTTTCGTGGGACTCCACAAGCAATCCGGATATTTTCAGGAAGATTGAAGCGGGAAGCCGGAAGCAGGCAGGATGCTTACGAAAATAAGTAATAATACTTAGTCTGGACAGCAGATAGGGGACAGTAGACAGTTGAGAGGTGACTGACAACTGACAACTGACAACTGACAACTGACAACTGACAACTGACAACGGACAACTGACAACTGACAACGGACAACTGACAACTGACAACGGACAACTGACAACTGACAACTGACAACTGACAACTGACAACTGACTAAAATTGCTTCATCGCGCGCTGCATATCCCGGTTGTCTTCCCGTTTCTTTAAATCTTCGCGCTTATCGTACAATTTTTTCCCTTTCCCCAAACCGATATCAAGTTTTACCCAGCCACCTTTCAAATACATTTTTAACGGCACTAAAGTCAAGCCTTTTTCTTCGACTTTGCCGATCAATTTGCGGATTTCTTGCTTGTGCATCAGCAATTTGCGGGTGCGGCGAGGCTCGTGATTAAAATAGTTGCTAGCACTTCTCCAGGGCGAAATATGAACGTTAATCAGCCATATTTCGCCGTTTTTGACCAAGGCATATCCGTCCCGCAAATTTGCTTTTCCTTCTCGAATTGATTTGACTTCGGTTCCTTTCAACTCGATGCCCACCTGATATGTATCTATAATTTCATACAGATGGCGCGCTTGTCGGTTGTCGCTAAGAATCTTGTATCCTGTACTTTTTTCGCTCATTTTTACCTCCGATAAAATTATTATAAGGCTAACATTTATGTATAGAAAATAGAAGCTTAACAAAACTTAATTTACAGGTCTAGGCATTACCAATTTTGCTGAGCTAAGATTTCATCAATGTGAATGTCAAGCGGTATCATGCAGCGCACCAACATTCCCGATTCGGGAATTTCAGATTCTGTTAGTCCCCCTCAGACGGTTAATTTGGTTTGGCTGGCTCCTTTTTTGCTGGCTCTTGCTTGGTTTTGGGCCAATATCTCGGCTGTTAAGTGGCTGTTATCCTCGTTTGTTGAGATACCGACACTGTACAAGATAGCAATTGGTTTTTTGATTGTAGCATTAGTAGTGCGATCGCTCGGTTCGGGCGATCGCCCGTTAGCGAAGCCCACCCCTACGGGAGGCTCATCAACGAAGAGGAGCGCATTTTCCCCAAATATCATTTTGAGGCGCAATCCGCTGCTGTTGATGTTGGGTGCAGGTGTTTTGTCGATCGCCGCAGGGTGCATAATAGATATCCCACAACTTACCGTACTGCTATTTATCCTCGGAACTTACGGGCTGTGCGGCTTGTTTGCAGAACAGAATTTTTGGGAAAAAAACTTGCCAATAGCCGGCTTACTGGCTTGTATTTTACCCTTCAGCAACCAGTTTAATAGCGGATTGGGTTTACCCGCGCGAGTAATGACTGCTCATGTAGTAGAACAATTGCTCTCAATCCTGCACGTAGGAGCTATTTCTTCTTACGATATCCTGATTTTGGAAAACGGTATCGCTCACGTTGACGTGCCTTGCAGCGGCATTAAAACCCTATTAGTCGGCACGCTATTTCTGCTAGTGGCTACCTGGTTAGAAAGCCGAAAATTGAGTTTTCAATGGCTAGCAGTATGCGCTGCCAACTTGTTAATGTTGTTGTCTGCTAACGCTTTGCGGGTTGTCGTGTTAGTGCTGGTTGCCCAAGCTTGGCAACAGCCAACCTATGCAGAAATCCTCCACGTACCCCTAGGAATTGTGGGTTTAGTCTGCGCTTGTTTTGTAAGTTGGTTGATGCTACAACAAGTTCCCAAATTTCAGGCAACCCAAGAAAGTGATTTTAACTCGCAACAAGATTCAGAAATACTGAAAAATCAGCCTCTGGCAAAACCAGGACTAATTGTGGCCGTGGCTGTTTTGGCAGTAATTGCTCAATTATATCATGTAGAAAGTGACAAATTGGCGATCGCCCCTTTGCAACTACCGACACAAATTGTATCCGAAGCAATCCCCCTGAATGCCAGCGAACAAAAATTCTTCGGAAATTACCCAGACACCCAAACCGAAAAAAAGAGATTTGTCTCCGGCAACTTAAACGGTTCCATGTTGACAGTAGCCAGCACATCTTGGCAAACCTATCACGCACCAGAGTTGTGCTTTGTCGCCAGCGGCATCCCCGTCAATCGCATAGAAAAAAAACAGCTAACTCCTGCTATAACAGCGCGCTGGCTGTCTCTCAACAACAATCAACTATCTGCTGCATACTGGCTGCAATCTTCCCAGCAAACCACAGATAACTTCTTGTCGCGCATCGGCAGCGACATCACCCATCGCAATCAGACTTGGGTGCTAGTTTCTATTCTTTTTGACAGTTCCGTAAATCCTGATAATACCGAGGTACAAGAGTTTACTGCTAACGTACATAATGCTGTCAAACAAAGCTTAAAAGGAGCAAAGAATGAAAGCCAAACAGGTATTTGATGCAATTTTTAAAATTATTTTCTGGGTGTGGAACCTGACATTTTTGTCAATTGTTTATCTGGGAATTTTGCCGTACCTGGCAATCCCCTTAATCCAAGCAACAATAGATGGAATTATTCCCATTGAATTTTCCTTGACTCTAACAGCATTGATCGCAGTACCAACAGTATTTACCATAGTCGGAGCAAGGCGTTTCCAAAAGCAACCGCTACAGCTAATGCGCTTATTTTACGGAGTAGAAGCGCCGTTATTTTTACTCTGCTTAATCAGGCTATTTATGCTGCGAGAAATGAATCCAGCTAGCTCGCTAATTATCGCTACAATCGTTTTGTGCATCGCAGCATTTTTAGTAGAAATGCTCTACGGATATTTGGGTAAACAAGAAAAGCTTGAAGATATTTCAATATCTCAAAATGCTGACAAAAAACAGCCTCGTTTGATGGGATTCCTGGGAAACAAGCGAAGTGCGTGGATACAGTTAGGATTGCACAGCTTAATGTTGTTAGTGGGAACTTGGGCGGCAACGTTGCTGATGTTTTACGCTCTACCTGTTGCACTTGTGATCATAGTTGGATTTTTTAGTTTTTCCTGGGTACTACCACTGCTCAACTCTCTACAATCCATTTCATTTGAGATAATTTGGTGGCTACCATTATCCTTCATTCTGTTTGGTCTTACCTCCAGCTTATTCGTGGTAATGCCTTCACTTTACGGCTTTCTTTACATCCAATCCGCGCGCAAAATATTAAACAGTTTTGCTTCCCAATACGGAAAAAATAAAGCAATCATGGGCAGCTTGGGAGTTATGGCGGCTTGGCTGGCGATTTTCGCAGCTTTGCTACAGCAGCCCCAAATGCAAGCAATAAAAATGCTAGCGACTCCCGCAGCCAATGATACTGCGCGTCAAACTTTATTAGCCAAATCTGATATGATTCGATCGGGCTTAGTTAACGCTTATTTGTCTCCGTACCGCTACCTCAGCACTGTGGGAGAAAACAACCACATTTATGAGATTTACAAAAATACGTTCAGTTTGCCCGATCGCGCGGCTCGGAACGTGCAGAACAGCTACAATTATTTAATGTCGCCGTTTTTGTATCAAGGCTCTAATTCCGATGTTAAAAAAGCCGAAAAACTCTACGCTGGATTCTTCGATACCGAAATTCAAAAAGGCGACGCAGCAGCAGTAAAGCACGCGGTGCAGTCAACATCTAACCGCGAAGAAGCTAAGGCAGGTTTGCTGAATGTCAATGAGGAAAAAGTATGGTTGCAGTCGCAAGAAGTTACAGTTACTGAAAACGGCGATTGGGCTGATGTTCAACTCTACGAAGTTTACAAAAATCAAACGCCGAACTTACAAGAAGTATTCTATTACTTTTCACTGCCAGAAAGCGCCGCAGTTACAGGAATTTGGCTGGGCGATACTGGGGATTTGAAAAAGCGTTTTGTATTTACGGTATCGCCCAGAGGTGCTGCACAACAAGTTTACAACCAGCAGGTGAGAGAAAGGGTAGATCCGGCTTTGCTCGAACAAGTTGGCCCGAAACAATACCGTTTGCGAGCTTTTCCAATCCCGCCTAAACGAGAGTTTACTCAAAATAACGGGCCGACGGAAATGCACTTGTGGCTGACTTACAAAGTGATGCGACAGCCACAGGGTTGGGCGATGCCAATTTTGGCTGAAAAACGCAATATTTTTTGGAATCAAAATACTCGCCGAGTTATAGGGGGAAATGAGATTAAATATAGCAGCACAGAGGCAAAAGAAACTTGGTTGCCGACTTTTGTGCCAGCAGTTTCGCAGCAGCAAGCAATACCGCGTCTGGCGAATTTGCCGGGAGAAAATACGATTTCTGCTAAGCCGCTGGTTGATGCAAATTATTCGCTACCGCAGGGCAAAAAGTTTGCAGTGATTCTGGATACTTCCCGCAGTATGGCGGGGGAAATGAAGGAGGTGAAGGAGAATTTTGAATGGTTGAAAGCGAATAGTTTAAAAGCAAATACGGTTGATTTGTATGTGGCGAGTGCTGCGGGAATGCCGCCGAAGTTGGTGGAAGATTTGCGGAGTTTTGATGTGGGAAAGTTAACGTTTTATGGTACAGTCCAACTTAAGGATATTCTGCAACAGTTTGCAAAGTTACGCGGTGATAAAAGTTATGATACTGTATTCTTGGTGAGCGATCGCCATAGTTACGAGTTATCGGACGATCGCAAAAACGCAATTTCCATGCCCTCACCCCTATGGACTGTGCATTTGGGAGGCTTGCCACCCGGTTATGATGATGGAACTTTAAAGCTGATTCAAGATAGCGGCGGCGGAGTTGCGACAAATATCACAGAGGCTATGCAGCGAGTGGCGACGACAGCAGTATCGGGTAAGTCTGCAATCAGTGTTGTTGACGGCTATGTTTGGAGTTACACCAAAACTCCGAAGGCGGCGGCGGGGGTTGCGAAAATTACAGATGATGAAAATGAAGGTTTTAAACCGATAGCTGCGCGGCAGTTAATCACGGCACTTAGCAAGCAGAAAACTTCCAATCAGTTGACTCAGTTGGATGCGATGCACTCGCTGGCTAAAACCTTTAAAGTTGTCACGCCTTATTCTTCGATGATTGTGTTGGTTAATGATGCACAAAGGGAGCAGCTAAAGGCGGCGGAAGCTAAAAATGATCGATTTGAAAGAAAGGTAGAATCTGGTAAGGAGGAGTTGACGAAACCTAGCAATCCTTTGAATGTTTCTGGGGTTCCTGAACCGGAAGAATGGTTGCTTTTGATCGTTGGGGCGATCGGGCTTTTGGCGGTTTTCCTCCGTCAGCGACGCGCCAAAGTGATAGGTTGAGAGTGAAAAGTGCGATCGCGCAGGGACTCAGAAACCGGGTTTCTTAACCAAATCTCGGTGAGGATACCCAAATTCTCGCAGAAACCCGGTTTCTGGCGATCGCCCAGGGACTCAGAAAAAAAGTAAATTATGACTAATCGATATTGACAAAAACGCGATCGCCCTCAATCTTTACCGGATAAGATTCCAGGGAATCGGGTGAATTCAAACACTTACCAGTATCTAACTTGAACCGATATTTGTGAAACGGACAGGTAATGATGCCGTTATCAACCTTACCCATGTCGATCGGATATTCTAAATGAGTGCAAGCATTGCGGTAACAAGTGACATTCGCACCTTGGCGATTCAAAATCAGTGAAGTATCCTCAACTTTTACCTTTAAAATATCCCATTCTGGGACTTGATTCAGCGCTGTTATCTCTACCCACATAAAATATTTTTGCTCCGAAATGAATTTTGTCTAGACTTACGCAAAATCTTTATATAGCGGTTCTCAAAAAAGTGAGATATGCCCTATGCCCTATGCCATGCCCTATGCCCTATGCCCGATAGTACCTCATATGAGAGCTCGAAAGGCTATAACTTCACCCGGCTTTTGGGCTGGTTGCAGCGGACTCTACTCGCTGACAGAGGCAAAACCCAAAACGATCGCCCTCTGAGACAATCTGAGGCATAGGAAAAGCAGGCAAAGCACTCAAACAGGTGCTGAAAACTTACGACATCAGCCAAAATCGCTTGGCTGTGACAATGGGGGTAGGAGGTTCCAACATTCACCGGTGGGTAAATGAAAATAGAGATCCCGTAGCAGAGGCGATGCTGGACATTCGGAAAGCACTCTGGCAAATCGATCCAGAGGCATCAGCAGAGTTCATTCGTTTTTCTTCTACTGTGGTTAAATTGAATGGTTCTTTAACCTTGGTGATGGTTGTGAATTGAGTGTATGGCATGATTTTGTGGCTGTTTTTGTTGATTTATACATTGTTTATATGCCAAAAATGAAATTTTATACATTTTCTAATTCTGTACTTTCTTCTGTTCCATTGTATTTAGCAGTTGCGACAGATTCTGATTGAGAATTTCATACCCTTGTGCGTTCAAGTGTAGTTCATCGCGTCTATATTTCGGCAATATCATGCCCTGAGTATCGCCAAGAATAGGGAATGTATCAAACACTATAGTTTTCTCTCCAGCTAAGGTCGCGATGTAAGCATTGACTTCTTTAATTGCCCGACTGATGTCATCAGACCAAAAAGGCTTGCGTTCTAGTGGCACTTCTCCGACTGGGAAAATAGTAGTTAGAATTACTACTGCACCTATATTCCTAGATTCGTCTACAATTCGCTTAATATTTGCTTGACAATTGGCAATAATAGAATTTCTGCGTTCAGGAAACAAGGCAATGGTTTTCAAATCATTGACACCAACTTGGATGATGACGATTTTGGGCTTTAAGGAACTCACATGATAGGCAAATCTCTCGATCGCCTGAACTGAGGTTTGAGAACCAATTCCCCGGTTAATGAACTCATATTCACTGAGATTAGGTGCGATCCAACTGGCGGCCCTGGAGTCACCAAAGAAAACTACACGGGTTTGCTTGGTATTGGTAACTGGCTGGGCATTGACAGGATTGTCGTTCAATCCCAAAGGATCTAAACGAGTTTGATTGAGTTCGCGGTAATATTGTTTGGCTCGACCCAAAAGCAGAATATTTAGGAAAATTGAACTTCCTAGCACTAATAAAAGAGCGATCGACAGAATAGTAGGTTTGCTCAATGTCATATTTTTGGGAGTTGACTACAATTATCGCCAACAGTGTCTCACGGAGCAAGGCTACAATTATACCATTGAGGTTCAAGGAGATGGTTAGAGCGATCTGGTGCATCAGGGTTGTTAAGCTTTGCGGCTACAACTGTTCCAGTAACCTGTCGTACTCTGCGTGTGAGCCAACCCAAAACCAGATTGCAGTGTCTCCATCTAATTGTCCCACTGCTCGATAGTTTTTGCTAATTCGGGCAGAGTAAATCGGTAACTCTGGATGCACCTTTTTGAAACGCAAGCTTGGATAGCTTGGGTCTTCTTTGAACTGGCGATAGGCCGTGCGTGTTTGCTCTTGAACTTGTTCTTTGTAAATCAGCAAATAATTTACGGAACTCGGTTGTATTGCGTGACTTCACAGTGTTTCTGGATCGAGTTCTTGAGTTTTGCCTGCGCGATACTCAGCCAATGCAGTCGCTGCGAGTTTAGCAAGAGTATTTGGGGATCGCGAGAATGCTTCATCCCAACGCAGATCGTCTTCAAGTTCTTCGAGAATCATTGAGGCAATTGTGTCTTGCTCAGTTGCAGACAAAGTTTTCAATCTGGCGATCCTCTTCGAGGGCTTCGCTAACGCACGTTCAAGTAACTCAGTCATAGCTACCACACTCTGACAATGACAACGGTATCCTATCCATTATCGCTGCTGGCAGGCAAGTTGAGTATAGTTCAAACACGATCGTGCGAATGCCGTTAAACCAGCCTGGTTTTGCACATCTAGAGATGGTTTCCTGCGCGATCGCACTGATTCGGCGATCCGAGGTGGTTTCAGCCTTGGCTGTGCCTGTGTTTTGCTAAAATATGGGAAAAGGGCGGGCGATCGTGTTTCACCGAAAAATTGAGCATTTGTTGCTCACTAATGTAACTCCAAGAATCTGCTATGACTTAATTAAACAGAAATGGCTTAACAGATAAAATCATCCGATCTAACTCAGTTTTGTTATGCTTAAGAAGATCGTGTCCCCATAATTCATTCGT
>Ga0209591_10009431_pt1 | contig 10548 bp, 6 predicted proteins | sample MAT01_FD_187207 | JGI IMG/M metagenome (GOLD analysis project Ga0209591, IMG submission 187207) | Freshwater microbial communities from Lake Fryxell liftoff mats and glacier meltwater in Antarctica - MAT-01 (SPAdes) (version 2) | ecosystem: Environmental > Aquatic > Freshwater > Ice > Liftoff...
TGGTGAGTTCTACGTCGCCCTACGTCGCCCTACGTCGCCCTACTCGTCGCGCAGGACGCCGGCAGGTAAACGTCACGGCGCAAGGCCTGGGGGCGCGAGCAGTATTCGGGCCCGGCGCCATCGATGTCGTCGCCCTGGTGGGACGGATTATCCGCGGGGCTGAACGAGCCCCACTCCGGGTCCTCGGTTTCCCATGAGCAGTCGTAGCGCGAGTCGAAGTACTCCCCCAGGGCCCCGGGATGCAGCAGGTGCAGGTCGAGGTCGCTGCCGACCGAAGCGCCCTTTGTGCCCCCGCTGTCGGTCTCGTCAGGGTCGCCCGGGGTGCGCCAGAGGAGCTGGACGCGCACGTTGAGAGTGGCGGCGACCGTGATGTCGAGCGACGCAGTGTACTCCACCAGTGCCGCGTCCTTCATCAGCACAGAGACGCGGTAGATGCCTACGATGTCCGCACGCAGGCGCGCCCGCAACATGCTCGGGTCGACTTGCAGTGCCGTCAGCGAGCCCGTCGGTGAGGCAACCGTCCACTCTGCCGAGGTCGGTAGCGTGCTGCCGGGCGCACCTGCGATGCGCAGGTCGAGGTCGGTGCCCGGGGTGACAACCGTGCCCTGGTCGGAGACGATCTGCAGGTCGCTCGAGATGCGGGGGATGGCCCGGTAGTTCCGGGTGATGGAAGGTGTCGGCTCGCCAACGCGGGTGAGCACGCCGTTTTCGAACTCGTGGCTCATCCAGAGGTCATCGTTGTCGAGCTCGACGTCGGCCCATTCGTCCATGAGCGCGCCGTCGAGATAGATGCGCAGCGTCGCGAACGCCTTGCCGTAGCCCCAGTCATTCCAGTAGTGCACGCCGATGGTGTAGGTCGCATCGGCCTCGGGGCTCGTGAGCGCGATGATCTCAGGGCCGGCGCCGTCGGTGTCGTCGCGGTCGAGCTGCGCGTTGTCGCTTGGGTCGAAGATGCCCCACTCGGGGTTCGTGTTCTCCCAGTAGCAGTCGTACGAGAAGTCGAAGAACTTGCCGTTCGCCTTCGGGTGCAGGAGGTGCAGGTCGACGTCGCTGCCGACCGAGAAGTAGATCGGGTCGCCGCCGTTGTCGCCCTCGTTGACGTCGCCGGGCGTGCGCCAGCTCAACTGGATGTGCAGGCCGGGGCCGGGCACGACCGAGACCAGCAGGTTCAGCGTTGCAATCGAGCGACCGTCGCTGGCGTAGGCGAAGGCCGCGAAGCGGTAGCCGCCGATGATGTTGGCTTCGAAGGTGGCCTGAAGGGGATCCGTACTGGGCTCGAAGAACGACTGTGAGCCGCTGGGTTGTTCGACGCTCCAGTCGACGCGGGCCGGCGCGGCGACGCCAGGGGCGAGCTCGAGGCGCAGCGCGATGCGCGTCTGGGGTGCCACCGTGGCGCCTTGAAGCGCGACGAGCGTGAGCCCTGCGACGGTCTCGCTGGACGCCGGGAGCGTGACCTCGGGGGTGGTGTCGTCCGGCCCAGCCGCGTCGGGTACGTCGGGTACGGCCGCATCGGGCACGGCCGCGTCAGGCACCTTCACGTCGGGACCCTTCGTCTCGGCGACATCGAGGGCCGTGGCGCCATCGGGGTCAGCCGCGCCCGCCTGGCGGCATCGCCATCGGTGCAGTGCACGAGCACGAGCGGCAACAGCGAGACGAGCAGTCGCTTCATGGGTCACCTGAGGGGTCGGCGATGAGGACGTCGGGGACCCTACACAGCCGCTCAACACTTATCAACGTCGGGACCTTGGGCCAAGGCAGCCCAAGGCGATACTGGGACCTTCAGGAGGATGGCGAAGCTTCAGGAGGATGGCGAAGCTTCAGGAGGATGGCGAAGCTTCAGGAGGATGGCGAAGGCTGGACTGCGAGACCGCTGCACGAGGCGGGCGCGGGTGTTCCCGGTTGACTACGCGGCAGGAGTGTCTAGGTTAGCGCCGCCCTGGCACTCCCCCATGGTGAGTGCCAACCCCGTCGCAACCGCATCAATGGCCGACGTGGAACCCTCGGACACACGGAGAACAGTATGAAGATCCGGCCCCTGCACGATCGAGTCATCCTCAAGCGCGTCGAAGAAGAGCAAGTCTCGCGCGGCGGCATCATCATCCCCGACACCGCCAAGGAGAAGCCGATCAAGGGCAAGGTCGTCGCGGCCGGTCCGGGTCGTCGCCTCGACAACGGCGAAGTCCGCGCGCTCACCGTCAAGGAGGGCGACATCGTGCTCTTCTCGAAGTACGGCGGCACCGACGTGAAGATCGACGGCGAGGACCACTTGATCCTGCGCGAGGACGACATCCTCGGGATCGTGTCCTGAGCTGAGACCCGCTGCTCCGGCTGTCGGCCGTGAGCGCATGACCACCCACGACCTATCTGTCAGAAAGAGGAACCGAACATGGCCAAGGACATCATCTTCTCGGAAGCAGCGCGCGCCAAGATCCTGCGTGGCGTCAACATCCTCGCCGACGCGGTGAAGGAGACCATGGGCCCCAAGGGCCGTAACGTGATCATCGAGAAGAGCTATGGCTCGCCGCTCGTGACCAAGGACGGCGTCACCGTCGCCAAGGAAATCGAGCTCGAGGACAGGTTCGAGAACATGGGCGCGCAGATGTTGAAGGAGGTCGCCTCGAAGACCTCGGACGGCGCCGGCGACGGCACCACCACCGCGACCGTGCTGGCGCAGGCGATCTACCGCGAAGGCGTGAAGATGGTCGCCGCCGGGCACAACCCGATGGATCTCAAGCGCGGCATCGACGCCGCCGTCACGGCCGTCACGGCGCACCTGAAGACGCTGTCGAAGCCGACCGCGAACCACAAAGAGATCGCCCAGGTCGGCGCCATCTCGGCCAACAACGACGCGACCATCGGCAACATCATCGCTGAGGCGATGGAGAAGGTCGGCAAGGAAGGCGTCATCACGGTCGAGGAAGCGAAGACCATGGAGACGACGCTCGAAGTCGTCGAGGGCATGCAGTTCGACCGCGGCTACCTGTCGCCGTACTTCGTGACCGACCAGGAAGGCATGTCTGCCGAGCTGGAGAACCCGTACATCCTCATCCACGAGAAGAAAGTCTCGAACATGAAGGAGCTCTTGCCGCTGCTCGAGAAGATCGTGAAGAGCCCGCGGCCGCTGCTCATCATCGCCGAGGACATCGAGGGCGAGGCGCTGGCGACGTTGGTCGTCAACAAGCTGCGGGGCGCGCTGAACGTGTGCGCCGTGAAGGCGCCGGGCTTCGGCGACCGCCGCAAAGCGATGCTGCAGGACGTCGCGATCCTGACGGGCGGCCAGGTGATCTCGGAAGACCTCGGGTTGAAGCTCGAGAACGTCGAGCTCGCCGACCTCGGCTCGGCCGAGAAGGCGCCGGGCTTCGGTGACCGCCGCAAAGCGATGCTGCAGGACGTCGCGATCCTGACGGGCGGCCAGGTGATCTCGGAAGACCTCGGGTTGAAGCTCGAGAACGTCGAGCTCGCCGACCTCGGCTCGGCCGAGAAGGTGTCGATCGACAAGGACAACACGACGATCGTCGGTGGCAAGGGTGGCGACAAGGACATCAAGGATCGCGTCGCGCAGATCCGCGTGCAGATCGAGGACACCACGTCCGACTACGACCGTGAGAAGCTCCAGGAGCGGCTCGCGAAGCTGGTCGGCGGCGTGGCCGTGGTCCAGGTCGGCGCGGCGACCGAGGTCGAGATGAAGGAGAAGAAGGCCCGCGTCGAGGACGCGCTCAACGCGACGCGCGCGGCCGTCGAGGAAGGCGTGGTCGTCGGTGGTGGCGTGGCGCTCGTCCGCTGCCAGGTGGCCCTCGAGGGTCTCGAGGTCTCGACCGAGGAGAACTTCGGCGTGCAGATCATCCGTCGTGCGCTCGAGGAGCCGATCCGCCAGATCGCCGGCAACGCCGGGGTCGAGGGGTCGATCGTCGTGCAGCGCGTGCGCGACTCGAAGGAGAACAACTTCGGGTACAACGCCGCGACCGACAAGTACGAAGACCTCGTGGTGGCCGGCGTCATCGACCCGACCAAGGTCACGCGCACAGCGCTCCTGAACGCCGCATCGGTCGCCGGGCTGATGCTCACGACCGAGGCGATGGTCGCCGAGCGGCCCAAGGCCGACGACAAGGGCGGCGGCGGCGGTGGCGGTGGCGGCGGCATGGGTGGGATGGGCGGCATGGGCGGCATGGGCGGCATGATGTGAAATCGGGCAGGAGGCGACCCCATCTGCGGCGTCGCTCGCTCGGTTGCTCCTGCGGCGACCTATGAGGTCGCCTCGTCGCGCCCTTCGCTCGCTCCTTGCATCTGGGGCCGCCTCCTGCCCGATTTCGGGTTGTTGGAAGTGCCTGCGCTAGGATTGTCGTGAGTGTCTGAAAGGCCACCTCGGAGACGGGGTGGCCTTTCTCGTTGTGGCTTGTATCGAAGTTCTGCGTCCGGGCAGGGTGTCGGCGCTGACACAAGGAGGACGACGATGCTGCCGAGGACTCAGGTGCGCGCGCTAACGGGCGTCGCGGTGATGATGGTCGCGTTGGGCATGATGGTGCCGTCGCCGGCGGTGCGGGCGTGTGGGGGGATGTTCTGCAACGCGACCATTCCCGTCGGGCAGACGGGGCCTATCCGCATCGTGCAGGCGGGCGAGCGGGTGTTGTTCGCGAAGCTCGAGACCGGCATCCAGATGATCGTCGAGGTGCGCTACGATGGCGACCCGACGTCGTTTGCGTGGCTCCTGCCGATCCCACGGCCGGCGGCGGGGATGGCACTCGAAGACATCCTCGGGGTGTCGCTGCCCGAGGTGTTCGACCGGGTGCAGGATGCGACCGAGCCGAGCTTCTTCGTGGCCCAGGTCACGAGCGGTCCCAACACGTGCTCGCGGGCGGACTCCGGGGGCTCTGGCTGTGGCGGCGACGACGCCACGGCGACGAACGCCTCGGCGACAGGCGACGGGTCGCTCGAGACGAACGACCCGGGCCGACCGGGGGTGACTATCAGCGACGAAGCGCGCGTGGGTCCCTACGACGCGCAGCTCCTCGATGCGAGGGATGCCGAGTCGCTCTACACCTGGCTTGGCGACAACGGGTACTACCAGGACCCGATGGCGCGGCCGCTGCTTGCGCACTACATCGCGACGGGCTGGTCGTTCATCGCGATACGCCTGCAGAATCAGCGCGACCTCGGCGACATCCGACCCATCACGCTGACGCTCGGCGAGAACGCGCCGTGCGTGCCGCTGCGCCTGACGGCCATCGCGGCCAACGACGACATGCCCATCCTCGTGTGGGTGCTGGGGCCTGGGCGGGCCATTCCAAAGAACTTCCTGCACGCGGTCGTGAACGACCAGGCGCTGACCTTCCCCGGTGCGCCCGAGTACATGACGCGCGTGTCCGAGGCGATCGATGGCGCCAGCGGGCGCGCCTGGGTGACCGAGTTCGCGGGGGCGGCGAGCAGCGTCGGGACCTTTATTTCGGCGGCGCAGCGGACCCGAGTGAGCGAGAGCGTAAACCTCGGCGAGCTGCGGCAAGCGCTGATGGCGATAGGAGATGGACCGACCGTGCGGTCGTTGCTCAGCGAGGAGCTGGTGCCACCCGAAGCGTTCGCGGAGGCGTTCACGCAGAGCCCACTCGAGTACATGGACGTGTCGGGTATGACCTACGTGGACGACTTCGAGACGTTGCGCGAGCGCTTGCTGGCGGAGCTGGTGGCGCCGCTCGAGGCGATCGACAAGCTGTTCGCGGAGTCGACGACACTGACGCGCTTCATCACGACCATCGACCCGAGCGAGATGACCCGCGACCCGATCTTCGCGTTCAATCCGGACCTGCCGGACGTCGCGCGCGAGCACGGCATCAAGGTCGAGACGCGGGTCAGCAAGAGTTGCCAGCAGAACCTGCACGTCACCTACCCCGATGGCAGCGAGGTGACGACAGTGGCGACGGGCGCGACGGTGGCGGCCGTGCCGGGAGCGCCAGCGTTGCTGCGAGTCGAGCTCATCGACGAGTCGGGCCCGCCGATCGCGTTCGATCCCGAGCAGGTCGTCGAGATCGATCGCGTGATCGCCGGGGCCACGGTCGGCGCGCCGACGTTGCCGGCTGGCTATCAGCTCAACCCGGCGCCGCGCGACTCGAACGCGGCCGATGGCGATGACGACGAGGGTGGCTGCGCGTTGTCGCTGCCCGGCGCCTTCCTGATGTTGCCGTTGGGGCTGCTGGCGTTGCGTGCGCGGCGCGCGCGGCGGGTGCTGACGGTCAGGTGAAGTGCTCGAGGATCGCCGCGACGTCGTGCGTGTAGCCGCCGCCGAAAAAGGCGACGGGGATGAGCAGCGACAGGTCGCGGACCGGTTGTCCCTGAAGCGCTCAGACCGCCTTTATTCGCAAGCGATGCAAGTATGAAAGCACGGCCGGAAAGTAAGCTTCGTAAGCGAAGGCCAGCCCGCCTTGGCCGAGTTCGATGGGGGCAGGATCGGAGAGCCTGCTGACGAAGCCCTTGGTGACCTGTCGACCTCCCGCGAATGCTCGTACGTGAGGGGGCGCCCCTCGGCGACCGACTTATCTCGGATGAACTCGATGAGTTTCTGCGGCACGGCACCTTTCACGAAGCGATGCATTCAGCCGGCCTGTGGATCGCCAGCGAGCGCCTCTTCTGCACGCAGCGACCAACGCGCTTCGACGATCTCGGCCACCTCGGAGCCGAGCTCGCCCTCGAGGCCTTCGAGCACGCCGCGCGCATCATCGATGCGATGTGCCGCCAGGGCCTCGCGAAACGCGTCGAAGCGGACCTCGAACGCAGCCGGTCGCGCGGACGTGCCGAGCAGCTCTTGCAAGATCGCGTTGGAGTCACGACCGTGCGTGAAGGTCGGATAGGCGACCTTGTCACCCGGTGCGAGCAACACGACGGACCCGGGTGGCGCCTCGGCCAGGATCTGAGGCGAATGCGTCGTACAGATGAACTGGATCAGCGGGAAGGCCTTCCGCAATCCAGCGACGATAAGGCGCTGCCACTGAGGATGCAGGTGCAGTTCGAGCTCGTCGATGAGCACGATTCCCGGAGTCTCGAGCGCAGCATCGACGCCGAGCTGGGGATTCAGGAGTACGCAACGGCGGGCGATGTCCGCGACCATCGCAAGGACCTGCCGATAGCCAGCCGAAAGCTGTTCAGGGCCGAGCAGGCGACCGTCGGGCATATGTACGAGGAGGATGTTGGGCTCCACGTGATAGCGGATCTCATACCGGTCGCCAAGGCAGGCCTCGATGGCGCGGGCCGCAGCCTGAAGCTGGGGCACGAGCTCGTCGAGTGTCGCCTCGGGCCGACCCTTCTTGGCTTCGATGTCGTAGCGCGCACGTAATAAATCGGGATCCGAATCCAACGGGTCCGGAGCCTCACTGCGCTTGTCATCGATGCTCAGGAACGACGGCAGCGGCTGCGGTCGGAGAGGACGGTCCGCCCTCGACCAGATACTTCGATCCGATCGAAGCCGGGCCAGTTCTCGAGCCTTACGTGCGTGAATCTCATGGCTTAGAAGGTGTCACGGGAGGGCTCGGCGACCAAGGGTCGAGAGGTCGTGTCTCAGGTGAAGTGCTCGAGGATCGCCGCGACGTCGTGCGTGTAGCCGCCGCCGAACAAGGCGACGTGGATGAGCAGCGGATAGAGCTTCAGGACCTCGAGGCGAAGGGCGAGTGCGCGGTCGAAGGTGAGGCCGGACTGCTCGCGATAGGCGGCATAGAAGGCGTCGGAGAAGCCGCCGAAGAGGCGCGTCAACGCGAGGTCCTGTTCGGGGTGGCCATAGCTCACGGCGGGGTCGATGAAGACCGGGGTCGGCGTGCCGGCGGCCAGACCGTAGTGGAGGTTGCCACTCCAGAGGTCGCCGTGGATGAGGCACGGGGCGGTCGGCTCGGTCAGGAGGCGATCGAGGGGCAACGCGTCGAGGCGATGGCGCAAAGCGGTCGGGAGATAGTGGGCAAGCGGGTCGAGTCGCCGCTCGCGAAAGAAGGTCGCGAACGTCGCTGAGGTCGCGGCGCGGTTGTCCTGCGGCACGGCGCCCATGAAGTTGTCGACCGCGAGGCCGAAGCGTTCGCCGTGGCGCGTGTGCAAGGCTGCCAAGGCGCGCCCCGCGGACGCTTCGAGGGCGGCCGTGCGCGGGGTCGGTGCGAGCCACTCGAGCACCAGGGCGTCGTCTAGGACGGCGATGACGACTGGCACGCGCACCGCGGCGCCGAGGCGGGCCAGGCCATCGGCTTCGGCGGCGAAGAAGCCAAGGCCGCCGGCGGCCTCACACGCGGCACGCGGGGCATGGGCGTGATGCTTGACGAAGACCGGACCCGTCGCGGTGTCGACGCGAAAGGACTGGTTGATGCTGCCGCCGGAGACGGGCGTGACCGCGCCGAGCGGGCGGCCGAGGATCGCGGCGAGGCGGGTCGACAGAGAACGTGGCAACATGCGTTGGCTCGGCGGTCAGGTGCGGGTGCGAGGAGACTCTTCGATGAAGCAGGCAGCGACACGGCGCCATCCTACGCGAATGGGGTGAGCTGGGATGCCTTGCAACGCGCCGTGTCGGTGTGATGAGATTCACGGCGCAACGGGAATCAGGCGAACGAGGTGGTCATGCGTTCCACGGTGGTATTGATCTCAGCGGTGCTGGTTGGCTGTGGCTCGGACGAGGGTGGCGGCCAGGGCACGCCGGACGGCGTCGCGGATGGCACGTCAGATGGCACGCCCGTCGGCGCTTGTGGCGCGATTCCGATCGAAGGGCGCTGCAACGGCAACGTGGTCGAGTTCTGCGCGACCGCGACCGGCAGCGCCGATACGCGTGTCGCGAGCTATCCGTGCCGCGCCGACGAGCGGTGCCGGGACGACGGTGGCGCCGCCCGCTGTGAGCTGGCCGGGCAGTGCGGAACGGGCACCAGCGAGTGCCGCGGTGAGAGTCTCGCGACGTGCGTCGGCGGGGCGTGGCAGGTCGGCGCGTGCGCGAACGGGTGCGTCGGCAGCGAGCTCGGGTCCGCGTGCCGACCGAGCGCGAGCGTGAGCCCCTATCAGGGGCGGCTCACGTATGAGCTCAAAGCCCCGACGGCGGCGCTCGACGGCTGGAACGATACGCCGGTACAGGTGCCAGCGGCCGGCTTCCTGGTGTTGTCGTTCGCGGATGGGGTGCTGATCGACTCGGCGCTGACCGGCACCGAAGGCGACGCCGCGGGCACCTTCGAGGTCGACGCGGTGCCGGCCGAGCGCGTCGATGGCGACGACTATCTCGCGGCGGTCGCGGCGCGCGGCGGGGCCAACGGACAAACCGTGTATCTGGTCGCAAAGTCGGGCTTCGCGGCCGGCAAGCAGGACGTGACGAACCTGCCGCCCGCGCCCGAGATCTGGCTCTGGACCTGGACGACGGCGCAGATCGCAAGCCCTGCGAGCGTCAATGTGCCGCTCGATGCGGGCTCGGGCGCGGCGTTCGTGTTCGACTATCTGCGCTTCATCTACGACTTCGCGGTGGGCTTTTATGGCGAACGTGCGAACTCGCCGCTGGTCGTGTGGCTCGACTACGGGGTCGAGTGGAGCTGCGGCGCGTGCATGGGCCCTTGGCGCTACAGCGACCCTGGCGGCGCGAACTATGAACGACAGGTCTGGCTCTCGGCCGGCAGCGACGAGGGCTTCTGGTCAGGGCCGGTCGTCGCGCACGAGCTGGGTCACTACGTGATGGCGACCTACGGGACGTGGCCCGGCGAAGGCGGCCAGCACATCATCGGCATCGCGTCCCACCCTGGGCTCGCGTGGTCGGAGGGGTTCGCGACCTGGTTCTCGGCCGTCGTGCGCGGCAACAGCGTCTACTACGACAAGCAGCGCGGCGCGTTCTTCTGGTTCGATATCGGAGAGCGACGTTACTCACAGGCGACCTGGCAACGACCCGACGCGAACGCGGGGCTGGAGCAGCTCATCGATGAAAATGAGATCGCGGCGATGCTGTTCGGGCTGACGAACGACCAGTCGTTGCCGGGGTTGCTGGCCGCGGTCGCGTCGCCACGCATGACGCAGGCGCCGTTTCTGCGGGGCTATGCGCGGCGCGCCTGGAATGGGCTCAATGGCGATGGGCTGCCGCTGCCGTTCCAGTCGTCGAACGAGTCGGCGCCACATTTCGCGGACTACCTCGATGCGATCGCGTGCGGCGGCGTCACCTCCGGACAAGCGATCGATGCGGTGACCGAACCGTTTACGCACTATCCGTTTCCGTCGGCGGCGCCGCTGTGTCGTTCGGGCGAGGCGCCGATTGCGGCCGCGTGGGTCACGGGCGGGTTGGAGGTCAACTGGCATTGGCCGCTGGCGCGCGCGCTGACGGTGACGATCGACGGTCGCCAGGTGCTGGTCGTGCCCGCTGGCACGCAGGCAGGCTCGCGCCGCATCGACACGACGGGGAGCGAGGCCGAGGTGCGCACAGGCGTGAGCGGCGATGCCTGGGGCGCCTTCGTGAAGGTGTCACGAGAGCTCACGGCGGCGAAGACGATTGAGGCTGACGGGCCGATCGTGCGCATCGGCGCGCGTGTGCTCGGGCGCTCGGTGGCGCTGCGACCGATGGCCGTGCCGGTCGTG
>Ga0209591_10009433_pt1 | contig 10547 bp, 7 predicted proteins | sample MAT01_FD_187207 | JGI IMG/M metagenome (GOLD analysis project Ga0209591, IMG submission 187207) | Freshwater microbial communities from Lake Fryxell liftoff mats and glacier meltwater in Antarctica - MAT-01 (SPAdes) (version 2) | ecosystem: Environmental > Aquatic > Freshwater > Ice > Liftoff...
AGGTACCCCGCACACGACGACCCCTGGTGGCTGCTTGTGCCGTGGTCTTGGTCGGCATCGTGATCGCACTCCCGCGGGTGGGCAGCGTGCTGGAAAGAAGTGCCGGCACCACCAGCCGGGTCGATGAATGGCGAATCGCTGCCAACGTCGTCGCCGACCATCCGCTGCTCGGTGTCGGGCCGGAGGGGTATCGCATCGCGTTCAGTGAGGGCGTCGACGCTGACTACGAGCGCAGCTACCCCCGCGATCGCGTGCTACCCGATCGAGCACATTCGTCACTGCTCGACGTGTCGCTGGCGGGGGGCGTAATCGCCGGCCTCGCTTTTGCAGCGCTCGTTGTGCTGGCAGCGCGCCGCGCAATTCACCAGATGCCTGCGGCAGCGCCAGTTGGCCTTGGGCTGGCGGCTGCGGTGCTGGCCTACTTCAGCGCGCAACTGCTGCTCTTTCCAGTGTTCGAGCTGGACCCCATCGCCTGGTTGCTGGCGGGCGTCGTTGTCGCCACTCGACCGGCTCAACGGGCGTCGCCGTGGGCACCACGGGCTGCGCGTCCGCTGGCGGCATTCGCTGCTGCAGTTGGCCTCGTCGCATTGACCGCCGGATTGTTCGATGTGGCTGCAAATCGGCTCGCGCGCGACGCAATGGCCGCTTCGGCGAAGGGCGACAGTGCAGCGGCGGAAGCCCTCGCTGCTAGCGCCGGAGGGCTGCGGCCGGACTCTATTGCGTATCGAATGGCCGCTGTGCAGGTTCTCCTTGCGGCCGACACGGTGACCGCCACCGACTCTGCGCTCAAGGATGCGCGTCGCGCTCGCGACTGGTCGAGCAACGATCCGATCGCCGCCGACCTGTGGGCAAGCAGCCTCCTCCAACGTGCACTGCAGACCGGGGCGGCCGCCGATACCGACGCCGCACTCGTCGCGTGGACGGCGCTCGTCGAACGCGACCCACAGCGAGGTCGGTGGCAGCTACAACTCGGCAGGGCGGCGGCCGCGGCGGGCGAGACCGAACTTGCCCGCGACGCGTGGGAACGGGCGGCGGGGCTTGGCCAGGCGCAGGCGGCGCAGCTTCTGGAAAGACTCCCGTGACGGTGGAACCGGATCCACGAGCCAAGAGTGTTGATGGCATGGAGATCGTCATTCGACACGCCGAGACGAACGCCGTCGACGTCGCTAGCAGCATCGAGCTGGCCACCCGTTGGACGTTCGAGGAGTTCTGGCGAACCGAACGGGCATCCGTTGCACGGGCGCTTGCGCTCACACTCGGCGATGTACAGCTGGCGGCCGAGGCGACCGACGAGGCGATGGCGCGAGCATTCCAACACTGGTCGCGCGTCAGCACGCTCGACAGCCCGACGGGCTGGGCGTATCGGGTGGGCCTCAACTGGAGCCGCTCGGTGCTGCGCCGCCTGCGTCGCCAGCCGCCTCAATGGCTGGCACAGCCCAACACGCAGCACGACGCTGCACCACTCGACCCGAGCGTCGCCGCTGCACTCCGAAAGCTTCCGGCCGGGCAGCGCGCCGTTGTTGTCTGTCGGCTGTTGCTCAACCAATCCGAGCAGCAGACGGCGACGCTGCTGCGCATTCGTCCAGGCACGGTGAAGAGTCGACTCTCACGTGCAATCGCCCACCTCGCCCACCTCACTTGCCCACCTCGACCCACAGGAGAACCAGTCATGAACGAGTTCGACGAACAGACTTCCCGCATCTCGAAGGTGCTGCGCGACACGGCGTCCGAGCTGGAGGTACCCACGGTTGGCGTGTCGGCCGTTCGCCGCCACGGCAGCATCCGCCAGCATCGGCGGCGTGCCGGAATTGCGACGGTCTCGGCGGTGGCGCTGTTGGGCGCCGGCGCACTGACCGTGCAGCGGCTGAGCCACAACCCGTCACCGACCACAGGTCCCGCAGCAGCGCCCTCCACTGACGGCGCGTCCACGTCGACACCGATCGAAACCACCATTCCCGGCCCTGCCTCCACCACTCCCGGCCGTGTCTCGGATCCAGAGTCGTCCGGCGAGCCGGTGCAGCGGGTGGACTCCGCCTTCGTCTGGAACGCCGTCGAACCAGGCAGTGCCGAGGCGGTGAGCAGACTGGTCTGGGGCATTGGCCCCACCCAGGAAGCGCCGTACTTCGCGTGGTCGACTGCCCCCGGCCCGACGACCGATGGCAGCTATCAGCCGGTGCTGTATCGCTCGGACGACGGCATTCGTTGGGCCCCTGCAGAGGATGGCACCTTCACCGAACCGCAGGTGTCGAAGCGTGGCCTTGCTTCGCAGAACGGCATGTTGTTCGCCTTCGGAACGGCAGCGGCGATCGCTGCGATTCCGCAGGGCGGGGCCGGCGATGCGGTGGTCGACGTCAGTAGCGATGGTGGTGTCAGCTGGCAGTCGCAGGTGCTCCCCCTCGACCTCCGCAGCCTTGCCGCGATGGACGGTGTCGGCGGAGTGGGAATGACCGGCGGCATGGCTGCAGCGAATGGCGTCGTGGTTGCGGTTGCACAGCCGAACGTGTGGTGGGACGCCGCCGGCAATGGCCGGGAGCTGGCGATGACCGCCAACGGCGCGTATGAGATCACGTACCCTCAATGCAGCGGACCAGATTGCAATCCGCCAGTGACCACCATCAGCACTGGTCCGACGGTCGACGCCAGCCCTTCGGACACGGCCGTTTCAGACACGTCTCCTGCCGACACCTCCCCCAGCGGCACCGTGTCGCAGATCGTGGAGGACACCGTTCCGACGGTCAGCGGCCTGATCTCGTTCGAGAAGCTCGGTATCGACCCCGCGTCCGTAGCAGCAGCCCGCGCTCCGCGGGCGTTCGTGAGCACCAACGGGGCAGACTTCACCGAGGCCGAGTTCCCGGCATTCCCAGATCCGGTCACAGCGAACGGCGGCGATATCCGTGTGTTCACGGCCGGGGAAGCCTTCTACGTGACGGTTTCGGCATCCACGTTCGACCCGGCTGGACTCGGCACCGAGGGTGGCGGCCATGACCGCACCACACTCGTCTATCGGTCGATCGATGGCGTGAACTGGGAAAGCGTCGCACGTGCCAGCAACCGAGAGCTGCTCGGCGTGATGAGTGATGGCACGCTTGTCGGGGACGCCTACACCGCCGACGGCTCGTCGAACATCGCCACCTCGACCGACGGCGAGACATGGCAGGTGCACGACCTTCGCCCGCTCATCGACCCGAGCGACGGCAAGATCGTGTATGTCGACCTGTGGTCTGTCAGCGTCGACGAGCAGGGAATCACGGCCCTCGGGGCGATGGCCAACGACCCGCTCGCTGAAGCCGGTGGCCGCTCGATGGAGCATGGTGGCGTGCGACTCGAAGTTGCGTCCAGCCGCAGTGGAGACCCGACTGCGTTCGATATCGCGACCGGCGATGCGATTCCTTACAACATGCTGAGATGGAACGACGGCGGCGCATTATTGGTGCTCGACGCGGACGGTGGCATCCGGGCAACGTTCACCGGCGACGAACAAAATCAGCTACGAGGCGACGGGAGCGGACAAACGTCGACGAAGGTGCTGTTGCACTCCGACGACGGGGTGAACTGGTCGCGTGAGAACCTTGCCGACCTCACCGGCTCACCAGACGCCGGCCCGGGCTTCATTCAGACTCAGGATGGCAAGTTGCTGGTCACCGTGATCGACCCTGCGCGTCGAACGAACACGATGGCGACAACAACGGTGCTGGTGGGCACCCGCAAGTAGCCGCAGTCCCAACCGGCGGCTGCAACAGGTCAGCCGCCGGGGAGGGTTTGCTGGAGGGTGAGCACGGGCTCGAACAGGTCACCGAGTTCGTCAACCCTGGCCAGCACTTCGCGCCAGGTGAAGCGCAGTTCTGGGGCACCCTCGGCGCAGGCGGACACTTCCTCCCACGTCACTGGCGTGCTGCACGTCGGCTCGGGGCGAGCCCGCAGCGAGTAGACGCCGATGGTGGTCTTGAAGCGTGCATTCTGGCTCCAGTCGACGAATATCTTGCCCGGCCGCACGGCCTTCGCCATGGTGGTGGTCACCCGCTCACGATGCTGGCGCTCCAGCAGCTGGCCGACGGCGAGCGCGAAGTCGGCGGCGACCTGGTGCGTGCACGGCCTGTTCAGCGGTACGTACAGCTGCAGGCCCTTCGAGCCGGACGTCTTGGCGAAGCCCTGCAGATTCACGGCGCCGAGGATCTCGTGAACGAGCATTGCGATCTCACAGCACTCCTTCATCGCGGCGGGCGCGCCGGGGTCGAAGTCGAAGACGACCGCTCGCGGCGAATCGAGATCGGCAGCCAGCGCCATCGGCACATGCAGTTCCAGGGCAGCCATGTTCGCAGCCCAGACCAGCCCGGCGGCCTCGTCCATTCGACAGTACGCAAGGTCACCGTTGCGATCGCCAGGGCCGAGCGCGGTGCCCATCCACTCCGGCCGGTGCTTCGGGCAGCGCTTCTCGAAGAAGCCTTCCTTCTCCACACCGTCAGGGAACCGCTTCAACGTGATGCACCGGCCCGCCAAGTGGGGCAGCATCACGGGAGCGATGCGTGCGTAGTACTCGATGACCTCGCCCTTGGTCGTCCCCGCTGTCGTGCCTGTGGGCGGGTACAGCACCTTGTCGAGGTTGCTCAGGCTGAGCTCGCGCCCGCCCACTTGCACCGTGGTGCGAGTAGTCACGCCGACTTGCGCACGCGTTTGGACTTCGGCGCCGCTTCGGCCTTCTCCGGGGCGCCGGCGGGATGGCGACCGCGCGCTGCCTTGGCGGCCTTCACACTGGCTTCGAGCGCGGCCATCAGGTCGATGACTTGCGGTGCCGCGACGACGGCGGTGGGCGCTTCGAACTGCTCGCCGGCTGCTTTGCGTTCGATCAGGTCGAGCACTTGCTCGCGGTAGTTGTCGCGATACTTCTTCGGCTCGAAATCGGCCGACAGAGATGACACCAGCGCCTCGGCCATCAGCACTTCCTTGTCGCTGACCTGCACGTCGGCGAGCGAGTCCAGTTCGTCGACGGCGCTCATCGGCACGACTTCGTCGGCGAACACCATGGTGCTCAGCATCAGCTTGCCGTCGACCGCGCGCAGCGCGGCGACGTACTGCTTGTTGCGCATCACGAAACGACCGATGGCCACCTTGCCGGCCTGCTCCATCGCGCGCGCCAGCAGCGCATATGGCTTGGGGGTCTTGTCGGGGGCGACGATGTATTGCGAGTCGAAGTAGACCGGGTCGATGTCGGCCAGGTCGACGAACTCCTCCAGCTCGATCGACTTGGTGACCGAGGGGATGAACGGCTCGAGCTCGTCGGGGTCGACCACGACATAGCGGCCCTTGGAGATCTCGTAACCCTTGACGATGTTCTCGTCGGGAACCTCCTCACCAGTCTCGGCCGAGACCTTCTTCAGCCTGATGCGGCTCATGCTGCGATCGTCGAGTTGGTTGAACGCGACGCTCTTCTTGCTGACGCCGTTGTAGAGCTTGATGGGGATGGCAACAAGCCCGAAACTGATCGTCCCGCTCCAGATAGGTCTCGCCATGACCCCAGTCTGCCGCAAAGTCGCCAAGTTGACCAGTGACCCCACGCAACCCCCACGCAAACCCCACGCAACCTGCCACTCTCGCTGCCCATTTGCGCGCGCAAATGGGTGCGATGGGTGCCGGGGGGTCAGCCGGCAAGGATTGCGCGGGCTATGAGATCGGTGCCGAAGGCGGTGAGGATCGCCAGATAGAGCAGGCCGGTCGCCGCCATCACGGCGGAGTAGTAGCGCTCACGGAGCGCGGCTTTCGTCACGACCACCAACACCAGTGTCGCGATTGCGCACGCCGCCCAGAACCAACCCAGTTGACCGCCCCAACCGTCGGTGACCGAGCCGGACCATACCGAGAACATGCCGATCGGCAGTAGCAGGGCGATGATCTCGACCGGCCACACCCAGCCAAGTGCCCGAACCAGATCGTTGAGGTGCCGACGCGGCAGTCCCGGCTGCACCAGGTACCAGTGGCCGAGCAGCATCGCATCGGTCACTGAACCCAGGAACGCAGCCCCGGCGAACGTCCGCAACAGCGAGACGAAGAGGTTGCCGCCGGCATCGACCGACGCGGCGACGAGCCCGGCGATGGACAGCACCGGTGCGACCAGGTCGAGCCACGGTGGAAACTCGGCACCGCTCTCGCGCACGCTGATGCCGCGGTCGATTCCCGTCATCGCAGCGACACGCTCACTGCGGCGATCGTGCTCGTCGGTCTGCCCCGAGACGCCTGCCTTGCGACGCACCACCGACACCACCGACACCACGAACGCAGCGACCGCCACGGCGATGGACGACGCCTCGCGCACCGGAACCGAGCCGAACTTGAAACCTGCCGCCGCCGCCCCGAGTGCCATCAGCAGATACGTGCCACGCAGCAGCCAGCCGTAGCCAATACCGACGACTCGCCGGCGCGTGGTGAACCACAAGAAGAACAATCCACCAGCCGCCCACTGCAAGAGCACGGTGGCGACATCGACTCGAATCACGCTCCGAAGGCTAGAGAGAGATTCGCCGCCTTTACCAAACCTTCACGAAGCGGCTGGCGTGTCATTCATCGACGGTTCGCCGCAACTCCCGTCCGCTTCGGGCCGTCAGTACCTGCCGCAGGAGGGCGCCGGCCGCCCGTACTGGCGACCTCCGGCGGAGCAGGTATGCCGCCATCGTCGTACCAGCCCGTACGATCCACAGCGATGAATCGCCGTGCGCTTCCCGTTCTTGCAATTGCTGCGCTGCTGCTGACGGGCTGCATGACCGGCAAGCGGCCGTACTTCAGCGACAACCCTTTCCCCACGGGTTCAACCACCGGCGACGCGTCGATCGATGCCGTGTTGCAGAAGCTCGACGCGGCCACGACCGGCCCGGCGACGGTCGCCTACAGCGTGTTGACCAAATTCGGCAACACCACCAATACGGCCACCGTGGTGCTCGACGCGGGAAGCCGCAGTGTCACCGTCGGCAACGTTCGCTACGTGGAGACCGCCACTGGGACGGTCACCTGTGCGGCAGACAACTCGGTTCCCTGCATCACCGGCCTCGACCCGACTCGCATCAGCGACATCGGCGTCACCATCGACTTCTACGCATCTGAAGCAGCCACCCGCCTTCGGCGCGATGCGCAGGCGATGCTTGCCCCCACCACCGCTCATGTGGAAACGATTGCTGAACAGTCCGCACTTTGTGTCGACGTTCCGCTGGCCGGCGGAGTGGCGGTGTACTGCGTGCTCGACAGTGGGCTGGTGGCCCGGATGGACGACGGCGACGTAGCGGTCAACCTCAACCTGTTCAGCCCCACCGCCGACCCCGGCCAGCTGCAACTTCCCGCTGCCTGACGGGGGCTTTCAACCGCCCCGCAGGTCATCGAAACCCTCCGATGGGTCGATCAGCCGAGCGCCACGAGGGCGTGGTCGGCGAAGTTCATGCTCAGCGGGCCGGTCTGCGTAGCGACCACGATGTCCTCCAGGCGCATGCCCCATCGGCCAGCAACGTAGATGCCCGGTTCGACGCTGAACGCGTGGCCCGGCTCGATGACCAGCACGTTGCCCTCCACCATGTACGGGTCCTCGTGCGCCTCCATGCCGATGCCGTGACCGGTGCGATGGATGAAGTACTCGCCAAAGCCGGCGTTGTCGATGACCTTGCGCGAAGCACGGTCCACGTCCTGACATGCTGCCCCCACCACCCCGGCGGCCACCCCTGCAGCCTGCGCCTCGTGCAGTACTGCGTAGGCGTCGGCAATCTCCTCCGTCGGCGCCCCAAGCGTGACGCACCGGGTGATGTCGCTGCAGTACCCGTCCTTGGTGCCACCAAAGTCGCACAGCACGAGATCGCCGTCGATGATGATGCGGTCGCCCGCATGGTGATGCGGGGAGGCCGCATTCGCACCGGCCGCAACGATGGCGAAGTTGACGATGTCGTGCCCTTCCGCGATCAGCCGTGCAGAGATGTCGGCGCTGACGGCCGCCTCTGTGCGACCGAGCAACGGAATCTCACCGGCGTGTAGCTGAGCGGCCACGCGATCGGCGGCCGCGCCTGCCGCCTGCAGTGCCGAAATCTCAGACGCGTCTTTGCGCATCCGCAGGTCGTTCATCACGCTCGTGCTCCGCAGGTACTGAGTGTCGCTGCTGCTCCAGTGACCCAACAGTTCCACCAAGAAGCGCGCCCACATCGTGTCGCCGACCGCCGCCCGACGAGGTTGCCCGACCAACCCGGCGACGATTGCCACCGGATCTTCCAGCTCACCCCACGGCCTCAGCGCGAAGACACCCTCGTGCGGCACGACGCGGGGTGCCTCCAGCCGCGGGATCACCAAGGTGGCATCGCCATCGCGAGGAACGATCAGCATCGTCAACCGCTCGAGCGGCATCGCCTCATATCCGGTCAGGTATGGCAGATCGCTGCCGACCGACACCAGTAGTACATCGATTCCCGACCGCTCCATGCTGGCGCGGGCACGCTCGATGCGATCGAGGTAGATGACAGACGATGTCTCGGAAAGCATCCCCCCATTCTGGCCCGCCTTCGGCGCAAGAGCGAGGCGTATGCTCGATACGTGCGTGCTCGCTTCGTGGGTTTCCTCGGTATCGCCGTGCTGCTCATTGCCTCATGTAGCGATGTCGACCCCGGTGTGACGGCCACCCAATCGCAGAAGAGCAGTGCCAATGGCCAGCTGTTCCCCATCGAACCCGACCAGCCGACCGACACGCCTGCGATCGATGAACCGACCTTCGATGTCATTCCAGGCGTGGTCGACTTCGGTTCTGACAAGCCCGAGCAGGCGTACGACGGCTTCCTGACCACTGCGTTCGGTGACATCGAGAACTTCTGGAACGACGCCTACCCGGAGGCCTACGGCGAGGCGTTCGAGCCCCTGGCAGGCGGAATCTTCGCCGCCTTCCCTTCGCGAACTGACGACATTCCCGGCTGCGGAACCACGGAGAGTTCGAGCTACGAAGATGTGGCCAGCCTTGGTGCGTTCTATTGCATCGACGGCGACTTCATGGCCTACGACGACGACTCGCTGTTGCCCTCGCTGGTCAACGATCTGGGCAAGGAAGCGGTTGCGATCGTACTTGCTCACGAGTTCGGCCACGCCGTGCAAGCCCGGGCCAGCGAATGGGACCAGCCCGGAGTACTCAAGGAACAGCAGGCGGATTGCTTCGCCGGCGCCTGGAGTGCGCACGTCGCCAGCGGCGGCAGCGATCTGATCACCTTCGACGACGCCGACGTGCGCTCGGGCCTGGTCGCGATGATCAACGTGCGCGACCCGATCGAGAGCGCTGGCCTCACCGACCCCGATGCCCACGGCACCGGCTTCGATCGCGTCGGCGCATTCCAGGACGGCTTCGAGGGAGGCGTCCTGCGCTGCAAGACCTTCTTCACCGAAGATCGCCTCAACAACCTCGTCAACATTCCGTTCGACATCACCGACGAAAACGCCGGCAACCTGCCGCTGGTCGATGAAGGCGTCATCGACCCAGATGTCGGGCCACAAGACATCGTCACCCTGATCCCCGACAGCCTTGCGTTCTTCTGGACCGCTCTGGCGGCCGCCAACAATGTTCCCTTCACCGCACCCACGCTCGAGCCATTCAGTAGCGAGGGCCCGCTCCCCAGTTGCGACGGCATCGAAGGAGCGGGGTACGCACGCAACGTTGTCTTCTGCCCGGCGAACAACGTCATCTATTACGATCAGGACTACGCGCTCGGGCTCTCGCAGGACCCGCTCACCGGCGACATGTCGGTGGGCTACCTCTTCTCCAACGCCTACAGCGAAGCGATTCAGAACGCGCTGAACAGTCAAGTAAGGGGCGAGCCAAGAGCGCTGTTCAACGACTGCCTCACCGGCGCCTGGGTGGGGTTCATCATCCCGCCGATCCCCGAGGCCCGCGAGAACACACTCCGGCTGTCGGCAGGCGACCTCGACGAGGCGGTCATCATCGCCATCGCCCGCAGCGACCCGAGCACCGACACGAACCTCAATGGCAGCCCCTTCGAGAAGATCTCCGCCTTCCGCACCGGAGTGCTGGGCGGGCTCAACGTGTGCCGCGACTCCGTCGGCTGACACTCACGGCGCATGGCGAACGCCTAGGTCGTGGTGGTGGCCGCAATCGTGGACGTTGTGGTGGTCGGCGTGGTCGGCGTGGTCGTGGTGGCCGGCACGGTAGTGACGACAGCCGGCTTGGTGGTGGTAGTGACCACGGTAGTCGTCGGCGCGACCGTGGATGTCGTCGAGCTGGTGGTGGTGGTCCACGCCGGATCCGGTCGGTTGAAGCTGGGCAACATGTCATTCTTGGATTGCTGCTCGGGCTCCTTCTTCCCATCCCACACCCATACCTGGTCGCCCGTGTCGACCAAGGTGGGGAAGACCGGACTGAGGAACTGGGGGATGCGGATGCAGCCGTGCGATGCCGGGTAGTTGGGTACATTCACGGCGCCGTGGATGGCGATGCCATAGTTGAAGTACACCGGGTCGTCCATGCCGCCGAGTGCACCCACCCGGTGGCCGGCAACCTTTCGGTCGATGTCGAACACGCCACCGGGGGGTCT
>Ga0209591_10009434_pt1 | contig 10547 bp, 11 predicted proteins | sample MAT01_FD_187207 | JGI IMG/M metagenome (GOLD analysis project Ga0209591, IMG submission 187207) | Freshwater microbial communities from Lake Fryxell liftoff mats and glacier meltwater in Antarctica - MAT-01 (SPAdes) (version 2) | ecosystem: Environmental > Aquatic > Freshwater > Ice > Liftoff...
TGACGGCGGGCGGGATGGACGCCATTGCTGAGACGGTGCTCGCCCGTTTCTTCAGCCCGGCCTTCCGCGCCGCGCAGCTCACGACAGTAGCAGCATTTGACGCTGGACTGCGTGCTACCGATCCTAGCGGCTATGCCGCCTGCTGCGCGGCCCTGCGCGATGCCAATCTGCGGCCTGCCAGCGCGAACATCACCGCACCAACCCTGATTATTGCTGGTGCCCTGGACGAGTCAACGCCGGTCGTCCAGGCTCAAGAGCTTGCTGCTGCGATCCTGGGGAGCGAACTGGCCATACTCGACGGCGCCGCCCATCTCGCCAACGTCGAACGGCCTGAGGCGTTTAACATCCTTCTACGCCGCTTTCTGCTGAGCTGAGGAGACAGAAGATGCCCACTACGACCGAGGCCTGGATCGTCGAGGCCGTGCGCACGCCGATCGGCAGGCACGGCGGTGCCCTGAGTGGCGTACGCCCCCGACGACCTCGCGGCGCTGACGCTCAGCGCCCTGATGGAACGCAGCTGCGTGCCGCCCGCCGAGGTCGAAGACGTGCTGATGGGCTGCGCCAACCAGGCAGGCGAGGACAACCGCAACGTGGCGCGCACGGCCCTGCTTCTGGCCGGCTTCCCAGTCGAGGTGGCCGGCATGACAATCAACCGCCTCTGCGGCTCGGGCCTTGACGCGGTGGCTCAGGCCGCCCGCGCCGTCATGCTCGGCGAGGGCCATGTCTACGTCGGCGCCGGCGTGGAGTCGATGAGCCGCGCGCCCTGGGCGCTGCCGAAGCCCGAGCGGGGCTTCACCACCGGCAACGCCACTGCTTACGATACTACCCTGGGCTGGCGCTTCGTCAACCCGCGCATGCAGGCCCTCGGCCATACCGACGCCCTCGGCGTGACCGCAGAACACCTAGCTCAGGCGCGCCACCTATTCACCCCCGACGAGCAGGCGCCCGATGAGCTCGCCGCCGCCCACGGCATCGGTCGCACGACCCAGGACGTCTTTGCCCTGGCCAGCCACCGCAAGGCCCTGGCGGCCCAGGACGCCGGCTGCTTTGCCGGCGAGCTTGTACCGGTGTCGGTTACTACTCGCAAGGGAGAGACGATTGTTGCTGCCGACGAGGGCCCACGGCGCGACACCAGTCTGGAGCGGCTGTCGGCGCTCAAGCCGGCGTTCCAGACGGACGGTACGGTGACGGCGGGCAACTCCAGCTCGCTGAACGATGGGGCAGCAGCGATACTGCTGGTTTCGCAGGAGTACGCCCAGAGCCATGGTTTAAAGCCACTGGCGAAGATCCGCAGCATGGCCGTGGCGGGCGTGCCGCCGCGCTTCATGGGCATCGGCCCGGTGCCAGCGACACGCAAGGCGCTGGAGCGAGCCAAACTCGCACTCGGTGACATCGGGCTGATCGAGCTGAACGAGGCTTTCGCGGCGCAGGCCATCGCTGTGCTACGTGCCTGGGGGCTCGACGCAGATGACCCGCGGGTGAACCCGAACGGCGGGGCGATTGCCCTTGGGCATCCTCTGGGCTGTTCGGGCACCCGCCTCCTCACTACACTCGTCCACGAGCTCAAACGGCGCTCTGACGTGCAGTTTGGCCTCGCTACTATGTGCATCGGCGTCGGCCAGGGCATTGCGCTCATTGTGGAGCATGTACCTTGAGTGGCAGGTAATACCAATTCGAGCAGGAGAAGGCGCATGTGTCATTCCGAGCGTAGCGAAAAATCTTAGCGTGGTGATGCGGTAAGACCCCTCGCTTCGCTCGGGGTGACAATGCGGAGTTTCCTCCAGGAGTTGGTATAACTTGCGCGAGTACTACTTTGTGTACTGTGATAATCTGATTGTGAAACCCTCTGAAAAACGCGACGAGCAATGGTAAGAAACGCGTTACACTTCTTTCGTACTGCGCTCTTCCGGCAATGACAGAAATAGAGGCTTCCCTACTGCCTAGCTACTGCCAAGCCAGCAGACAACAGTGGAAATCAGCGTAACCCATGGGCATGGAGATCGCATCAGGACGCGCTAAAACACGCCTGTGGATACCAGCGGACGCCGCGAAAGCGAACTTCCAAGCAGATGGTCGCGCGTTCGAATCGCGTCGCCCGCTCCAACGGTTTACCGCATCAGGAAGCCTCAGCGCACACGTACCGCGCTGAGGCTTTCTGGCCGTTTTTTGACACGCATACTGCCAAACTCGCAAGGTCGAGGTGTCCTACCTCTACACTGTAAACCCTTCTTTCGCCATGGGTGTCAAATCTTTCCTGCTCATTCACGACTGAGGTTCGCTCCACGGTTGCATCAGGACTGCGTGCTCGGGCTGGCGGCGAAGCTGATCCTCTGGTACCCTTGCACCTGCTCCACCGTACCAAGCAGAGGATTGCTGATGCCCTGCCCCCACTGCACGTCCACCGTCACGCGAGTCGCACCCAGCTCGGCTAGCGGACCTGTCGCTGCCCCAGCGGCACGCGAGTCTTCAACGAGCGCACGGGCACGCCTTTCAACCACCTGACGTTGCCCAGCGCTATCGTTTTGCAGGTCGTGCGCTGGCGGCTGCGCTCCAAGCTCAGCTTGCGTGACCCCGCCGAGATGTTCCTGGAACGCGGCTTCACCTGCACGCACGCGGTCGTTCGGACCTGGGAGGCGCGCTTTGCCCCACTCCTTGCGCAGCACCTCCGCAGCAAGCGCCAAGGCCAGGTCGGTCGCTCGTGGTAGGTGGACGAAGCATAGGTGAAGGTCAGCGGACGATGGTGCTCTCTGTAACGGGCCAGCGATCGAGCTGGCAAGCTTGTCGACTCACTGCTGCGCGAAACCCGTGATAGGGAAGCGGCGCAGCGCTGCTTCCACCAGGCGCGGGTTGTCGCTGGGCAGGCGCCCGAACGAGTGACACCAGATGCGCATCCCTCCTATCCGCGAGCAATGCGTGCGCGCCTGGGCGAGGCGGTTGCGCATCGTTGCAACCAGTAGCTCACCAATCGCATGGAGCAAGACCATCGCGGTGTCAAGCAACGCTCCTATCCGATGCGTGGATTCGGCCGCTGCGCGGGAGCCAGCCGCTTTTGTCGAGCCTTCGATGAAGTGCGGCAGTTTGAGCGGTATCGACGGACACGGACGGAAACGGGGTCACTGGCGGAACGGCGGCAACAGTTCGTAGATGGGACAGCAGCCCTGCAGGCTATGCTGTTGGTCACCTAACCGCCTGCTGTGCCCACTTCAAGGGTGCTCAATTGACGACTTGAACAATCTGGATACTAAGTCTTGACACAACCGACTCACGAGCTGATCTCGCCCGGCGTGCATATGTACCTCGGCGACCGTGAAGCGCTCCACGCCTGGTATCGGGGCTATGGGCGCATCGTGCCTGCTGCTGCCCTGACCGTGGCGCACGTGGCGACGGCGCGGGCGCTGCGCTACTACGCCGACGAGTTCGGAGCGCTCCTCCAGCGGCTGCCAGGCGGAGCGGACTGCCACGACTGGCACGCCGTCGCACGCTGCCTCTGGCAGCTCGACGGGGTAACCGCGTGATGAACCTACCTGTGGACACGTCGAGAGGAGCCCGCGATGGAACCGCTTGATGCAAACGCCGTTCGCCGCGCCTGCAGCCGCTTCCTCTCTCATCACTACCCGCCCTCGCCCCGCGAGGTGCTCGCCGACTTGGCTGCCTGGACCGATTCGGAGCTGGAAGGCGACCGCTACGGCGCCGGTCCGCTGATCGCCGACTTCGAGGCCGAGCTGGCCGCGCTGCTCGGCAAGGAGGCCGCCCTGTTCCTGCCCAGCGGTACGATGGCCCAGCCGATCGCCCTGCGTATCTGGGCCGACCGCCTTGGCCGCCGCGGCGTGGCCTTCCACCCGACCTGCCACCTGGAGCTGCACGAGGAGGGCGCCTATCACCTGCTTCACGGCCTCCACGGCGTGCTCGTGGGCAACCGCTACCAGCCGCTCAGCCGTGCCGACCTCGACGCGGTGCGCGAGCCGGTCGCGGCCCTCCTGCTGGAGCTGCCACAGCGCGAGATCGGCGGCCAGCTGCCAAGCTGGGAGGCGTTGGAGGCCCAGTGCGCCTGGGCGCGCGCGCACGGTGCGAAGCTCCACCTCGACGGAGCACGGCTGTGGGAGTGCCGGCCCTTCTATGGTCGCGACTACGCGGAGATCGCCGGGCTGTTCGACAGCGTCTACGTCTCGTTCTACAAGACGCTCGGCGGGATCGCGGGCGCGGCCCTCGCTGGACCCGCCGACCTGATCGCCGAGGCGCGGGTCTGGCAGCGGCGCCAGGGCGGCAACCTGGTGCGGCTCTTCCCCGACGTGCTCTCGGCCCGCAAGGCGTTGAGTGAGCGGCTCGGCCGCATCGAGGCCTACGTCGCCCACGCCCAGGCGGTGGCGGCCGCCCTCAGCGCCCTGCCCGAGCTGACCCTGCTGCCTCAGCTGCCCCAGACAAACATGTTCCACCTATTCCTCTGCGGCGAGCGCGCCGCCCTGGAGCGGGCGCTGCTGGAGGTGGCCGCCCAGAGCAGCGTCTGGCTGTTCCACCCGCTCCGCCCCTGTCAGCTGCCCGGCCACTGGATGGCCGAGTGGGTCGTCGGCGACGCCGGCCTCGACGTCTCGCCGGAGGAGACGGCCGGGCTCCTGCGCCGCGTGCTTGATCGCGCTGCCGCACCGGCGTAGGCAGTGCGGCCACTGGAGCCGCGTCCAGTCTCTTAAGCCCCTCACCCCACTGTGGGTCGCAAGACCGATGCAGCCAACCGCGCTCTGGCGTACCCTGAAGCGGCCGATCAGCACGAGCAGACGAGAAAAGCTACAGGCGTGATGCACGAACTCCTGATCGAGCAGCTCAACGCAGCCCACGGGACAAGCTTTCGGCTCGTGCGGCGCTACGCCGACGGCGAACAGGGGGCTTTCGCCCTGCTCGACGCAGCCGGCGAGGCGTTCGCGCTCAAAGTCAGCGGCAACCGGTCGGAGGTTGCGCGACTGCAGGTGGTGGCCGCCCAAGTGGCGCAGCTGCGCGACCACGGCTACCCCGCGCCGCGCTATGTGCTTGTCGGCGCCACCACGACCCATGCCTATAGCGTGCAGGCTGCCCTGCCGGGCGCACCACTGCGCCGCGTCAGCGCAGCGCAGCTCCCCCAACTGCTGGCGCTCAACGCGCTACAGGCCGGGCAGGCGCTCAGCGCTGACGACGACCCCTGGCCTGGCCCCGTGGTGACGCCGACGCTCGAGGGCGGGCCGGGCTACTGCTTGCTGGAGCCAATGCGAGCCTACTCGGTCGAGACTGCGGCGCTGCTCGACCGGCTGCAGGCGATCGTGCGCTGCGGCGCGACCCTTGCGCTGCCGCAGGGCGACCTGGTGCATTTCGACTTCACGCCGCTCAACATCCTGGCCACTGGCGAGCGTATCAGCGGCGTGATCGACTGGGATGGCATCTGCGCCGGGGACCGCGCCTTCGACCTCGTGACGCTGCTGTTCTACAGCCACCAGGACGCCATCGTCGCCGAGGGACTGTACGCGGCGGCGCACGCCATGGTCGGGCCGAAGGCCGTGGCGCTCTACCTGGCCCACCTCGCCCACCGCCAGCTCGACTGGACGATCCGCTTCCACGACACTGCGGCCGTCGCGCACGTGCTCGACGTCGCCCACCGCCAGCTGGGTCGCTTTGCCGTGTGAACGAGTGCCGCCGTGGCGACCCGCGTGGTGCGCCACGAACGATGCGCAGGAGCAATGTTACGCATGCAAGACGAGCACTATGAGCACCCCAGGCTCGCCGCGGTCTATGACCGCTTCAGCGGCTGGTCGGTCGACCGCGACTTCTACCTCTCGCTCGCGGGCGATCCGCCGCAGCAGATCCTCGACCTCGGCTGCGGCACCGGGCTCCTCTGCGACGCCTACGCGGCGCGCGGCCACCACGTCACCGGTGTGGACCCGACCGCCGCCATGCTTGCGGTCGCCCGCCAAAAGCCGCACGGCGACGCGATCACGTGGGTGCAGGCCTCGGCGCAGGAGTCCCGCGCGGAGCAGCGCTTCGACCTGATTATCATGACCGGGCACGCCTTCCAGGTGCTGCTCGAGGACGCCGACGTGATGGCCGCCCTCACGACGATGCGCCATCATCTGAAGCCCACCGGCCGCGCGGTCTTCGAGTCGCGCAACCCGGCGATCGACTGGGCGACCGCGTGGAACGGCGACTGGGAGCTCGTCCACGAGGGCATCACCATTCGCGAGACGACCGAAGTGCTCGCGCGGGTGGGCGAGCGGATCAGCTTCGAGCAGCGCTACCAGTTCCCCGACGAGACCCTGGTCTCCCGCAGCGAGCTGCGCTTCCTGTCGAGGCAGGCGATCGAGACGCACCTCGCCGCCGCCGGCCTACGGGTGGAGGCGCTCTACGGCGACTGGGACACTACGCCGTTCAACCCCGCCGCCTCCAAAGAGATGATCTTCGTCGTGCGGCCTGTGTAACTGCGCCACGCTGCGCTTCGACAACAACCACGCACAGGCCGGGGCGCAGGCTGTCACACCCACGCCCCGGCCCTGCGTGCCTCAGGCCGCCGCGAAGTCGCGTATCACCTCTGGCGCGGCGGTGTCGAAGCCCACCACGTCGAGCATACCGCCGTCCGCGGGGTCGGCGATGCTGAAGCGGTTGGCGACCAGTCCGACGACGATCAGCTTGGCCGCGATTCCGGTGCGCTCGCGATAGCGCCGCAGGGCCTCGGCCGGGTACACCGCGCCGAACCATGTCTCGCTGTCGGTGTAGACGACGAAGGTGTCCGCTGAGCTTGTTTGGCTGGCAGCCCGGCTGCTGCCCGCGACGCCCGCCCTGGCCCTCGGGCTGTTCGCGCTGCTGCCTGGGCGCCGGTTCAGCTGCAACCGTTGCCACCCTCCGAGAGCGGCCAGAGCCGGCTTCTGAGCTCCCTGCCTGAGTGTACATAGAGAGCAATGCTAGCGGCACTGGCGCGTCGCTCTTTCAGTGGAGCTCAAGCGCGCCGAGCGCTGGCACCGCGATGGGCTGCTGCTGATAGGCGACGCGGCCCACGTGATGTCGCCGCTCGGCGGTGTGGGAATCAACCTGGCCATCCGCGACGCGGTGCTGGCGGCCAACGCGGTGGTCGGGCCGCTGCGGGCAGGGCGGCTGCGTGAGCGGGATCTGGCGAAGGTGCAGCGCCGGGCCGGTTGGGACGTCAGCCTGATCCAGGGGCTGCAAGCGTTCGTGCAGAACCAGGCGGTGACCCAAAAGGAGCAGGCTGACACGCTGATCGCCCTGCCGTCGTGGCTGCGTACGACGCTGTTCGCGCTCCCGGTCGTGCGCGATCTGCCGGTGCGCCTCCTGGCCTTTGGTCTCGTGCCGGTACACGTTCAAACCGCAAGCTGCCCCTCGGCGACAAGCCGCTCGAACAGGGCTCCGTAGGCGCTCAGGCCGCCGGCCTGCCGAATCTGGCTAACCAGCCTCTCCAGGGCCGCCGCGTTGCGCCCGGAGATATACACGTGGGCACCATCGCGGGCGAAGGTGCGGGCCACCTCGCTGCCGATGCCGCCGGTCGCGGCGAAGATCAGGGCGTTCTTTCCTGCCAGCATGGCGTTCTCTCCCTGGTGATGGGCGCAGCTGTGCTGCACCCGGCGTTGTGGGCGCTGCGGTCGCTTCCGATTGAGCGGCGAGGGGTGGCTGAGCTAGGCGCTGAGCACGAGGGGCTCGCCGGTCTCCAGCAGGGTCTTCAGGCCCGAGAGGATGACCGGCCAGCCGCCGAGGATGGCCTGGGAGGGCGCCGCTCGTGTCGGGGGCAGGCGGCAGGATGCCGATCCCCGAGGTGTCGCCCAGCGGGTGAAGCATCCGGTCGGCGATCGCTCCGACCAGGTCGCCGTGCTGCTCGCGGGTCACGCGCTTGATCTCGACCCACTCGGCGTCGGCCAGGAAGGCCGCCCAGGCCTGGCGCATCGTCGCCTCGTAGGGCCAGGCCAGCAGGTAGACGAACTCAGTGCGCTCGTCGCTCCGGCTCTCCCATATCGCCACGATCACGAAGCCGTAGCCGCGCATCAGTCGGGCGGCGTGGTCGCGAAAACGGGCGTGGAAAGCCGCCTTGTTGTGCTCGTAAATCTCGTAGATCCGCAGCTGATGGCTCATTCCTCCTGCCTTTCGTTGGTTGTCCCGGTCTCCTACCGCCAGCCGAGCCAGGCGACGACCTGGGCGCAACGGAGCGGGTCCTCGGTCAGCCCGACGCTGAGCCCCCAGAGCCAGTAGTCCAGACAGCGCACCAGGCTCCAGGCCCGCACGCGCTCGGGGTCGAGTGCGGCGGCCGCGCAGAGCGTATGGAGGTGCGCTGCCAGCTCGGCTGGCCCGGCCATTGTATCGACGCGCCGCCAGAGCAGCGGGGCCACGCCGAACGCCGGCTCGCCGGCGACGACCTTGGGGTCAATCGCCAGCCAAGAGCCGCGCTCCCCGGCGAGGATGTTGTCGTCGTGCAGGTCGGTGTGGATGAGCTGCTCACCCGCGCCAGGCCCGAGCTCGCCGGCGAGCGTGCAGGCGGCCTCGACCAGGCGCAGATCCATCGGCCGGCCCGCGCGCTCCCAGCGCTCGGGCAGCGCGACCGCAAGCTCCGCGGCGACATCGGCGAGCCGGGGCACGCCGGCCGGCGCCGAGACGTCCAGCCGGCGGAGCAGCCGGCCGGTGACCGCAAAGGCCTCCCCGTTCGGAAGTGCGCCGAGCGTGCGCGTGTGATCCAGACGCTCCAGCAGCAGCGCGTGGCGCTCGGGCTCCGCCGTGAGCAGGCGCACCGCTCCCTTCCCGCCCCAGGCGGCGAGGGCCAGCGCCTCCTGCGCCGCGTCGGCCTCCGCCCAGACCAGCTTCAGCACCGCGCGCTCCTTGCCGCGGCGCACGGGCACAACCAGGCTGAGGCCGCCGTGCATCGGAGGCCCAGCGAGGGCCAGCCCCCACTCAGCGCAGCAGGACGCAACCTGCGCGGGGAGGCTGTCAAGCCAGCGGCGGCCCGCCTTGCCCTCGCGGCGCAGCACGTCGGCCACGAAGCTCGCTGGGACAGTGATCATATGCTCAATCCATCGTAGGCGATCTCGTAGCCGTGGGCAGCGGCATAGGTGGCGAGCTCCGGGTGGGGCGGGTTCGCGTCGTGGGCGATGTGGGTGGCCAGCATGCGCCCACCGTCAGCCATAAGCCCCTCGGCACGGAGCCGCGCGGCGTAGGCCGCGACGTCGCGGGCGCCCAGATGGTCGTCGCCGGGGTGACCAAGACCATAGGTGTGGTCGAGCACTACCACGTCGAAGCGCAGTCGATGCGCGTGAAACGTTTGCCAGGCCGACTCGGGGAGCGCAGCCGTATCGGTGCCGTAGAAGATGCAGCGGCCAGCGGCCTGAATGACGTATAGGAGCGGCTCGACCGACGGGTCGTGGTTGGCAGGGATGGCGAGCACGCTGTAGGGGCCGACGGTGAAGGGCGCGAGCGGCGCCACTGGGTGCAACTCCAGGTTCAGCTGCTCCTGGGCGGCCGGGTCGAAGAGGCTGCCCGGTGCCAGGTCGCGCGCCAGGGCCTCGCCGAGACGGCCCAGAGTCGCCGGCGAGGCGTAGAGCTGCAGCCGTGGTGCCCCGACGACACCGTAGGCCGGGCTGCGCGAGAGCAGGTGCGAGGGGTCGAGGTGGTCGGCGTGGGCGTGGGTTTGCAGGCAGTAGCGGACGTTGCTCAGCGGCCGGCCGTGGAGCGCTGCGGCGGTGTGGATGTCCGGACCAATGTCGATAAGTAGGTCGTCGTTGACCAACGCCGCCGAGCGCTTGCGCAGGCTCGGCCCGCCCATCACGCGGGCCTGCTCGCAGTTCCCACATCGGCAGAACGCCTCGGGGTATGCGTTGGCCGCTGCGGTGCCCAGAAACGTGAGCTTCACTGCATCTCCTTTCGTCAGACCAAAGGCTCATATCCAAAACCGTCAGCTTTTAGGTCGCATCACAGGGGTATTGCCGAGCGTTAGTATATGCTCAATTGCGTCATCACCTACGGCGCCGGGCGCTGCGCGCTGTCTCTGAACGGGAGCGCGCAGGTGAGCGGCGCGGTTAGCGGCACGCTGGCAGCTGGGACGAGCGCTACCTGGTCGCCTTCTACGCGCGGAGGCTCAGTGCAGAGAAGGTGGGAGCAAACTACCTGGCCGGGCCGAGCGCACCGCTAGGTCTGCTGCTCCCGTGAACGCGGTCCGCTTGGGAGCGGCATGCCAGGCCAATCGTCCGCTATAATAGCGTTATCGCCAGCGTGCGCTCCGCTGCCGCGCGCTCCACCGCCTGACAGCGGCTGCGCAGCCCCCGAAAGAACCAATGGAGCTTGCCGAACTTGAGCTTGGCCTGCACCGCCGCAGCGCAGAGCGGTACAGTGTCGAGCTGCGCTTCACCCAGCCGAACAGCGACGCCGATATCCGCCTCGCGAGTCAGGAGATCGTCGCAGCCTTCGACGTCGCCGCCCTGCGCGCCCTCGAAGGCGACCCGCCGGCCTATGGCCGCGCCCTGGCCGACCAGCTCTTCGCCGCCCCCGCCCTGCGCAGCGCCTTTGCCCAGGCCCGCGCCGCCAGCGCCGCCCTGGCTATGCCC
>Ga0209591_10009435_pt1 | contig 10547 bp, 5 predicted proteins | sample MAT01_FD_187207 | JGI IMG/M metagenome (GOLD analysis project Ga0209591, IMG submission 187207) | Freshwater microbial communities from Lake Fryxell liftoff mats and glacier meltwater in Antarctica - MAT-01 (SPAdes) (version 2) | ecosystem: Environmental > Aquatic > Freshwater > Ice > Liftoff...
TGGTAGTGGTACGCAAGCCGGATGTCTTGATAACCAGTGTCGAGGTGGAAACATCGCACTTAGCTCTAACAGCATCAGACTAGCCGATCGTGCTGAAGTCGGTGTTGCGACAGAGGGTTCAGGAGACAGTGGTAATATTCGCATTCGAGCCATAGACTCAGTTGTCCTGAGCAGCGGCGCTCAACTCAATAGTGGTACCTCTGGTTCAGGAGATGGGGGCAATATTCGCATTCGAAATGCTGATTCAGTTACTGTGCGTAGCGGTGCTCGACTCAACAGCAGCACTTCTGGCTCAGGCAATGGGGGCAATATTCGCATCCGAAATGCTGATTCAGTTGCTGTAAGGGATGGTGCTCGACTTAATAGCAGCACCTCTGGTTCAGGAGATGGAGGTAATATTCGCATTCGAAATGCTGATTCAGTTTCTATCACTGGAGGTGCTGCCGCGAATTCTAGTACTTTAGGAACTGGTAATGGGGGGACTATCACCATTAACGCTAGAGAATTAATTGCAATCAGCGATCGCGCTCGAATCAATGCAAGCACTTCAGGTGCAGGAAGCGGAGGGAGCGTTTTTATTCAAGATGCTGATTCAGTTACAATTAGCGATCGCGCTCAAATTAATGCGAGCACTTCAGACGCAGGAGAAGACGCAGGAGACGGAGGGAGTGTTTTTATTCAAGATGCGGATTCAGTCAACATAAGCGATCGCGCCCAAGTAGACGCTGCGACTTCAGGCACAGGAAGCGGAGGCGAGGTAACGATTCAATCAGATACGGTGTCTATTGATCATGCAGGGATTTCAGTAAGAGCTGAAGAAGAGGGAGATGCAGGTACGATAAGAATTTCTGCTGGCACTCTCACTCTAGACAATCAAGCAGAGATTGCTGCGACAGCTCAGATCAGTCAGGGTGGTAACATCACCTTGCAAACAGACGATTATGTATTAATGCGGCGTGGTAGTTCCATATCAGCCATATCCGAAGGAGCAGGAAGTCAGGATGGTACAATAGACCTGAGTAATACTGGGGTGATTGTTACCTCTCCGCTCGAAGATAACGATGTTCTTGCCAGATCTGAAAGAGGTGGAGACATTGAGCTGAATGCCACGCTGGGCTTTCAGATCCAGCAGGGTTTGACACAGGTTGAGGGGAGAAGTGATATTACGGGAACCGGAGATATCAGCGTCAACCTAAACGTTGATCCTAATCGTAGCTTAACCCCTCTACCAGCAGAACCCGATAGCCCAGAAATCTCTAATGCCTGCCAGGTGAGTAGCGATCGCAGAACCGCTGAATTTTATAATGTTGGACGGGGTGGACTACGCTCAAGACCAGATGAGCCGCTAAATCCTAACACCGTTGCTGAAGACTGGATTCCGCTAGAACTTGCTAAAGATAATAGCAGGTCAGAAAGCAACCAGGCTCCTGTTAGTCAGCCACCAACGTCCACCAGTCGAGCTAGCTCTCCATGTCAAAGCCTTTAGGCATTGACTACGTGAACCTATCAAAAAATACAATGCTCATCCGCAAAATCATCCAGATCTAGCTAATGGATCTTGGAGAGAGTAACAGATAGTTTTCTAGAATTGGTACTCGAACGTACTGGCAGATGAAGGTTTAGAACCTTTCATCTCCTTACTTTAGATAACAATTTGATTTCTATTGTGGTGCAGCTTCCATAGCACGAGATTTGTATTGTCTTTTTTGCTACTCAAACTCATGCATCAAGCCAGCCCCCCTTTGCAAGAATCTCATAGATGGCGTTTGCTTCAGCGTTTTCTGCAATCTAGCCCACTGATTTTAGTTGGCAGCATCACCACGGGTGCGGCTAATGCACAAGTGGCTGATATACCGTCCGCTTCTCAAGCCACTGCCCCTCAACCCCAACTCTTGCAGTCAGAATTAGAATCACACAGTACCCCAGCGTTGACCGCAGCTCCAACTGCGCCGGAATCTTTTGTGGGTCCAGAAACAACCCGTTTGGCAGCAACTGAGTCACCTGCTGTCGGCCATCAGCCATCTGTGGAAGCGATCGCCCAGCCTATCTTCAGTAAATCTTTGCGATCTCAACCTGCGTTGCCGCCAACAGACTTATCTACGTCTGCAATTAACCACATCACACCTCCTGCAACCATCCCATCAATTCCCGAGAGACGACCAAATGAGGTTTCTCAGCCCCCTGAAGTTGAATCTATCTCAACATCCTCTACCTCAAGTGATTCAACAAAACTCTCCTCTCCTCATAATCTTGATTCACCAGAAATACGTCGCACTTCGACCCCATCTGAATCCCTTTTCATCTCCCAGGTTTCCAATCCAGCTCAACTAAATCCGTCTTCAGTACCACAAAACGTAATTCCTTCTGACTTGCCTACTCCAAGACAACCGCCTCCGATTCAACCTGCCGCTCCACAAGACAATCCACAATTTACACGTCCTACACAAGAGGAAGTCTCTGAGAACTGTTCAGGAGAAATTGTTGTAGAGACGGTTGATTTTTTAGGAGTGTTACATCCTATGATCGGTGGTCTTGAGCAGCTACAAGATCAAATCAGACAGGATTTAATTAACCCTGAGCATCAACCTGTTTCTTGTGAAACACTAATTCAAGTTACCTCTAGGATCAATGCTCACTACGCCACACGAGGTTACAGTACTTCTGGAGCAAGAGTTGTCATCGCTTCTGATACAACACCTGAAACTCCGGCCAGCAGACCCATCACCATTCGTATCTTTGAAGGCGTTTTAGAAGATGGTGATGGTGATGGAAGGCCGATAGAAATTATTCCAGTCAGAGCTGAAGAAACAGCGTCAGGCGATATTGAGCTGATACCAACAGATAATCATCGACTTAGTTTGGAGTATGTGCGATCGCGCCTTGCACTAGCAACCGGGACTCCTTTGAACATTCGCCGTTTAGAGGAAGCTCTACAGTTCCTTCAGCTTGACCCGTTAATCGAGAGGGTATCGGCAACTTTGAGCGAGCGTCCTACTCCGGGGGCAAGTGCTTTGACAGTTAGGGTAGAAGAAGCAGATCCTTTTCGAGTTTCTCTAACCACTGACAACAACCGCTCACCTAGCGTTGGCAGCTCTCAGAGAGGGATTGAGATCAGCCATGGAAATGTCTTGGGATTGGGAGACAGGCTGAGTGTGGGCTATAGCAACACCGATGGCAGTAATGGACTGAATGCCAGCTACACGATCCCTCTCAATCCTAATAACGGGACGCTTGCACTGAGCTATGGCACTAGTTCTAGTTCAGTTATTGAACCTCCCTTCGATGCACTCGACATTGAATCTACATCACAAACCTATGATTTAACGTATCGTCAGCCCATCATCCGGCGAATCTGCCGACCGTCTAGATCGGATAATCCAAATTGTTCCTACGATGAAGAAGAAGCCAACCTTGCGCAGTCGCAACCGCAGTCACCCATTTTTGAAGAATTTGCTGTAGGTTTGACGGCATCAGTACGGGATAGCCAAACCTTTCTCCTAAACGAACCTTTTTCACTCTCTCTAGGTACTGAAGCAGATGGCCGCAGCCGTGTCTCTGCTCTACGGTTTTTTCAAGAATGGACGCAACAAAGCGATCGCTCTGTATTTGCTGTTCGTTCACAGTTCAACATTGGGTTAAACGTCTTGGGTGCGACTGTCCAAGAGTCTGATAAGAATGGAGAAATTCCTGACAGTCGCTTTGTTTCTTGGCAAGGGCAAGCGCAATTGGTGCAGGTATTGAATAGCCGAGAGGATGTGCATCGAGATACTCTGCTAACGCTGCGAGCCAATGCTCAACTAGCAGATCAATTTATGCTGTCTTCTGAACAATTTGCCATTGGGGGTGCGGGGACTGTGCGTGGCTATCGTCAAGATACTCTCCAATCTGATAACGGGATTTTTGCTTCCGCCGAGCTTCAATTTCCTGTAGTTCGGGTTCCCGGATGGGACGGAACTTTTTATCTGGTTCCCTTTGTCGATGCTGGGATTGGTTGGCACAATGGCGATCGCCCTGACCCTAATCCGGGTGCTCTGGCATCAATGGGTATTGGTTTGCAGTGGCAGATGAGAGACCCCAACATCACTGCCCGTTTGGACTGGGGCATTCCGTTAGTTTCAATTGAAGGAAGGAGAGATAGAACATGGCAAGAAAATGGAATTCACTTTTCAATATCCTTCGGTCTTTGAAGGTAAAGATTTCACAGATGGGTCATTGGCGCCTGCAAAGGAAGAAAGGTTGGTCGGCGATCGCACTTGCCCTCTTAACTCTATGCCTTGTTGTTGGAACTTCTCCGGTACTATCTCAAACTTCCTCAGAGAGTTCAACCTGCCAAACCCAAATGCCATATGAGCAAGGGGATTCTGCGGAAACAGCCAGCTCTCTATCTTTAGCAGCAGCAGCTAGATCCTTAGAAACAATGGTTGGATGTTGGGAAAGGCAAGCAAGAGAGGCTGGTCAACGGCCTGAGGCTAATAGTTACTGGCGAAACTGGGCGATCGCTTCAGTCAACTTAGGACGGTTATATGCAGAGTTAGGACAGCAAGCAAGAGCCTGTGAAACTCTAACACAAGCTTTAGGATTATCAATTAAACGGCGGCAATCTGATGGCTTATGGATAGAGGTTCAGGAACCTAATATTTGTGAGAATGAAGATTTACCAAAACCAGAATCAGAAGATGAAGATCCATCACCGCAAAGTATGTGGGAAATTATTGGCCCTCTCAAAACCCAAAACTTATTGCAAGCGAATAGTCTGCGCATTCTTGGTGATGTTTTACGCACCATTGGACAATTAGATAACTCACACGCTGTTTTACAAAGAAGTCGGCAAATTATCGATGCTCAGGGAGATTCTAATGATGACATCACTAAAGCTAAAGCTTCTGTATATCTAAGCTTAGGAAATACATATAGAGCTAAGGGAAATTTGGAGCGCGATCGCCGCTCGTCTCCACGATATGACTATATGCCTTGGTGTTTCGTCAAACGGGAAAAATTTGAGGAAGCCGAAACTTACTACCAGATGGCAGATGCCCAATATCAGTCAGCCATTAAGAGCACTTCATTATCTATATTACGTACTCAAGCTCGACTGAACTCTCTTAGTTTAATACTTGATAGACAGTACAAAACTGAAAATCAGCAAGAGCAGATAATTTGTCCTAAAGTAGTAACCTCTAATCCTATCCCTTCTGAGGGAGAAATCAGAGCAGAAGCACAGCAATTATTGATAGAGATGTCACAGTATAGGGGGCTGATTCTTGAGAATTTATCTAATGGACAGGTAGCACTTGATAGACGAGCAATAGTTTATAGCCAGATTAACTTAGCTAAGAGTTTGGCATACCTTCAGCAGCTTTCAGTTGATGGTGTCCCTTCTTGGGACGAGATTGAGAAGCTGATTCAAGCGGCTATAGAGATTTCAAAAACGTTAGATGAGCATACTTTATCTTATGCCCTCGGTCATCTTGGTAGTTTGTATGAGTATTGTAGTGCAGTGGAAACACAGTGCCATTTGAGTACAAGTGAGAAATTACAACGTACAAGTGAGGAATTACAACAGAAAGCAAAACAAAAAACTGAAGAAGCTTTATATCTTGCTCAACCAAGTGAAGCACCAGACATTGCTTACCAATGGCAGTGGCAGATGGGGCGATTGTTAAATGCACAAGGAGAGAGGGAGAGGGCGATCGCTGCTTACCAATCTGCTGTAACTACCCTTAAAGCAGCCCGTAGTAACCTACTCACGGTAAACACAGATGTGCAGTTCTCTTTTCGGGATAACATAGAGCCTGTTTATCGTGAGTTAGTCACTTTGCTCTTAAAGAATCCTAACCCTTCTGATTTAGAACTAGTAATTGAACAGATTGACGCTTTGCAGTTAGCAGAATTAGAAAACTTCCTTCAATGCAGCCTTGCTGTTTCGAGGCCAGTTGATAATACAATCAGTGAGATGAGGAATGAGATTACTCAAAACACTATATTTATTTATCCGATTATTCTGAAAAATAGTCTGGAAATAATTTATAAATTACCTGGGCAGCCCTTTAAGCAGCCTAAGCATAGACAATCAGTTAGTCTGAACGAGTTGTCAGATGAACCGGTCAATTACGTTGAAATTACAAGTGTTATAAGAGAATTACAAAATGCATTAGGGAGAGCTGATGGCGAGTACGATGTTCAGCAAAAATCCCAACAACTTTACAGTTGGCTAATTAAACCACTTGAGTTAGATTTGGTAAGTTTTTTAGATCGAAAAGCAACCCTAGTCTTTATTCTAGATGGGGAGTTAAGAAATATCCCAATGTCAATACTGTATGATGCAGATAAACATAGGTATTTGATCAAAGATTATGCTGTTTCAGTAATTTCTAGTCGTACACTATTTGAGTCTCGAAATCGTCAAAAACAGCTCAAATTATTACTAGCTGGTATCAGCAAAGAACAAAGAAATATTGAAGGTAAGAATTATTCTGAGCTTAAGGCAGTACGGACTGAGTTAGCAGCAATTCAAACAATTGCACAATCGACTAGTGATCCTCTCTTGGACGAAAAGTTTGTTGAAGTAGAACTTGAAAAGAAAATTGACTCGGCTCAATTTCCAATCGTTCATATTGCAACACATGGAAATTTTACTTCTGATCCAGAAGAAACTTTTATTCTTGCTTGGGGCAAACGGATCAAACTCAGAAGATTTGAAGAGATCATTGCAATTAATAATCCATCAATCTCTAGAGGAATTGATCTTTTGGTCTTAAGTGCTTGTGAAACTGCCCAAGGCGATCGACGAGCAGTGTTGGGTTTAGCAGGGGTAGCTGCAAGAGCTAAGGTACGCAGCATAGTAGCAACACTTTGGCAAGTAAACGATGAACGCACTGCTGCCTTCATTAGTAAGTTTTACGAAGAGTTGAAAAAAGAAGTGACGATTGCTGAAGCACTCCGGAATGTTCAAGTTTCGATTATAGACGAAGGAAATGACAGCCCGTACTTCTGGGCTCCATTTGTTTTAGTTGGAAATTGGACTTAGATTGACCTCGAACACTAAATATAAAATCTCAGAGTGGTTGATATTCATAGGTAGATCCTTCACGCCTTATGCGTCCTCGTACGCCTAAATTTTGAGAATATCGGTTTGAACGATCTTCTTCTAGTGTTTGTGGACACTCTAGCGTGAAATACCAGATATACCATTGGCTCTCTTGTAATAAAGGTGAGATAGGGATACTCTGTTTCCCTGAGGTTTCACGTAAGGTAATTGACTGTGAAAATGGCGGTTCTAAAGGTCCATCTGTTCTCCTCTCTAACGTAAACGTTCCACTAATTCTTTTTACACTGGTTGAAGGCTCATATCGGACATCTATTGAAATAGTTGGATTTTGAGTTAGTACTGAACCAGTAGGATTAGAAGGAGTTAATGAAACAAGTACCCCATCACAGTCACCTCTGCTGGCAGTTCCACCAGAATCACGTGGACTTGGGGAAGGTGATGGGGAAGGTGATGGTTCTGGTAAGGATCTTTGACCCATCAATAGCATATTTGGATATTGATAGGGATTCGACAAACTAAAACTGCCAACGGCAAAAGTTACAGCTCCAAAAAACTTAAGACTTTGCATAATGATAATCTCATTCACAATTCAGGTAGCTAATACTTCAATGGACTTTGGATATGAAATAAATTACGGCAGATGTATCCAAAAAATAGCCCTACCCCTGCCGGGAATAAAGGTAACCAACCACCCTGAAAGGTGAGTAAAAGATAACAACTGCCATATAAGATGAGGAAAGCAAGTCCAGTCGAAATGACTGAATATCTAATTAAAAGCGTTAAACTCTGGAATGAAGCCACCTTACAGGCAAGAATGCTTCCTACTAGGGTCCATCCCCCAATCCATATGAATTCCACCGTTTCTGAAAGCGACCAGATCAGAGGACGATTATTTAGAACAGCACTTAGGATCTGACTCACCATATGAGCCTGGACTACAACCCCTGATATTTGTTCCTGATCAATCGGTTGCCCTTTACTGTAAGGTGTCAGCCAATAATCGCTACTGGTATTACGAGGCCCGCTTATACCAATTAAGATAATTCTTCCTTTAAGCTCATCTATTCGTTTAGGAGGAATTTGATCGTTGATAACCTCACTAATACTAACTGTATGAGAAACTTCTAAAGGAGAATTAAGAGAGCGATAATTCAGCATAATTTGTCGTCCTCCGGCATCTACCCTTTGGTAACCTCCAGTATAAGGATGCATCTGAGGAAGAACGACATTCTCAATTTTCACGTTTCCCTGTGGAGTTACCTCGATTGGGAAATTTGGTCTAACCTTATCTAAGTAACTAAGTGCAAGTAGAACACTAAGATTATCTGTTGTAATGCATTTGTCAGTGAGAGCTTCTGACTTGCTTCGTGACAGCAGATGTCGGCGTAAAATCCCATCTTCATCAACTACCGCATCGGTAAAGCCAAGCCTATTTTCCGGGATTTCAGGTGGTGGTGCTACACCTAAAGGATCGGATTTTCCATTCCTTACCTTGCAAACACCAAAAAGATTTGGCTGTTGCAAAGCACTTTTTAGATGAGCATAATTAGAATCAGACCCTACAGGAAAATCACGATAAATATTTAAACCAATAATTTGAGGTTCATATTGCTTCAGCTTCTCAAAAAGTCGGTTAAGTGTATCTTCCGATAATGACGCTCTGCGATTTGGTAGTTGCGCTTGTTCTTGAATATCTTCTTCAGTCGCTTGAATGATTAAGATTCGATTATCAGGTTGCTCTTTGAGAACCAAGTACCGCTGTCGCATTAAAGTATCGAAAGCCTTCAACTCAAAGCTCTCAAATAATCCTAGCCATCGTAAAGCGATTATAAGACCAAAGACAGTAAGGTTGATAATAGAGACAGTTTTAAAATTATTCCGAGGGAACGAGTGTTTCTTAAAGTTATTAGTCTCACCATCTGTTTCAAGTTCAGGTAGTTTTAATGAAATATCAGGTGATTGACGTTTAGGAGTATCGGTTGACTTTAACTCACGAACTAAAATCACCTGTAAATTGACGATAGATCTGATAATTGATCCCAGTCCCTGAACCTGATTGACGTCACCTTTAATAGACTGCCCTGTTTGAAGCTGACTCTCCTTAATTGAGGAGTCCTTAATGGGTTGTTCTTGAGAAGAGTCATCAGAAGGAGGTTCGTGCATACGTCATTTATGGTAATCCAAAGAATCCTTTCGCCACACCAAACCAAAGCACTAGTTGACCCAGAGCAGGGTGAACTGTTTCCCACAATTTCTTGCCTTCTGTAGTTGTTTCATTTGCTGATTTTAGGACATCAGTTACCTTCTTAAAGTTTTTTGCAGTTTGTTCCTTATCTGGTTCCTTTTCCTGAACCTCTTCTTTAACAACCTCCAAATACTTCTGAGCCTTCTCTTTGTGAGGTGACGATATATCAGAAGCTTGTAGTTGTTCTCTCAATCGATCTAGAAGAGCCAAAACCTCTGCCACAGTTAGCTTCTTTCCCGCTGACTCAACCCCAGAGCGATTATCTCCTTGAGTCTGCGTTACATTCCCATGTTTTGATTGCCCCATCTGAATCTGTGATCCAGAGATTTGTGTACCACCAATAGATTGAGATTGAGGGGCTTGCTCATCTGTCATAACGATGCTTAACTCCCAAATAATAAGTTAATATTCACTCTACTTGAGCGATACTCTTAATCTTCCAAGCCTTATGAAAGTCCATTACAGGTGAGTAGAATCTTCCTACTGGAACATACCTTACATCTCAGAGGAGGGGGTTCCAAACCTGGCGGCAACCTGAAATTTTAGTTCAACCGGAGTGATATTTGAACAGGGAAACCTTCTTCCATATGTCTGACATACTGGCATATATGTTCCCTAACCAGTCCAGCAAGTCCAATTTGACATATTTCTACAGACTAACCTCTAGCCCTAACTGAGTCAACTGAACTACATACACCCTGGTCAGCCTTTTAACGTTTAACTCTCAGAATGCAGAGCCACCCAGAACTTAATCGATACAAGCGCCTCAAATTAATTGTGGCACATGAAATGGAATTTGGTTAGTGGTGTTTTTTCTCCAGAACTTTATACTAGATAAACCACTGGGGACGGATTATTTCATTCTTTGCTTTGTCATTTACATTTACAAAGCTATACGTGTTTCTAGCCACCGCTTTGATACCCACCAGCCCCATTTCCCATAAGCACGGTCGATAAGTCTGTTTTGCTACATTTGGTGGAGTGGTCGATGGCATAAGGGAGAGGGGGCGATCGCTTCCCCTCAAGTTCTATCTCCGATATTCTCTATGAGAAAGAGTTAGTGCGATCGCGCGATTGTACTAACTGACAGGTACCTCGTATCGAGTAATGGGTGTTTCGCATCAAGTAGCATACTGATGTGATTGAGGGCGATCGCGATCAAATCGAGTCACACGGCGATCAAATCGAGTCACACGACGCTGTAACTGAGGGCGATCGCGATCAAATCGAGTCACACGGCGATCGCATTGAGTC
>Ga0209591_10009438_pt1 | contig 10546 bp, 10 predicted proteins | sample MAT01_FD_187207 | JGI IMG/M metagenome (GOLD analysis project Ga0209591, IMG submission 187207) | Freshwater microbial communities from Lake Fryxell liftoff mats and glacier meltwater in Antarctica - MAT-01 (SPAdes) (version 2) | ecosystem: Environmental > Aquatic > Freshwater > Ice > Liftoff...
GCAAAAGTTAATTCGCAATATGTTGCATGCTGACTCGCCCTGGCAAAAAGCTGATTATGAAAACCAAGATATTGTGCTTGGGAAAGAATTGCTGCTTGAATTCGCTACGAACGCTGGAAAGAATCCAGATGTGTTTGAAGCATTAGCGTCACTTATGTATCACTTTCGCTCAATTTTCTTTGAACCAGGAATACATATCCTCTCAAGACATCAAAGGGAACAAGGCGGAACTCGTTTATTTTCAGGGGTGAATACTGCTTTCTACTTGGAAAGAGCTATTCAGTATTTTTTGCAGATTGATCAGACTAAACCCTTGCCAAGAAAATTACACGAGTCATGTTTAGTAATACTTAATGCAATTGTCGAAACCGCTTCATCAAGAGCTTATTATCTTCGAGAGCATCTTATTCGCTCTCGTAAAATACTGTGAGTCTAGTTTGAGTTTTACAAATGAAACTTATTGTTGTAGAAATTATTTCTGATGTATGCAGTAGATTGGGGTATTGGTGGGAGAGCAAGATAACAACCGCGCTGCACCGGAACTTATCAAGGTTATCGGTAAAAAGCAAAGATTCTCTGCGTCTGGTGAGCGCGAACGTTAGATTCGGAGGCGAAAGTTGGGTTTTAGACGCGATCGCCCTGCTTGATTCCCTCAATATGGAATATCCTTTAATCGCTTGAAAATTGCTATGGGGTTACAAGTTAGTTTACGCCGAGAAAAATTCGGGATTATAAATCTGAGACTGTAACATTAGGGTTTGTGCAAAGGCGTGGAAAAGGAAGCCATTAAAACTGGAAGCATCCGCAGCTAAGATTAATCATTACGATCGCGTTTAAAGATGGTGAGGATGTGCCGTTATATTTAGAGAAGCTGCTGCAAAAGGCACTTCAGGAGCTAGAAAAGATTGAGGAGTCAGACCAGTGAACACCCGCTACAGCTTATTCATCCAATGGTCAGGTGAGGATCAGCTTTATTTAGTGACAATTCCAGAATTCTCGGAGATCGCAATGCAGCCTTGCACCTATGGAAGAACCTATGAAAATGCGATCGCAAATGCCCAAGAAGCGATCGCAGGATATTTGGAATACTGTCAGGAAGAGGGAATTACCCCGCCATCGCCTGTTCTTGTAGCTGCCTAAATTTGCGCGATCGCCCCATCACTTGAAAACGCGATCGCGGTTCTGCTTTTTCATACTTCTGCCGAACGGATCGCCTAGGGCAGGAGAGGGATTTAGGGTGAGGGAGATTGGAAAAGTCACAGATCGCATTGGGTTTTTGATCGCGTTAGTTTTCTAGTAGATACAAGCATTTTTAGCAGAGGGCTAAGGCTCGTCATCCGGACAATTGAACGGAGGAGACAATCCTTTCAGCTATGATCCAGAGATGAATCAGTATTTTGCAACGGTCGCTCGTGGTCTGGAAGCGCTTGCCGCTAGGGAGCTAGAGCAACTGGGCGCTCATGCCGTGGAACCAGGTTTTTGTGGGGCTTCATTCAAAGGCGATCGCGCCCTACTCTATCGCGTCAATCTGTGGGCAAGGTTGCCATTTCGGATATTAATGAAACTGCACGAGTTTCCCTGTCAGGATGCAGAAGATCTCTATCGGGGTATTCAAACGATTGACTGGGCAACCTATCTCACGCCAGATTTAACGCTGGCAGTGAACGCCACGGGTAAAAGTGAGCGGCTGAATCATACTCACTTCACAGCGCTTCGGGTTAAAACGGCGATCGTGGAGCAGCAGCAAGAAACCCTAGGCGATCGCTCGGATGTTGAGTTGCAATCACCCGATGTGCAGATCAGCGTCCATATCGATCGCGATATCTGTACGGTCAATCTCGACAGTTCTGGCAAAAGTTTGCATCGTCGCGGCTATCGTCCTGCCGTTGGCGCTGCACCCCTCAAAGAATCGCTAGCGGCGGCACTCATTCAACTTTCTGGTTGGCAGCCAGAGCAAATGTTTTACGATCCGCTTTGTGGATCGGGCACCTTACCGCTGGAAGCCAGCTTAAAAGCGCTCAACATTGCGCCCGGTCTGTTTCGAGAGCAGTTTGGGTTTGAAACTTGGTTGGATGCGGACTTAGTGCTGCTGGAACAACTGATTCAAGAGGCAGTGGAGAGTCAACGGGATAGCCTTCTGGCACCGATTTGGGGCAGCGATCGCGATGAGAATGTGATTGAGCAGGCGATCGCCAACGCGACCAATTGCGGTGTAATCAACCATGTCTATTTCGCTGCAATCGATCTGGCAGATGTGATTACCCCCGCAGACAGCGGCATTTTATTCTGCAATCCCCCCTATGGTGAACGGCTAGGGCGAGACAGCGATTTGGGCTTGTTCTATAAACAGTTAGGCGATGTGCTGAAGCACAGCTTCAAAGGATGGACGGCGTTTGTGCTAAGTGGCAACAAAGAGCTTTCGCAGTCGATTGGGCTGAAATCGTCTCAGCGGGTTACGGTGTACAATGGTGCGTTGCCCTGTCAGTTGATGAAATACGAACTGTACTGATAGAAAAGGCAACATGAAAATAGCGCTTCTTGCTGACAGGCGTGTTTGATGTTTAATAGCTGACTATGTTACGACTCACCGAAATTAAGCTGTCGCTCGACCATTCTGAGGAGGCGATCGCGGCTGCCATTCTCAAAAAGCTGCAAATTGCTCCTACAGAATTGCTGAGCTACTCCATTTTCAAACGCAGCTACGATGCCCGCAAAAAGGACGCGATCGTGCTGGTTTACATTGTGGATATCGCAACGACCCAGGAAAAAAGTCTGCTCCAGCGGTTTAAAAAAGATCCGCATATCATTTCTACGCCGGATATGAGCTATCGGTTGGTGGCTCAAGCTCCCGACAATCTGGCAAGCCGTCCAATCGTAATTGGCACAGGACCTTGTGGTCTTTTTGCTGGATTGCTGCTGGCGCAAATGGGGTTTCGTCCCATTTTGTTAGAACGCGGGAAGGCGGTGCGCGATCGCACGGCTGATACATTTGCGTTTTGGAAAAAAAAAGACGAGTTGAATCCAGAATCGAACGCGCAGTTTGGCGAAGGCGGCGCGGGCACCTTTTCGGATGGCAAACTCTACAGCCAAGTAAAAGATTCCAACCATTATGGGCGTAAAGTACTGACCGAACTGGTTCAGTCTGGCGCTTCACCAGAGATCTTGTACATCAACAAACCGCACATTGGCACTTTCAAACTGGTGGGCATTGTCCAAAGTATCCGCGCCAGAATTGAAGCCTTAGGCGGCGAAATTCGATTTCAAAGTCGAGTCGAAGACATCCACATCGAAAACGAGCAGGTGCAGGGAGTCACCCTTGCCAGCGGCGAACATATTTCCAGTAACCATATTGTGCTGGCAGTGGGTCATAGTGCCCGCGATACATTTCAAATGCTGTTCGATCGCGGCGTTTACATCGAAGCAAAACCCTTTTCGATCGGCTTTCGCATCGAACATCCGCAAACCTTGATCGATCGCTGTCGGTTTGGCGATCAATCTGGTCACAAGCTATTGGGCGCTGCCGATTATAAACTGGTGCATCACTGTCAGAACGGTCGTTCCGTCTATAGCTTTTGCATGTGTCCCGGCGGTTTGGTGGTCGCTGCCGCCTCAGAGCCAGGACGGCTTGTGACGAATGGTATGAGCCAATATTCCCGCAATGAACGCAACGCCAACAGCGCGATCGTGGTGGGCATCACGCCCGACGACTATCCGGGGCACCCCTTAGCCGGAATTGGATTGCAGCGTCGTCTAGAAGAACACGCCTTTGAGTTGGGCGGTGGCACCTATGAGGCACCAGGGCAGCTAGTGGGCGACTTTCTGATCGATCGCCCGTCAAATGCGCTGGGCGCTGTGCAGCCGTCTTACACGCCCGGAGTGTGTCTAGGTGATTTGAGCCAAAGCTTGCCCGACTACGCGATCGCTGCAATCCGTGAAGCCCTTCCCGCTTTCGACAAACAGATCAACGGGTTTGCCATGCCAGATGCAGTTCTGACTGGAGTTGAAACGCGCACCTCTTCCCCCATTCGGATTAAGCGCAAAGACGATTATCAAAGCCTCAACACAAAAGGACTATATCCTGCGGGCGAAGGCGCTGGCTATGCTGGCGGCATCCTTTCGGCTGGGATTGATGGCATTAAAGTTGCTGAGGCAGTGGCGCTGAACCTATTGCAGCGATCGCTCTAGTTCTCCCATCGGTTGACCCATTTTTCTAAGTGTCCTTCAACCGCCGCAGCAACCAATCTAAACGAGTCTTCGCTAGTTCGACACTTTCTAGCGCATCTTTTGCCAACTCGCTAACGGGCAGTTCGTAATTCAGGCTACCAGATTGAGGCTTATCGCGGTTTTGTAATTGGTTTACCGTGAGGCGCATCCGGCTAGAAAGGCAAATCGCTAGGGCACGATAAAACCGTGCAGCAAAGCCAATATCCAACGTGAGACGATCCGCTAGTTTCTCTCTAGAAATACATAAAACTAGCGCTTCCCCTTTAGCAGAAACAGTGGCTGAAGGGGGGCGCGTATCAATAAAAGACATTTCCCCCACAATATCGCCACTGAGAAGATTGGCAATTTCGCGCCCTTGGGTTGCCGCAGTGGAGACGGTGAGGGTTCCTTCTAGCAAAATAAACAGATTATTAATGGGAACGCCTTCCTCGATTAGCACTGTTCCTGTGGGTATACTTTCACGAGTCCCAGTGGCTAGCATCCAGTCGATATCATCGTCATCTAGCTCCCCTAAAAGGAACAATACTGTTTTCATGGACATTGCCTCACCTTTCCCCCAGCCTTTTGGTTTCGTTCTTACTGCCACAGTTCTCTTTGTTCTAACTGATTTTACAGGTGTGGGCGGGGTTGCTGGTGATAACTTTGCGATCGCGCCCTATTTGGACGTAGGTGCCATGCTGCTACCCCTATTTCTGACTGTAAACAGTTAGTCAATAAAAGGGAATGGAAAAGACTTGTTGTGAAAATCTTAGAATTACCAAGTTTTCAATAAAATAGCTTTACAATGCCGCAAGTTGGAGCCATCCGCTAGATAGATGAATTCCTATCCAGAGTTATATAACTTAATAGACAGATTGTTATTTTATAGATAGGAGTGATTGAACCCATGGATATCAAACTGGTCTTAGTCGTTTTGACCGTGTTTTTCACCATTACTTGTTTATTTTTCGGCACAAAAAACGGCTTTTATGATTCGGATAACTATCACGGCAATGGCTCAGCCCACTGAGGTTTAGTTGCTTTGCAACAGTGAGTAAGGCAATTAGGTATAGGGGCGATTCCCGTAGGGATCGTTTTACGAATCGCCACTATGGAGATGGAAAATAAACGTGGTTGAGTTGGAATGTCTCACCTATGGGGTAGGTCATGCAGGCGAAGGAGTCTGCCTACTATTGCGGATTGGCACCTACCGCATATTGTTAGATTGCGGCTTATCTGATCTATCCCCTTTACTTGATCAAACAGGTAAGCCGCCGGCTGATTTGGTGCTTTGCAGCCATGCCCACGCTGACCATGCACGAGGATTGTTAAAACTGCACCAAGCGTTTCCTCAACTGCCAATCTATGCAAGTGAGGTGACCACTCAATTGCTACCGTTGAATTGGATTGGCGAATCTTCTCAGGAAATCCCGCAGTTTTGCCATGCACTTCCTTGGCGCACCCCCGTAGAATTTTTAGATGGACTGAGTGCCGAAATTTATCCATCGGGGCACTTGCCCGGAGCAGCGGCGATTTTGCTTTCCTATACTGCTCCGCCCGAAGAAAACTCCCCGTCACGCTCCTACACTGTGCTTTATACGGGAGATTTCTTCTTATCCAACACCCGTTTTGTAGAAGGACTCCCTCTAGAAGAACTGCGCGGACTTCAGCCAAATGTGTTGATTGTGGAAGGCAGCTATGGCACGGCGCGTCATCCCCACCGTCGCCATCAAGAAAACCACTTGGCTGAGCGAATTGACCAAGCGATCGCCCGTCAGCAATCGATTCTGCTACCCACATCTCTGGGATTGGGGCAAGAGTTGCTGCTGCTGCTGCGGAGCCATCATTATTTCACGGGGCGAGATATTGATATTTGGGTCGATGGAGCCGTTGCAGATGGGTGTGATGTCTATTTAGAAATCTTGCCTCATTTGCCAACCTCAGTCCAAAATTTCGCCCGTCATCAACCTCTGTTTTGGGATGAACGGGTGCGCCCCCGTGTGCGCCGACTCACTCCAGAAGCCCGTGCTAAGTTGGGTCAATCGCCTTGCATTGTAGTCACCGATGAGGTGGCAGATTGGCATCAGTATTATCAGGCTAATCCAGCAGCATGGCTAGCGTTGTTGCCTATGGAATTCGATCGCCCCTTGAGCGATCGCTCAACAGAGTCGCTGCCAGTGCCTTCTGCGTCTTTGGCGACCCAAACTTACCTGCTGGCACAACATTGCGATGGCACTGGAACTACCCAACTGATTCACAATCTCCGCCCTCAGCATGTGCTGTTTGTTCATGGGTCGGCGGCTTACTTATCAGACTTGACTGGTTTAGACGAACTGCATAATCGGTATCATCTGCATTCGCCTGCTAGCGGCACTAGGGTCGAACTGCCGATTGGGGAAACTTTTTTACAGCCTGCTCCGCCTGATACCAACTATGAAGGAGAACTGACTGAATTGGATGCCGTGGTGATGATTACGTTACCTGATGCGATCGCGGCTGATCCCCGGTGGCGAGGCTTGGCAGACACTGGCTTGATCGAAGCTCGCTGGCAGGGCGATGAACTGGTGCTACGCGGCTTGCCCCAGCGAGAATTGTTGCGTCCTAAAGAAAGCGATCGCCTGGTAGATTGGATGGATGCCAACTCTCCGTTGCGAAGCTGCTGTGGCAACTGCCGCCACTATCGCGGTCAGCGCTGCTGGAACGATGCTTCGCCTCTGTTTGAGTTCAAAGTCACGCCGGAGGGATTTTGTCCTGTATTTGAGTCGGTGCAAATTGGAGAGCAGTAAACCAATAGTGCAATAGTCAATGGATAATAGACTTGTTAATAACTCCACCAACTGGACTGAAATTCGATAGGATGGATTAATACGGAATGAGTCCGACCTTTTTATTAAAGCTGTGAGTGCCATCCATGACTGCTGAGGTTTTGGTAGAAAAAAAGAAATTAGCAAAGCCACCGTTGGAGATTTACCAGTTGGGCGATCGCGTGCTGCGTACCCCTGCAAAACGAATTGCCAAGGTGGATGCAGAAATCAAGCAGCTAATTCGAGAAATGCTGCAAACCATGTATAGCGCCGATGGCATTGGGCTAGCTGCACCTCAAGTTGGAGCCAACAAGCAACTCATCGTGGTGGATTGTGAGCCGGATGAAGCCGCAAAACCACCGCTGATTTTGATCAATCCGACGCTGACCAAAGCGAGTCAAGAGATTGTGGTGAACCAGGAAGGGTGCCTCAGCATTCCCAATGTTTATCTAGATGTCAAGCGCCCCACGGCGATCGAAGTGTCTTACAAAGACGAAAACGGTCGTCCCCAACGCCTCGCAGCAACCGGATTGCTTGCCTGCTGTATTCAACACGAAATCGATCACTTAAATGGCGTTTTGTTTGTCGATCGCGTGGCGAATGTTTTGGAGTTAAATCAAGAGCTTATGAAGCATGGCTTTTCGGCGAGGGCTGTTAAACCTGTAAGCTGAGACGGGGATAACTCACAAACGGTTTGATTCTATCCAAACTGTTTAAAACTTTCATGTAGTCAGTCTGATTTTTAGCCCATTGTGATGTTTCGGGATTAGTCTATAGTGACTCCAAAAAGCGGCATACTTTTAGCAGGTTCCTGCATTACAGCGATCGCAGCGGTTGGCTCAGTTTTTGAGCTATCTTCTGGCAAACCCGAACTAGGTGGTTGGGTGACTGGAGTTATTTTGGCGTTGAGTATTCCTTTAACGATTGTCTGTTTTTTAACAGCCGTTCGAGATACAAGAGCCAATCAAAAGTAACCCTGCGACTCCCGCTGTCCGTCCTGTTTTTGGAATATCCCTCTTATCTCGGCACAGTTTTCTCAAAATGTCGGGCACTCAATACATTGCATTTCTTCGATTAAGCGGCCGGAGCAATACAGAGCGCAGACAATCCTATTACCTACTGTCTACCTCTGAACCAACGACAGTAGGGCGAGATTTGCGTTGCGAAATTGCCTTGGATGCATCTTTATATCGCTCAGTCTCTCGCTACCACGCAAAAATTGAGCCAATCTTGGATTGTGAAGCTCCGAATGGAGAACGATTTTGGCAAGTTTGTGACCTGAATAGCAGTAATGGTACGTTCGTGAATGGCATTTGTTTAAGAGGATGCCAAGTTTTGCAGGTCGGCGATCGCATCATGCTGGGGCAAAACGGTCCAGAGTTGGTCTTTGACTGTCAGCTTCAAGAACAAGGGCAATTCCTAGCCGGTAGTGGAGTGGCGCTGGGCAGCTTTCCCCCCGTTCTTGATCCAACTCTGCCGCCGCCTAAAAACCGCGTCAAACCGGAAGATGTTAGTTTGACTCAGTTATTTCCGATCCTGTCTACTGGGCGTGAACTGACCCACAAAGCTTACTTGGTGCCTGCGATTGTCACCATTACATTTGTCGTGCTGTTGTTTTTGGCGATTGGCAATCCGGCTGTTTTCAACCTATTGCTGGCGGCATATTTAGCGATCGCAGCGTTGTACTTCATCTATCAGCTTTGCGGTAAGCAAAAACCCTGGTGGCTGTTGATGGCTGTCGCTACTCTAACGGCTCTAATTTTGATTAGTCCTGTTTTGGATCTGTTCACGCTGGTATTTCATCGTCTTTTGCCCGGTGATTTATCAAACACCAATACTGAGACCAATTTTTGGGTACTGCTGGTGAAAATGTTCTTTGGCGCAGGGCTAATGGAGGAGTTGCTTAAAGCCGTGCCCATATTCATCGCCTTGGGTCTGGGACTGCGGCTGCGATCGCCCTTTCGATCTCGTGTTGGCGTATGGGAACCGTTGGATGGAATTTTGCTCGGTGCGGCTTCTGCCGTGGGTTTTAGCTTAATGGAAACTTTGGGAGTTTACGTTCCGGCAACCTATAAGTCATCGCTTTTAGCCGGACAAGAAGCCGCTCAACTGGCAGGATTACAGTTGCTGATTCCCAGAGTGCTGGGCTTAGTCGCCGGACACATGGCTTATAGTGGCTACTTTGGTTACTTCATTGGGCTAAGTGTGCTGCGGTTTCGGCAGCGCTGGCTGATTTTGGGCGTGGGTCTGGGTACGGCGGCTGGTCTACACACACTCTGGAACATCGCGGGAATATTAAGTCCGGTGTTTCTGGCATTTGTCGGCGTGCTATCTTACGCGTTTTTGGGTGCCGCCATTCTCAAAGCACGGGCGCTTTCCCCCACGCGATCGCAAAACTTCGCCACCCGCTTTCTGCCCTGACCTTAGCGATCGATCAACTCCTGCACCGCTTCTATGGATAGGTTCAATGTTTCAGCAACTTGACTAATCGTTAGCCCCAAGCCCATGAGACGGGCGATCGCCCTTTGCAAAGATTGTTCTGCTTCTTGTTGCGCCAGTTCTGCTTCTTGTTGCGCCAGTTCCGCTGCTTGCCGTGCCCACTCAGTTTCTAAAGGAGTCAGCAGTTTTTTTCCTGTCGCTGGATTGTAGAAACGCAGTTCACCATTCAAAAGTTGCAAGTCTAGCCCTAAGACTTCGCTGGGAATCGAAACGCTCCCATCCGACAATAATTGGGCTGGAATAGGGCGATAAGTTCCTGCTGCTAGCCGCGCCCCTTTCAGTGCTGGCTGCAAATAATCCCCTGTTGGATCGTACTGAAAATACTCTGATACTCCCATCCGACTGTATTTTTCACGCTTCTCGACTTCATCATTTTCTTGGGTTGTTTTTGAGGTAATTTCCATCACAAAGCTAGGCAACTTACCATTCTCTTCCCAGGCTTTGAAACTGCGACGTTTCTTCTTTTCTACGCCGAAGACCACAAACACATCCGGCGACACCACGGCATCCGGCACCCCTCGCTTGTAGTAGACAAACAGATTGCCTGACACATAGACATCAGGGCGATCCTGAAAATAAACGCCCAGCGCTTCCACGCCGTAGATTAAATAGTCCCGCGTTGGGTCACTTTCAGTCATCGGTTGCCCATCTCCATCCGGGTAGATGATCTCAAGGTCTGAGATGCTGCTAAAAGGGTTCATCATGCCATTCCTCAGAGCGATCGCACTGGATTCAACCATAACATTTCGCTGAACTGAATCTTTTGGCAAAGCGATCGCGTACTTTTCGCCTATTGTGTTCAAAGCTTACGGCGACGATGCTCCATACTATATTGAAAAGGAAGTGGAAAGAGTGCTGAGATTGGTTGAAAACTTGGAGGACAGAGAATGAAACCCTACAGTATGGTCATTCAATGGTCTGAAACAGATCAGCTTTACCTAGTACATTTGCCAGAATTCCCAACCCAGCAATTTGTAACACACGGCAATACTTACGAGGAAGCTGCAAGAAATGGTCAAGAGGCGATCGACAGCCTCGTC
>Ga0209591_10009439_pt1 | contig 10544 bp, 12 predicted proteins | sample MAT01_FD_187207 | JGI IMG/M metagenome (GOLD analysis project Ga0209591, IMG submission 187207) | Freshwater microbial communities from Lake Fryxell liftoff mats and glacier meltwater in Antarctica - MAT-01 (SPAdes) (version 2) | ecosystem: Environmental > Aquatic > Freshwater > Ice > Liftoff...
CAAACCACGCTGCAACTAGAATCGCAATCACCGCAACAAAAATCGTTGTCGGCCGGCGCAATGCAAACAGGACAAGACGCATGGCCTAGGGTTTCTCCGCTCTAGCCAAAAAGTCAGTCAAATCACCCTGCGCAATCGCCACACCAAGCTGAGCCCGCCAGCTACCAAGCCGCGCCAGACTGTCATCAATCTCAGCAGCAATCAATATTCGTTCTGCATCCGTAAGCTCGGTAATCGAACTCAACCCAGCCTGATATCGCGCTGCTGCCTGTAACCGGGCCTCACGCGCCGCACCAGCCAGAATCGGTGTATTGCCAGCAATCTGTTCAGCAGCTGTCAATTGCACTAGCGCCTTCAACCGCTGTGTCTCAAGATCCCGCAAAAGCTGCTCCTGACGCGCTTGCTCCATGCGCCCTCTCGACACTTCAATCTCTCTCCGCACTCGCAACCCAGGTAAATCCATCAACGAATACGTCATCGTAAATCCAACGCCCCAGTTGTAGATATTTGGCCCAAGACCACTCGCAACTCCACCAGTCGTAAAGTCCGGGTTCGCGCCAGTCCCACGAGCATACATCGTGGCCTGCGTATTGAATTTCGGATAATAGCTACGCTGCAACACCTTCAACCGCGCATCCGATTCTTCCTTCGCAATGCGCTGTTCAACCATCACCGGGTGAGCACTCGCGTCCCCGCTCGCAGCAGCAGCCAGCGGCAGATCGAGAAAGTGCTGCTTTGACACCTTCAATTGCGCCACCGGCACATTCAACAACTGCGCCAGACTCGTCTGCGCAATCTGCACTGCTGCACTAGCCTGAATCACCTGATTCTCGGCAGCAACTCGCTCTGCCCGGCTACGCGATAGGTCACCCCCAGGACGAAGCCCGCTATCCACAAGCCCCCGAACCACACCTTCAATCGCCACCAACCGCTCCCGGCCAGCCTTCGCCGATTCCAGCGACTGCTCTGCTGCAAGCAAAGTCAAATAGGCATCGGCAGCCATAGCCGCAACCTCAAACCGTGTGCGCTTCAACCCAGCCTCAGCACGCTTCTGCCCGGCAGCGCTAACCCCCACCGATGCCGCCCGCAGCCCAAAATCAAACGGCTCCCACGAAACCAGGAATCCAACCGCAGTTCCCCACACATTGGTTCCGGCGTTGGCTACCAGCGGTGGCCCGGAAATCGGCGAAATCACCTGCTGCTGCAAAACCATCCCATAAACATTGTTCCTGGTCGCCCGGTTCACCTGAGCAATCGCATCAGCCTTTGGTAGATAAGCAAGTCGCGAAAGCTGCACCCCTGCTGCCGCAGCCTTGATCTGCTCCTCATTCACACGAGTCGTTGGGTATTGCTCCACCGCCTGCTGTACAGCTTGCGCGATCGTAAGCGGCTGTGCCGATGCAGAAGCGGCCATAAGAAAAACAAGACCAAGCTTCATACTTGGCGCGCAATACCGCGCTTGCTCGCGCGAACAAATCTTGCGATGTGGCTGGCGTGTGGATTGGAAAGTGCTTCGAGTTGGTCGCATGCTTCTTCCTTCTTCAGGGCACTGCGGTAGAGAATCTTGTAGCAGAGTTTCAATGTAACAAGATCAGTAGCTGAAAAACCGGCCCGCCGCAGCCCCACCAGATTCAAGCCCTCTACTGCCACATCAAACTTCGAATAGAGAAAGAACGGAGGCAAGTCAGAGTTTACGCGAGTATTCCCTCCCACCATCGCCAGCCGCCCGATCCGTGAATACTGATGCACCACCACTCCGCCCGAGATAAACGCCTGGTTTTCCACCTCTACATAGCCCGCCAGCAGCGCACAACTGGCAACCACGATATGGTTGCCCAATTGGCAATCATGCGCGATATGCCCCGAGGTCATGATGAAATTGTGATCCCCAATCACGGTCGAGGCCTCAGGCTTGGTCGCCCTTGAAATCGTAAAGTGTTCCCGGATCTTGTTGTGATCCCCGATCCTCAGATAGCTCCGCTCACCCTTGAAGTTCTTATCCAGTGGATCCGTCCCAAGCACCACCGAAGCACTGATTTCATTGCCTTCCCCGAGCGTCGTCCATCTTTTGATGTACACGTAAGGATCGAGAATACAGTTCTTCCCGAGCACAACATCCTGCTCGATAATGCAAAAATCTCCGATCACGCAACCGGGTCCGACGACGGCTTCCGGATGGACTCGGGCAGTAGGGGCCACACACGCCCCCGGGTCTATGGGCATAAATAGATTATGCGTGTTCGTGAACTGGCTCAACGACTAGGTCTCACTTTTGAAGGCGACGGAGAGAAAACCATCTCGGGAGCGGCCGAGCTCGAAAGAGCTGGCACCGAAGATGTCGCCTTCGTCGGATCGAAGAAATTCTGGAAGCTCGCCGAAGCTTCAGCAGCCGGCTGCCTCATCGTCACCTTCGACTATCCATCGATGGATCGAACGATGATTCGAGCTGCCGAACCTCGTGCCGCCTTCGCTGGCAGCCTGATTCTCCTCTACCCCAAAGCCAACCCCCAGCCAGGCCTCGCCCCATCTGCGGCCATCGATCCCAGTGTCAGCCTTGGCGATCAAGTCTCCGTAGCGCCTCACACAACCATCGGCGCTGCCTCAACGCTGGGAGACCGCGTCCAGATCCACGCCGGTTGCTGCATCGGCCGCAACGTCAAGATCGGCAAGGACTCGGTGATCCATCCCCGCGTTACGATCTACGACGGCGTCGAAATAGGTGAGCGAGCGATCATCCATTCCGGCGCGGTCATCGGTGCCGACGGTTTTGGCTTCGTCCCCATGAACGGCGAATGGAAAAAGTTCCCTCAGGTGGGCGGAGTCAAGATCGGCAACGATGTTGAGATCGGTGCCAACTCCTGCATCGACCGCGCAGCCCTGGGCCTCACCCTCATCGGCAATGGAGTCAAGCTCGACAACATGGTCCACATCGCCCACAACTGCCAGATCGGCGACCATGTCGTAATCGCAGCTCAAACTGGTTTGTCGGGCGGAGTCGTAGTAGAACATCACGCCACCATAGGCGGTCAGGTAGGCATTGGTGACAAGGCTCGCATCGAAAGCGGCGCAATCCTTGGCTCTGGCTGTGGGGTATTGACTTCTAAAATAGTACGCGCCGGCCAACCCGTCTGGGGCACTCCGGCTAGACCGCTTCGAGAATACCTTGAGCAACTGGCTCTGGTAGCTCGGCTACCCCAAACGAAGCTTCAGCTTCGTCAAATTCAGGAAACCCTGAATGCTCTAGCGGAGCAGGCGGGACTTCCACGGTCAACTCCAGCCGAGCCGGATCAAGAAGTTGAATAACCATCGTCGCTGAATTTTGAGCGGCAATCCTCTCCATCCATTCCATCGTCAAATTAGAGCCGGGAGGCAGACTCGAATCGTCCCCACTCTGGCCCTCAGCTCTGACCCGCAACAGGATGCCGCCGCCAGAGAGAACACGCGTATCCACCCGGATCTCAGTGCCAGACTTGGCCATCGTGCGAAAGAACCGGCAGATCCCGTGCACCATTTCGCGCGCCTGTTGGAAATCCATCCACACCGGCGCACCTGAAAGTTCGAGATCGAAGTGAGGCCAATGCGAATCGTGCTGAACTTGCTCGAAAACAAACTCACTCAGGATCTCATCCAGATCCACCGCTTCTGGATGCACGAATGTTGGCTTCGCCAGCGAAAGCGTATCGTTCAGGATCCAGCCACTCTGCTCGACTAAATGTCGAAGACGGGTCAGTTGTTCAAGCACACGGGGGTCACCATGAGGCAACGCAAGCTCCAGGTAATACGCGATCGATTCGATCGTGCTGAGAGGCTGACGTAGCTCATGAGCAAGGTTATGTAGTAGAAATTCGTTGTATTGCGGCATCGACGAAAAATAATCACTTGTGCCGGGGGAGCTTTCACAGTATACATAACTCCATGACCAGAAGAACTGCCTTATTTTTGTCTGCTCCACTATGGGCTCAAAACAGTACCAGGTACCGTACTGCCATCATCGGCGCGGGATGGTGGGGCAACAACATCCTTCGCTGCGCAATGGAAGCGGGTCAGTCAAAAATCGTGGGAATTTCTGACGTCGACGAACGCGCATTAGCCTCAACTTCAGCAGAAGTAGCCAAGCTCACCGGCGATCAACCGAAACACTACCGCGACTATCGCGAGATGCTGGCCAAGGAAAAACCCGAGATCTGTATCGTCGCCACCCCAGACCACTGGCACGCCCTTCCCGTCATCGCTGCACTCAAAGCCGGTGCCCATGTCTATGTCGAGAAACCCATCAGCCACACTCTGCGCGAAGGCTCCGCCATGCTCAAGACCGCACGAGACACCCAGCGCCTCGTTCAGGTAGGCACCCACCGCCGCATGTCTCCTCACTGCATCTCAGGCATGGAATTTCTCAAGAGTGGCAGGGTAGGCAAGATCGGCATGGTCCGCGCCTTCGTCGGCAGCGCTGGCGGCCCCGGCGTCAAAACACCCGATAGCGAAGCTCCAGCGGGGCTCGACTGGGACGCCTGGTGCGGGCCAGCCCCATACAGGCCCTACAACAAAACAATTCATCCCAGAGGCTTCAGGCAGTTCATGGACTTCGCCAACGGCACTGTCGGCGACTGGGGCATCCACTGGTTCGACCAGCTCCTCTGGTGGACCGATGAAAAGTTCCCCCGCAAAGTCTTCTCAACCGGCGGTCGTTTCATCCGTCAGGACAACTCCGATGCACCAGACACCCTGATCACGAGCTTTGAATTCGAAAGCTTCCGCTGCACCTGGGAGCACCGTCTCTACGCCAACAACAATGCCGAGAAGGCCGCCATCGGTTGCTATTTCTATGGCACTGAAGGCACCTTCCACATGGGCTGGCGCGACGGTTGGACCTTCTTCCCCTCCGACGCCAAAAAGCCCACCATCCACGTCGAGCCCCAACTCAACGCCCCCGATGGTCAGAACATCCGCGAGCTCTGGAAAGACTTACTCGATTCCATCGCCGCCAAACGTCTCCCAGCCTGCGACATCGAAAAAGGCCATCAGGCCACAGCCATGAGCATGCTCGCCATCGCCTCACTTAAGTACGGTAAGAGCCTCGACTGGGATGGTAAAAAAGAAATCATCACCAATGAAGCTGCGGCCAACAAGCTACTCGCCCGCAACTACCGCAAGGGCTACGATTACCCCAAGTGACCGTAGTATGAAATCCCGGCGATCCCAGCAGCGCCCGCTTCAAGACAAAGTGCCTCGTTCGTGCGAGTCACACCGCCTAGTGCGAGCACTGGAATCCTGACCCGCGCCACAACTTTAGAGAGAGTCACAACACCCAGTGCCGGCCCATACCCTGGCTTCGAAGTACTCTCAAAGATGGGGCTGAGATAAACATAATCCGCCCCCTCTGCCTCTGCGCGAAGCACCTCATCAAGCGAGTGACAAGAGACACCAACGATCAAGTGCCGACCAAACCGCTCCTTCAGCACCAATGGAGCGATTCGATGCGATGGCAGATGCACCCCATCAGCTCCCGCAGCCAGACAAACATCCATACGGTCATTAATCAGCAGCTTCCCTTGAAACCTGCCCCGCAACCGCTGCGCCCGCACCAACAACTCCCCCGCATCGAGATCCTTCGCCCGCAACTGGATCACATCCGCCTCAGGCAGCCTCGCCAGATCTCCAGTACTGATGCAATGCCGGATCACAGAATTCGCAACGTACTCGTGGGGAAGCGAAGCGTCCACTCGCTGTGATGCCGGTTCTCGGCAAACTCCTCCAGCGGCAACTCCACAATCAACCCGCCGGCAAAGTGCAGCAGCGCAGTCCTGGCAGTCTCAGAAGCAGCCTCAAGCGTCAGCACAAGGCTACCCTTCTCCGCCTTCCCCATCTTCGGCGTCACAGAAATCTCATCCCGGCGCACACATACCGTCACACGATCCCCAAGCAATCGCGCCGGATAGTAAGGCCCTTCAAGTTCCACATCGTTCCACCGCAGCTTGCTTCGATTCGCACCAGGGTCTAGTTGCTTGATCTCGGCCGGCAACAGATTAAACAGACCCAGCAAGTCAGCAACCCCGGCAGAAGCAGGCTGATTCAAAATCTCGCGCGGACTCCCAGACTGCGCTATCCGGCCATCAATCAAAACATGCATCTGATCGGCAAGGATAAACGCTTCTTCCAGATCATGAGTCACAAGCAATACCGGCACCGCAAACTCATCACGAATCCGCGCCAGAATCTCATAGAACTCATGCCGCAGCGTTGTATCAAGCCCCGTAGAGGGCTCATCCAGCAACAGCACCGCAGGCTCAACCACCAAAGCCCTCGCAATCGAGCAACGTTGCCGCTGCCCACCAGAAACTTCATTCGGCTTGCGCCCCGCAATCTCGGTCAAACGGAAAGACTCAAGCAGCTGATTCACCTTGCGATGCCGCCCCAGCTTCGGCAGTGAAGTAGCGGCAAAGGCCAGATTCTCCCGCAAGCTCATATGCGGAAACAGTGCATGACGCTGAAACAGATACCCGCAATCCCGCTGCTGTGGCGGCAGAAACACGCCAGTCCCCACATCGACGAGCAAGCGGTCGTTAAGCAAAATGCGCCCGCCATCCGGCTTCGAAAACCCGGCAATCAAGTCCAGCGTCAAAGATTTGCCCGATCCGCTGGGGCCAAACAAAACGGTAGTCCCCGCACCCACCTGAAATTGGGCACTCAACTCAAAGCCGGCAGAATCCCCCGACGGTGAAAAACGCTTCTGTAGACGTACTTCGAGCATCTCTTTAACTACGCAACGCCTGCGGCGGATTCATTCGATTCGCGACCCAAACCACAAGCAACCCAATCGCTGACACAATCAAAACAAGTGTCCGGGCCAGCGACGCATTCCCCGATTCCACGGCGTCGTAGATCGCAACAGAAAGCGTCTGTGTCTTGCCGGGGATGTTGCCGGCAATCATGATCGTCACTCCAAAATCTCCAAGGCTCCGTGCAAAAGCGAGCACCGCCGAAGCAGCGATCGCCCGCTGGCACAGCGGCAACACCACGCGAAGATAAATCATCCACTCAGGCAATCCAAGACTCCGCGCCGCCTTGATATAGATCGGGTCAACACTTTCTATCGCCGCTCGAAGATACTTCGTCAGCAACGGCGCCGAGTGAACAATAGCTGCAATCACGGCCGCCTTTGGGGTAAACACAAGCGGGCTACCCGTCAACGATTCCCACGCCTGCCCCAACCACGATTCACGCCCCAGCACGATCAGCAAATAATAGCCAAGCACCGTAGGGGGCAATACCAGAGGCAGCGTGATTGCCGCATCCAGTAAATCCTTCCCACGGAATTCAAGAAAACTCAAAGCCCAGGCCGCAAGCAATGCAATCACCAGCGAGATCGCCGTGGCAGCAATCGCGACTTCCAGACTGAGTACAAGGGGAAAGTAATCCATTAGTTAGAAGGCCTGGGGCGAGGTGTAGCATCACCCTCAGTCAGCTTCAGCGCCCACTTGATCGCCTCAGTATACATTTTGCGAATATCCGGCCGGTTCAATGCCTGATCATGATGTCCAAAGGTCGAATAAAACACCCGGCCCTTGCCATAGTCCTTTACCCAGGCAACTGCAAAATCACCATCCGCACGATGAATATTCTTCGCTTTCATATCGAGCTTAGATTCATCGAGCCGCGCCAGCACACGCACCTTGTCGCGCGAATAAGCCTTCGCCTGATAAATCTCGTCGTTGATGACAAACGCCTTCGGAAAGTGCGAAGTGATCGGGTGCTCACGATCCTCAACAATCACCGGAGCGTCAAACGTATTCCAGGGATGGCTATCAAAATAACCGCCCACCATCTCGCCATATTCCGGCCATTGGTAGTTGGTATCAATCGCCGTATGGCCGCCAATAAAGCCCTTGCCGTCATCCTTCACAAAGCTCAGCAGCGCTGCCTTCTGCTCGTCATCCATCACCAGCTCACCCGTCGTATGAAAATATACGGCGTCAAAGTAATCCAGATTCCGCTTGTTTCCACCCAGCTTTTTCTTTGTAATAAATTCACTGCTCGTTTGGATGTACGTATCCCATAGCCCTGTTTCTTTACCAAGGTCGTAAATCATGTGCAGAGCCGTCGAGGTTGCGTCATGATGAAAACCACGTGTTTCACCGATCGCAAGCACCCTCTTGCGCTTGATCTGGGGCTGCGCTTCAGAGCAGGTGGTAACCAGACCGAACAGAACAAATAGGGCTGCACTGCCCCGAAAGAAGGATTTCATTTTTGAGACTCCGAATGGGAATCATAACGCAGATGAAATACTAGTAGTTTGGAAAGTCACGAGAAAACAGTCCGCATCGCCGTCGCTGGCGCAGGTGCCTTCGGACGCAACCACATTCGAGTCCTCAAAGATCTTCCCGGTGCCACCCTCACCGGCATCTACGATCGCGATCAGGCAACCGCCGCAGCAGCAGCCACCGAGTTTGGTGTTCAAGCCTTCGACTCGCTCGATGCCCTTGCCCGGGCGTCACAAGCCTGCGTCGTAGCTGTCCCAACAATTGCCCATGCAGAAGTCGGCGGCCAACTCCTCGAAGCCGGTCTCGACATCCTTGTAGAGAAGCCCATCGCCCTCGACATCCAATCAGCCCAACACCTGGTCAACCTAGCAACCCAACACCAGCGCATCCTCCAGGTGGGCCACCTCGAACGCTTCAACCCCGCTGTCACCGCCCTCGAAAAAGCAATCACCCTCCCGCTCTTCTTCGAAATCCACCGCCTCAGCGTCTTCACCCCGCGCAGCCTCGACGTCGACGTTGTACTCGATCTGATGATTCACGATATCGAGATCCTCCTCGCCCTCACAGGAAAAGAACCCATCGGCATCCAGGCTGCCGGCATCCACATCTTGAGTGAGAAAGTCGACATCGCCAACGTACGGATGGAATTCCCCGGCGGTGTCATCGCAAACCTTACCGCCAGCCGCGCGTCTACAGAAAAGGTCCGCAAGCTCCGTGTCTTCCAACCCGGTGCTTACCTCAGCATGGATTACGCAAAACAAGAACTCTTCGGCATCGAAATCGGCCCCCAGCGACAGGTCCGCATCAAACCCCAACTCGTCGTCAAAAACGAACCCCTACGCCTCGAACTCGAAGCATTCCTCAATAGCGTCACAACCCGCGAGAAACCCAAAGTAGACGGAGAGACGTCCTTAAAAGCATTGAAGGTGGCCCTCGATGTAGTGGATAAAATTGAATTACACGCAGGCGTTGTCTCCGAAACTCTGAAAGTTGCCGGTTATCCTTCCTACTGATCCAATAGCTCCGCCAATAGAAGATCTCAATCTCATTCGAAATTGGGACGACGGCGCATTCCGTCCAAAAATCGGCCTCGTCTCGATCCTCTCCGTCTTGGTGCACCTGATTCTCTTTGGCATCATCATGGTCACGCCTAAAAGCGTCTTTGAAAGCAACCCCCGTAACCCGCTCGACCTCCAGCAGGTAGAACGCAAAGTCACCCCACTGGTCGCCCCGCGCTTTGAGCTTACGCAAAAAGAACCCAACAAGGGCCCGGTCAAACAGGAACTCACTCTCGACGACCTGACCGCCAGCATGCAGCAGAAGCGGGCCCCCAAGACCTACATCCCGCCACCCACACCAGCACAAAAAGCCGAGCCTGCCCCGCGCCCTGTCGAAGCTCCACCGCAAATCCAGGCCACGATCGCCGACAATCGCACCCTCGCACAACTCGGTACGCCCCAAATAACACCACCAGAGATAAAGCCCCTCGAGCAACCCAAGCGAAGCCCCTTTGAAACCGCAGGCCAAATGGCTGGAATCAAAAAAGGCAGCGAAGACGGCCGAATCCCCGAAATGAAGCGACAAAGCATCGACGAACTGATGCGTCAAAGCATCCCCGGCTCACAAGGCACCAGCGGCCAGATCGTTACAGACTTACCCTCTCAAACGAACCCGATGCAGCCCCAGAATCAAATCGGCTCAAGCCTTGAACTCTTAAGCGACCCGCAGGGTGTCGACTTCCGCCCCTACTTGAAGCGCATCCTCGCCATCGTTCGTCGCAACTGGTTCGCCGTCATCCCCGAAAGCTCACGCTACGGCCGCCGCGGCAGAACCATGATTCAGTTCTCGATAAGTAAAGACGGGCGTGTCCCCAAGCTCGTGATCTCAGGCCCCTCCGGCACAGAATCATTAGACCGCGCTGCCGTTGCGGGCATCAGCGCCTCCAACCCATTCCCCGCTCTCCCACTGGAATTCAAAGGCGAAGTCATTCGGCTCCAGTTCGGCTTCTCCTACAACATGCCATGATCAGCTACCAAAAACTCGCAATGGCACTCGCCGCCTACGCGCTCATCGCCCTCTCGGCCTACTTCACCCTTAGCGACAACATGCGCCTCGCCGTCTGGGTGCTGATGGGCGGTCTCGCCCTAAAGACTCTCGTTGCGGCCCAGCAGCTTCGCACCAAGCATTCCACCGAGACTGCTCAGAGTAGTGGCCCCGACGAAATAAATCCCCATAAAGAGCAAAATCGATAAACCCAGCATGACGGGGTTCTCAAAGATCTCCTTC
>Ga0209591_10009444_pt1 | contig 10543 bp, 11 predicted proteins | sample MAT01_FD_187207 | JGI IMG/M metagenome (GOLD analysis project Ga0209591, IMG submission 187207) | Freshwater microbial communities from Lake Fryxell liftoff mats and glacier meltwater in Antarctica - MAT-01 (SPAdes) (version 2) | ecosystem: Environmental > Aquatic > Freshwater > Ice > Liftoff...
CATGCCGATCATTTGGGCACGCCGCGCACCATCACCAACGCGATCGACAACACCAAGGTATGGGAGTGGAAGAACGACGATGCGTTTGGCAACAACCCCCCCGATGAAAACCCGGCCAATGCGAATGCGCAGCCGTTCAAGTACCATCTGCGGTTTCCGGGGCAGTACTTTGATCAGGAGACGGGGACGTATTTCAATTGGAATCGCGACTACGATCCGGCCACGGGCAGATACATTCAGAGTGATCCGATTGGGCTTGGTGATGGAGTCAATACATACGCGTATGTAAAAGGCAATCCACTCGTTAATTTTGATGCTGATGGGCTAGCATGCACAATTAGGCAGAGAGTTGTATTTCAACTTGCAGTAAATGCGTCATGCAAATGGTTCGGCGAACGGCGGTGCGAAGCCACTGATGGCTGCATAACCAATTCGCTAAAGATTGCTGCAAACTCCGCGTGTGTTGCGGCACGGCGCACGATTAATCAGAAGTGTTTCAACGGCGGCGACAAAGGACATCGCGAAGCGGAAGAAGCCGCAAAGAATGCAGTAAAGCGCTGCCTAGAGCTGCGCGGAAATTGCTGCAAAGATAAAGATTAGGTCACGTAAATGACTACAGATAAATTGCTGCGTTTAGTGTGCGATGCTTTCGCGGATTTGCAGATGCCGAAGGGGGAAACAATCGCCTCTAGCGCAGAGCTCGAACCACAGGCAATCCAAACCCTATTGTTTGGACGGCCCTGGACAACAGTGGACGCCGCGTTACTACTTTCCTATGGCCAAGATGCAGATACGGGAGCAATGCCTTTTTTTCTAAGTCCAGAGGCATTTCGATATTACTTGCCCGCATTTCTTACATTTATCGTCTCGCACTATTCTGACGCCGGGACATTAATTGACGCGCTGTTGCTCAAGTTAAAACAAGCTTCTGATGAGCTTGCGCCATGCACCTATAGTCAACGTCAACGACTAACAATCTTGAGCTTCCTAGAATACTTAAAGGCAAGTCATCCAGAAGACGCGATTATGGGCCGTGAAATCGATAGAGCCTTAGCAGTATGGGCGTAAAATTGGGGTCAGGTCTTTCATTATCACATTCAGATCCGCCGCGCAAGAATGTGATAATGAAAGACCTAACCCTGTAAGTCTTGCGATGAAAACCCGGCCAATGCGAATGTGCAGCCGTTCAAGTACCATTTGCGGTTTCCGGGGCAGTACTTTGATCAGGAGACGGGTACGTATTACAACTACTTTAGGGATTACGATCCGCAGACGGGTAGGTATGTGCAGAGTGATCCGATTGGACTTAAGGGGGGCATCAATACTTACGGCTACGTCAACCAACAGCCACTTCGGTATACAGACCCTACCGGCCTAGTTAAATGGACAGGTGAGGTTTATGGCGGTGGCGCGATGGCTGGTATTGGCGGCATGCTCTACTGGTTTGATCTCAAATCAGAGTGTGTTGAAAACAAGTATGCGTTTATCAGAGTATTTGCGTCTGCATTCATGTTTGGAGTTGGTGTACGTGGGGCACCGGCGCTTGGTGCAACCGGCTCAGCTGTCGAATTTGAAGATGGCTTGCGTTCACTTGACCCATCTGGGTTTCAAGGAGATTTCAAGGTCTCACAGGCAGGAATTGGTGCGATTCTCACCGGCGGTTACAACATTTACAAAGTTGGTCGCAATACATCTGCACTCAATTTGCTTGACCCGAGCAAGAAAGGGTTGAGTCGGATAGAGCCATCGCCAGGCATCGGCCTGGATGCCTCAATTGGCTCAGGCATTGGTCGATCAATGTTGACCTCAGTCGAATTCAAAGATTGTGGATGCAAGGACCCTCGATGAAGCACACCTGTACAAATTGCGGCAACGTGTTTCCCGTTGTGCGCGAAACGCGCTCAGAAAAAGCTTGGGGCTTGGGCCTTCGTGGCATTTACACCACTAACTATGCACGGGCAATAGACGAGTACGTTGTCGTCGTTTGTCCGAAATGTGGCCAGCGCGAGAATGACGATAGGCTGCGATTCTTCGGCGTATTTACGCCGCCCCAGTTCAAGATTGCTATCTGTGTCGCGGTTGTGATTGCGCTGATAGTTGTTGTGCTTACAACCTAAATTAAACCGATAACAACCGTGGACAGACCACGTGTTGCGCGCCTCGCTGCCATCGTACTTCGTCCCAATCCATAAAATTGGGGTCACATAAAAGTGGGGTCACACATAAAAGTGGAGTCAGGTCTTTCATTATCACATTCAGATCCGCCGCGCCAGAATGTGATAATGAAAGACCTGACCCTGTAAGTCTTGCTGTAAGTCTTGACCCTGTAAGTCTTTAGACCCTGTAAGTCTTTACTGTAAGTCTTTAAATGCCAACGATCTCGAGTATGCGAAAGTTCGCCCGCTTAATTAGTATGGCTCTAGCGCTACCGTTGCTACTCTTGGCAGCTGTGACACGTTTTACGTGGTCGGTATCGACATGGTGGGCCGATATTCTGTGCCTTCTGCTGGGTGCGGTATGGCTGCTTCTGTTTTTGTTTGGAAGAAAATCGTCGGCAGACTTGTATGAAGAATTTCGTCACGATCAGGAGGCGCTGCGCGATTCGGAATCAAAGGTTCCCGGCTCGAAATGAATCGGCTAAAGGGTAATCGAGCGAGTACCAGGTAGGGCAAAAGGGGTCAGGGTGATTTGTTTTACAAAACACAAGCATCCGCGCGCCTTTCCGGCCACTTATGCTTCAAACGCCTCGCCAGTGCTGGTGTTTGTCTATTTGCTTTAAGGCTCTAGGGGCGAATTAATTTCCCGCTGCTCGTCTTTGAAATAAAAAAGCAAGAAAAGTGGGGTCAGATACCGTCTTGTAAGTCAAGCTTTGGCATTGCTTTTTGCATGTCGAACGGCTGTCCTGATTTGATCACGCCGTAGATCAGATGAACCAGCTTTCGCATCACCGCGCCGATCACGGCCTTTGGTGCCATTCCGCCAAGGCTGAGTCGATCACCAAATGATTTGAGAATAATAGGCGACACACCACAATTAAATTTCGAAACACAAATACAGGCGGGCATTTACAGCCATTTATGCTCCAAACACCGCGCCAGTGAATGTGTTTGTCTTTCGCTACTACCACCAAAGAATACGATGTCCGCAGCGACGTCGACGGCCAAACCAAACGAAATTATAGGAAATCATAGTGGTCTTTCCCCCATTACCATCTCGGTTGGGCCGAAATCACTGCTGAACTCAGTGCAATTGACTGTGCTCGGTCGCGGGCATATATTTGTGGCTAGAAAAAACAACGTTTGAAGTTTTCGCACGCACTCTACTAACGCAGTTCCATTGGGAGGGGAAAGATCATGATGAGCAAATTGATATTGCTGGCGGTCGCGACAATGTTGGCCGGATGCGCTGGATCGCAGTCCGGTGGGGTGAGATCGTTCGATAGGGCGTATGACGGCGTGTCGAAATTAGCCAAGCCAAAGCCCTGCAACAATGCGAACAAGTGCGACATCGAGTTGGTGAAATGCAAGGATCCCTCAAAGTGCGAACTCGAGCTGCTCGACGACCCGATCAAATTCGAAGCGGGAAAGAAGGGAATCAAAGTTACCTGGCTGCTTCCGGCCGGCTATCAGTTCTGCCCGCAGATGGGAGACGGGATCTTCCTCAAGAAAGCGAGCAGCGACCAATTTGAGCTTTTTGACAACAAAGTATTCACTTGCAATAAATCCATTTCGATCATTGCTAAGAATTCGACAGAGAAGATCAGGAATGACTACTTTATTGTTTATCGAGACCTGAGCACCCCGCCCAAAGTATTCATCCTTGATCCGTCGATGGTCAACGACTGACCGCTTTCGGATTCGTATCGTGGGGCAAGGCTGCGCGCCGCAGCTCGCGCAGCTTGCACAACCGTCTGGCTATGGCGGTGAATCCAGCCAGGAACTCGTTTCCTCGATTGCCGCCTGATAGCCGGCGGCATTCCCGGCTTCCAGCGAACTTGTAAACGCGTCGACGCCGATAGCTTCTTTTGCGAGCTCGATCAGCGGTTTGATGAATGCATCGTCGGCGTGGTCGCGCTGAAGCTCGGTCGCCTTCATTTCCGCCTCGACGGCACCGAACAGGCGCGCAGCGCGCGCCATTTCGCCCTGCGTCACGGCGAGCCCCGCAGCAACGTCAAGCACGCTCTGACCGAGCCGGTTCGAGCCGGTCTCAACCACAATTGCCAATGCTTCCCTGAGCGCGTCGCGCGCTTGCACGAGCGACTCGCGCCTGATCGCGACCATGGCAAGATTCAACAGGACGACCGCAACGCTTTCGCGATCGCCGAGTTCGCGCGTCAGCGCCAGCGCCTCGGCGTACTGCGGCTCGGCCGCATCGAGTGCGCCTTCGGATCGATTGAGCTGGGCCAGGGAGACGAGCATAGCCGCGATCTTCCGTTTCTTGCCAAGCTCGCGCGCGACCGCGAGGCCTTCGGTCGCGTAGTCATGTGCCCGCGCAAAGTCCGCGCTTCCAACCGAGGCCATGCACAAGGTATTGAGCGTGTTAACCGCCATTTCCTTGTCGCCCAGTTCGCGGGCAATGCCGAGGCTCGCCTCAAGGTGTAGTAACGCTTCCGAATAACGCCCCATGAAAGCGCAAAGTTCGCCCAACACCGCGAGTCCGCGGCCCAATTTTTCGCGCGATGGTTGTCCAGCTCTGCCGACCGCGTCATGCGTCACACGGTAACCCTGTCCGAGCAGGCCTTGGCGGATCCAGTAGGGCTTGGTGCGGAAGGCGAGGTCCAGGCCAAAGTCGGCACCATGCTCGACGTGATCGCAGGCCCGGTGGGCCGCGAGCAGATTTTCGCGCTCGCTATCGAGTTGCGCGAACCACTCGCCCTGCTCGGGACCCCGAAGCTGCGCGTATGCCTGCTCGAGCAGGCTCAAGAAGAACGCGAGGTGCCGGCTTCGCGTGGTTTCCAGTTCCCCTGAATCTTGCAGCTTTTCGCGCGCGTACTCGCGCACCGTTTCGAGCAACCGGTAGCGGTTGGTCGGCTCGTCGAAGATAACGAGAGACTTATCGACCAAGTGGGCAAGTCGATCGATGACCATGTGCGCTCCCGCGACACCGTCGCTGCCGACCGCCTCGGCCGCCGCGAGCGTCCAGCCGCCGGCAAAGATGGAAATCTGCCGCAAAAGAATGCGCTCCTCCGGGCTCAGCAGTTCGTGGCTCCAGTCAATCGACGCCCGCAGCGTCTGGTGATGGGGCAGCATGCTGCGATTGCCGCTGGTCAGCAGGCGGAAGCGGTCTGAGAGTCGCGCCGCCACTTCCTGAACCGACATCGCACGCACCCGTGCCACCGCGAGTTCTATCGCGAGCGGAATGCCGTCGAGCGTCCGGCAGATCGACGCGATCGCGGCGGAATTCGCCTCTGACAGCTTAAACGACGGCTGCGCTGCGCGGGCGCGATCAACGAACAGGTTCACCGCGCCGAAGCGCAGCAACGGTTCGACTGCCACGTCATTGTTACCCGGTACCGGCAAGGTCGGGACCGCGTAAGTGTGTTCGCCAGCAACGTTCAGCCGCTCCCGGCTCGTGGCGACGACCGCGATGTCAGGCCCCGCCTGTAGGAGGTCGTGTGCGAGCTTTGCGCAGGCGCCCACCAGATGCTCGCAGTTATCAAGGATCAGGAGCACCTGCTTGTCCGCGAGATAGCCAAGCAGCGCATCGAGCAGCGATCCGCCGCTGTCCTCCTTCACGCCAAGAACCGAGGCAAGCGCCTGCGGCACCAGGTCGGGGTCGGCCACCGGTGCGAGCTCCACCAACCACACGCCGTCCGGAAAATGGTCAATGACCTCGCCGGCGATCTGCATTGACATGCGCGTCTTGCCGAGCCCGCCCATTCCCAACAGGGTCACGAGGCGAGCCTGACCAAGCAACTTGCGCACCTCTGCGATCTCGTGCTCGCGCCCGATGAAGCTGGTCAACTGTTGCGGCAGGTTGTTCGGCGTCGCCTCAAGCGAGCGCAGTGCTGGGAAATCGCTGCGCAATTGCGGATGCACAATCTGGAAGACGTGTTCGGAACCTGACAGGTCGCGCAGTTGAACGGCCCCCAGATCGCGCAGCGAGACTTCCGCGGTGAGCTGGTCGCGGACAAGCTCGGCGACCACGCGGGACATCAGCGCTTGCCCGCCATGCGCAATACCCATGATCCGCGCCGCGCGATTCACGGCGCTGCCGAAGTAGTCACCATCACGCTGTTCGATCGCGCCGGCGTGCATGCCGCAGCGAAGGCGCAACGCCAAGCCATCGGTTGCCTGCGGATCGCTCAATGTATTCAGCAGTGCCACGCTGGCAGCGATCGCCTGAAGCGGATCTGTGAAGGCGGCATGAATGCCGTCGCCCGTGGACTTGACGATCGACCCGCCGTTCGCCCGCACCGCCTCGCGCACGATCGCGTCGTGCCGCGCGAGCGCGGGACGCATGCGTTCCGGCATCTCTTCCCACAGGCGGGAACTGCCTTCGATGTCGGTAAAGAGGAAGGTGGTGATCTGGGACGCGGCCGGCATTTTCATTCGCTCTGTAACAGCTATTCGATGAGTCTACTTTAGAGCACCAACGGGCACCAATATGCCCGTTCGGTGGTTTCGCGGATTCGGGACACCCGGGCGGGACCCGTCACGATTGAGCGGCCGAGGTCGGGACGCGGGACGCGGACGCGGGGTCGACGCGGGGTCACGGGTCGACGCGGGGTCCACGGGTCGACGCGGGGTCAGGTCTTTCATTATCACATCCGCTGTAGTAGACTTGTCCAATCATGGCCCGCCCTTTAAGACTCGAACTCGCCGGAGCGCTCTATCACGTCACGTCTCGCGGCGATGGGCGCGAGGCCATTTATCTGTCGGACGACGATCGGCTGGCGTGGCTGGAAACACTCGCTCACGTCTGTGAGCGTTTCAATTGGGTGTGTCACGCCTACTGCCAAATGAGCAATCACTACCATTTGGTGATCGAAACGCCGGATGCCAATCTCTCCAAGGGCATGCGCCAATTGAATGGCGTCTACACCCAACGCTTCAACCGCAGCCACCAACGCGTTGGGCATGTTTTTCAAGGCCGCTTCAAAGCCGTCATCGTGGAGAAGGACAGCTATCTGCTAGAAATTGCCCGCTATGTTGTCCTCAATCCGCTGCGGGCGCGGATGGTCCGGCAACTCAATCAATGGCCGTGGAGCAGCTATCTTGCTACCCGCGGACAGGTGGCGAAACCCGATTGGCTGCAAACCGACTTCATTCTTTCGCAATTTTCCGCGCAACGTGCGCGCGCGATCGTCAAATACGCTGCCTTCGTTCACGAAGGCAAGGGACTGCCGAGCGTGTGGGAGCAGCTGCAGGGGCAGATTTATCTAGGATCGGAAGTATTCATCGAGAAAATGCAGGCCATGATCGACCAGCGTCCTGCGCTGACCGAAGTTCCCCGCGCACAAAGGCGCGCTCTCAAGCGGGCGCTGTCCGACTTCGAGGAGAAGCACGATCGCAATGAAGCCATCGCCTTGGCCTACCTGTCCGGCCAACATACGATGGCCGCGATTGCCGCGCATTTTGACGTGCATTACACGACCGTTAGCCGGCTGGTGAAAGCGCATGAGAACTGGTTGAAACAATGAATATGATAATGAAAGACCTGACCCTGCTGTGCGCTGTGCGACCTGACCCTGCTGTGCGACCCTGCTGTGCTCTGTTTGAACCGGACAACTCGCGTGCTACAAAACCGGACAGATGATGAAACCGTGACACAGCGCGCATCAAGTAGTGGTCAAGATTGCAAGCGTTGTTTACAATCTGCCAGCGACTAACGCAAAGTCCGCATCGTTTGCAAACATGAGCTGTTTCACAAAACAACGATATTTTGTTACTCAGACTGGACGAGCAGATGGATAACCTAAGTAACTTCTTTACGATGGCTCAGTACTGCGTGCCGAAGGGCTTCAGTTCGGCGTTATGCGACGATTTCTGGGCCAAGTCGATTGCCGCTGGATTGGTTCTCGGCGGGATTGTCTTGGGTTCACTACTTTTTTTCATCACTAGGAAAGTCCTACGCCGCAATAAACAAAAGCAGGGGCGGGCGGAGCAGCTTCGTCGTGAATTTGAAGTGGCACCAGAGCTGAGAATGCAGCACGCGCAGTGGAAGGGCAACGCCCTCAATGCCGATGTTTCAGAGGCTGAACTTGCTCAGAAAATTAAGGCGGGGCTCCAAGAAAAGAAACTGTTCGGCAAATAGCAAACTAGGGAAGCTCTAATTAAGTTCAGCTCTGAGCCAGACTAGGCGCCGCAGTTGCCAAACTCGCAAAAATATTGACGCAGCATATGTCTGATACGTAAGGAAATATTTTTGGTTGAGCGACAACCTCATTTTACAAAATCGAAGCGACGAAATGGACCTAATCAGAGCTTCCTAGCGCTACCGCGTCATCACCCGCCTCAACACATAGCTCGTGACATCCACCAGCGCCACCAGGCAGATCATGGCAAATAGAATGGTCGCGGTTTTGCCCATCTGAAACAGGCCCATGTGGAACGACAGCAGTTGCCCGAGACCACCCGCGCCCACCACGCCCAGTACGGCAGCGGCGCGGATGTTGTTCTCCCATCGATACAGCGTGTAGGACATCATTTGCGGCAACACTTGCGGTAGGGTCGCGTACAAGAACACGCGGACCGTGCCGACACCTTGCGCGCGCAGCGCGAAGCCGGGCTCAGGCGGCGCGTTTTCAATGGCTTCGGCGAACAGCCGGCCGAGCACGCCCGTGGTGTGAAACGCCAGTGCCAGCGTGCCAGCGAAAGGGCCTAGTCCGGCCGAGATGAGTAATAGCGCGGCCCATACCAACTCGGGAATGGCGCGCAAGGCATTCAAGATTAAGCGCGTAAGGCCGCGCAACCGTGCCGGGTCACCTGCATAGAACCGGCTGGCGGGTACCGCAAGCAACACGCCAAAGACGGCTGCCAACATGGTGCCGAGCAACGACATGGCGAGGGTTTCCAAGGTGCCGATCCACACCTTCGAGACGAATGCCGGCGACAGGTCGGGCGGGAAAAACTCTTTGGCGAAACGCAGCGTCGAGGCGCCTGATTCGGCTGAAAAGAATGCCGACCACTTGAGGTCGAGGCTGGCGAAACTTGCGACCACCAGCACCACGATCGCCGCGACACACCAACAGCCACGGCAGCGCGCGCTAAATAGCGGTGGTGGCAGGCGAAACGGCTGGTTGGCGGCGGACGGGGTGGTCATGGTCAACCTAGTTCCCGCCGCAGCCACGCACTGATGGCGTCCGCGAGTGCGACGAGGGCGATGAATACCAACAACATGGTCGCCACTTCGCCACCATTGAACATCTTCATTGAGTTATCCATTTGTTGCCCGAGCCCGCCAGCCCCGACGAAGCCCAACACTACGGATGAGCGAATCGCACACTCCCAGCGATAGACGGTGTATGACGTTAGCTCTGCAGCGTTTTGTGGCAGTAGCCCGTAGAAAAAGGTTTGCATGCGGGTCGCACCGTTGCGCAACAAGCTCGCACTCGCGTGGCTTTCACCGCTCTCCAAAATCTCGGCGTAGACCTTGCCAAGCATACCGCCGTAGGTGAGGGCAATGGCGATCACGCCCGCCGTTGGCCCCAAGCCGACCACCCGTACGAAGATCAGCGCCCACACCAGTTCAGGGACGCTGCGGAGCATGATGAGAACGATCCGAAGTATTTGCCGAAACACGAACGGTAGCGTTGCCATGCGCCCCGACAAGGCCGATACCGACAGTACGCGAGTCGATAGCAGCGTGAGCGGAATGGCGATCAACAAACCGAGCGTAATGCCTGCGGTGGCGATGGCGACCGTGCGCCAGGTCTCGCGCAGCACCAACAGCATGAACTCGCTATTGACCACCGGCGGGAAAAAACTCTTAATGAACGCCCACGACGACTTGCGGCTCGCTGCATCGAACAGTGTCCACGGTTTGAACTCGGTCGCGACTAACAGCGGCCAACAGATCACCAGCAATGCCAAGCCCCAACCCAGACGCGACATCCATGCGGGGTCGCGCCGGCTTGGGTGGTGGGGGTGGTTCAACGGCGAATCAATCCGCGAATTCACTTGAGTTGTCAGCCGCTGCGGTTATCGGCAATGCATCACAACAGGTGCCGCCGCGCGCGCGTCGAGACCGTCGAGCGCAGGATCGGCGCCCGGCGCAGGACCAAGGAGTTCTTCAGGATGCTTGTGATAGAGCGCGCGGAGCAATTCCGGCGTGACGGCGCTGCTCGGAAGGTCAAATTCGAGCAAGCCGTTTTGCAGGCCGATGATGCGCTCAAAGTTCTTGAGCGCGGTGTCCACTTGGTGCAGTGTCGCGACCAACGTAACGCCCCTGGTGCGCGCTTCATCGGTAAGAGTCTTGATGGCCATTTCGGATCGCGACGGGTCGAGAGCCGATAGGGGCTCATCGATCAGCCACAAAGAGGCGGGTGAAAGTAGGGCGCGCGCTAGCCCGACCCGCTGGCGCTCGCCACCCGATAGACGAT
>Ga0209591_10009455_pt1 | contig 10536 bp, 9 predicted proteins | sample MAT01_FD_187207 | JGI IMG/M metagenome (GOLD analysis project Ga0209591, IMG submission 187207) | Freshwater microbial communities from Lake Fryxell liftoff mats and glacier meltwater in Antarctica - MAT-01 (SPAdes) (version 2) | ecosystem: Environmental > Aquatic > Freshwater > Ice > Liftoff...
AATTGAGGCAATGTAATTAAATTAGCAAAAGGTGGTATAGTACTCTCAGTTTTGGCAACGCTACTTACAATAAATCCAAAACCCATAAATAATATCAAGGAAACAAAACTCAAAAGCATAATATCCAAAAATGTAACAAATCCATTTACCAATGTGAAATTAAATGCAAAATGTCCTACACCAATTATTATAACAGCAGTAAGCATTTGAAAAATTACTCTACTAATAGCTTCTCCCAAAACAATATATGATCGCTTAATTGGAGTAGCATAAAAACGTTTTAATACCAATTGTTGCCGTAAATTAAAAAACAAAAATGCCACACCAAAAACTCCTGAACTTAATAAAGAAAATCCGAGTTGACCAGGCAATATAAAATCAATGGTTCTATATACTCTTCCTGGCACTTGTTTAATATCTTTATTAATAACAGCTATTGATTGGGTACCCGGATAGTTTTGTTGATTGATTCCTGCTATTACAGCATTTAAAATAGATTGCAACACTTGTAAATTCTGAGGATTCACCGCTTCTGAACTTGTAAGCGTAATTATATAAGGATTTTTAGCATTCCCCGAAGGTTGTATATCTATCAAAGCAGTAACCCTGCCCTTTTCGAGGTCTTCTCTTAATTTATCTTCTGGCTTCTTAATAATCTTAAATCCTGCAACATTTTTAAGTACAGCATACAAAGGATTTGATGTATCAGATTTTTGAGCAAAAGCTACACTTAATGAAACCTTACCACCACTTCCAATAAAACCAAAAATTAAAATGAAAATTAAAGGAAAAGCAATACTAAACACAACTGCAGATGGGCTTCTAAAAATAGCCTTTAAGCTACCTTTTGAAATTGCTATCATTGCAGTAATTTGACTGTATTTTTTAGGCATAATAAAAATTAGAATCTACAAATTAGTTTACAGTATATAAGAAAGGCATTTTGGCTTGAGGCACTCCTTTCAATTGCTTAAGCTGTTTTAACTCTTTATATATATTAAGTTCCTCAATACCAATTTGAGTACTAATTAATTTGTCGCTGATAGATTTTTTATATCCCGACATAATTTGATCGAGTATAGACTTTTTTTCGGGATACTCACGAAGCTTATAATCGTTATCTTTTATTTTAGCCATTCTTACTGCACATTCAATAGCATCTTCTAAAGTTCCTATACGATCTACTAAACCATTAGAATTGGCATGAGTGCCAGTCCATACCCTACCCTGTGCCAAGCTATCAACATTATCCATTGGTTTTTTTCTTCCATTGGAAACACGAGTTTTAAAAGTATGATAAATTGAATCAACAGATGATTGGAAAAAGCGTTTTTCAAAATCGTTTAAGGGCTTGTCAATTCCACCCATATCAGCATAAGGAGCAGTTTTTACTCCATCGAATGTTACGCCTATTTTATTCTTAAAAAAAGATTGCATATTAGGAACAATACTAAACACTCCAATAGAACCCGTTATAGTATTGGCATTCGCAAAAACAGAATCTGCATTACAAGCTATATAATATCCACCAGAAGCTGCAACATCGCCCATGCTTACTATCACTGGTTTTTCTTTTTTCATTAATTGCAACTCTCTCCAAATAACCTCACTCGCTAAAGCACTTCCTCCTGGAGAATTAACTCTGAAAATAACAGCCTTAATATCTTTATCTAGTCGAATTTTTCGTAATAAATTTTTAAATTTATCGCTTCCAACTTCATCGTTTGAACCTTCTCCAGAAACAATATTACCACTTGCAAACACAACCGCAACTTTACTACTTCCTGTTTTTTTATAATCTACTGATGCTTTATAATCTCCAAAAGAAACAAAATTTATTTTGGCTCTTTCTTCAAGAGATAATTTTTTTAGTAGAATAGATTTAATTTCATCATCGTACTTTAATCCATCAACTAGACCATAATGTTGAGCATCATGAGCTGTTTGAATAGACCCATTGACTGCTAATTTTCTAAACTCAGTGCTGTCTTTCTTTCTTGATTTGGAAGTAGCTGCAATAAAATGAGTGTACAATTCACCCAACCAAACCCCAGTTTGTAATTTGTTGGCATCAGTCATTTGAGTAGCTCTCAATGGTTCAGTTGCACTTTTAAATTTTCCTGCATAAAATATTTGCGGCTGAATTTCTAATTTATCGAGCATTCCCTTTAGAAAAACCATAGTTGAAGAAAATCCGCCCCACTCAACACCTCCTTGTGGATTACAATAAATTGTGTTGGCAGCACTTCCTATATAATATCCTTTTTGAGAAATAACCTCGCCATAAGCCAATACATATTTCCCGCTTTTTTTAAAGGAAAGAATAGCTTTTCGTAATTCTTCACTAGCTGCAAAGCCATTCGAATTATTAGCGCATTGAATGTAGAGACACTTTACAGAAGTATCGGTTTTTGCATGGTTGATCAACTGTATGGTTTCGAATAAAGACGGAAGATCATCTTCATTGTTATTAAAAAAAGTTGCAAATGGATCTTCTTGGTGTTGTTCATTAAATGGCCTATCTAAATTTAATACAAGCACAGCTTTTGAACCAACCGTAGGTTTATCTGATGATGCGGCACTAGAAATAATTCCAATAAGCACAAAAATGCCAATTATAGTAAATAAAACCATTGCAAGTAAAGTGGCAAAGACTATTTTAAAAAATCCTCTCATAAAAATGTATTATTCAATTATTTATTAAAGATATTTGAACCCGCCTATACCACCAATTATGAATACAGCTTATTTACTTACCGGTAGCAATCTTGGTGACCGCAAATTATATCTTGAGCAAGCTACTTTATATTTAGCCCAAAAATGTGGAAGAATTGTTCAACAATCTGCTCTATATGAAACGGCTCCTTGGGGTATTCAGGAACAACCTAACTATTTAAATCAAGCAATTGCCTTAGAAACAGCACTTCACCCTGAAGAATTGATGATTGCACTTTTACAAATTGAAGAATTAATGGGTAGAATTAGAACTGTTAAATATGGCCCAAGAACCATAGATCTGGACATTTTATTCTATGACCAAGTTATAATTAATAGCCAATTATTGAAATTGCCACACCCAGCTTTACAAGATAGAAGGTTTGCACTCACCGCATTAGCTGAAATAGCACCTAATTTGGTTCATCCGATACTGAAAAAATCAATCTTAACTTTGTTATTAAAATGTACAGACGACAGCAATGTGCAAAAAAAAATTGATTAAGCTGTACCGCTACGGCTAATTTTGAATCTTTCGTTATTATTTATGAAGCATCAATTTATTACAATAGAGGGAAATATAGGTGCTGGTAAAACTACTTTGGCCAATTTACTTGCCCAAAAACTAAATGCAAGGCTAATTTTAGAAGAATTTGCTGAAAACCCCTTTTTACCCAAATTTTACAACAATCCGCAACAATATGCTTTTCCGCTTGAGTTGTTTTTTATGGCAGAAAGATACAAGCAACTAAAAGATATGGTTCATACAAAAGAACTATTTCAGACAGTAACTGTATCAGATTATTTATTTACTAAATGCTTACTTTTTGCCAAAGTAAATTTACCAGGTGAAGAGTTCAGACTATACCAGAAATTATTCGAAATGATTCACCAGCAGTTAGTGTTTCCAAATATCTTAATTTATTTACATGCACCAGTAAATAAACTTCAGCAGAATATTAAAAAAAGAAATAGATCTTTTGAACAAAAGATATCTGACGAATATTTGTTTAATATACAAGAAACTTATACCAATTACATTAAACATCATAATATAAAAACCATATTTATAGATGCAAGCAATGCCGATTTTGAAGGAAATGAAGCTCATTTAAAAGTAGTTTTAGATGCATTGGAAAATGATTATGATGATGGGCAACATTATTTTACACTACCATAATATTTAGTATAATTTGAATTTGATCCAACAAAAAACAGATCCATTTGCAGCAATGAGAATTGCTGAATTTAGGAATTTAATGATGGGCAGATTTTCTTTTATCATGGGGTTAAGAATGTTGGGCACGTTGGTAGGCTGGTGGATTTATGAATTAACCAACGAACCATTCGCTATAGGGCTTATTGGCTTGGCAGAAGTTATTCCTGCAGTTTCACTTTCCTTATATGCTGGTTATATTATTGACATTAGCGAAAAAAGAAAACTCTTATTAAAAGGTATTAGCTTTTATTTGGCTTGTGCTCTTTTATTATTATTACTATCAACCAATTTTAGTGCTGCTCAATTGGGTAAAAATTGGATTGCATTTGGCATTTACATCATTATTTTTTTTACTGGAATCATCAGGGCATTTACTGGCCCTACATTTGGAACGATGGTAGCTAGTATTGTACCAAAAAATTATTTGCAAAATGCAACAACTTGGAACCAAGGAATATGGTTGTCGGCATCTGTTTCTGGTCATGCCACAGTTGGTTTTTTAATTGCATTTACAGGTAATACCAACTCATTAATTATTATTATTGGCATGATATTAACAGGACTATTTTTTTTAAACCGATTGAAATCTAAACCACCATTAAATGAACGGGGAGTAAAAACCGGATTAGATAGTGTAAAAGAAGGATTGATTTATGTATATCAAACCAAAGAATTATTAGGCGCGCTTTCACTCGATTTATTTGCCGTTTTTTTTGGAGGGGCAGTAGCAATGATTCCAGTTTTTGCAAAAGATATTTTAAAAGTTGGTCCTGTTGGATTTGGATGGCTAAATGCTGCTGCAGATATTGGTGCTATTGTAGTTATTTTAATACTTACTTTTAATCCTTTAAAATCTGGACAAGGAAAAAAATTATTAATAGCAGTTGGAGGATTCGGTGTTTGCATTATTATTTTTGCTTTATCAAAATTATTTTGGCTATCCTTTACCGTATTAGTTATTAGTGGGATTTTAGATGGAATAAGCATGATTGTTAGAGGAACAATTGTACAAATGAAAACGCCAGATCATATGAGAGGAAGGGTAATGAGCGTAAACTCTATGTTTATTAATAGTAGTAATGAATTGGGGCAATTTGAAAGTGGACTGGCGGCCAAATTATTAGGGGTAATACCTTCTGTAATTTTTGGCGGATGTATGACAATTTTAGTAGTAACTGCTACTTGGTTTAAAGCTCCAACATTAAGAAAAATGGAATATTAATTTTACTACGATTTAATTAATTTTTCTAACACGAAGTATACGGCTGGACAAAAACTGGAATTCTTTAAAGTAATAACAGGACGCTTTAAAAAAACATCTTCATCTGTGTAAGGAAATCTATGACAGTCGGAAGGTCTTTTTTCATATATAGTACAAAAATTATCTTCCCCTAAAAATGGACAAGGAGTAGATTTTACAACATAATCACCTTCAGAATCCATCGACAAGTATTTATCAATAAAAGCAGTTTCCTTCATATTAAGGTGCTTACTGATTCTTTTAATATCTGGCATCTTAAATCGGGGAGAATAATTTTTACAGCAATTTGCACATTTTAAACAATCAATTTGTTCAAACGCAGCTTCATGCAAGTCGGGCAAAACTTTCAACACTTTTTTCTTGTCTGCCCTACTTAGCCAATTCTTGTATAGCTTTTGATGCTCTGTACTTTTCTTCTCCCAATTATATAATAAATCTTCTGCCACTTATGTAATTTAATGTATTATAAAATTAAAATTGCAAAGCATGTTTTAGTTTTGCAACTTATTTCAGTGGCAAAATTATGGATTCGATCAGAGAACAATGGCTTATTTTAATTTCAACACCTATATATCTTTTTATTATAGGAGTAGAATTGGTTCTCTCCCATTTGCAACTTCGCAAATCATATTCGTATAAAGATACTATAAGCAATGTTTACTTAATGATTTTAAATGGAGGCATTGATCTTATTTTCCGATTAATTTATATGGTCATTTTACAATACTTCTATTTAAAGTCTGTAATAACTATAAATAATGCAATTATATATTGGATAGTATTGGTTATTACTGAGGACTTTGTTTATTACTGGCTTCACAGATTTGATCATGAAATCAGGCTATTTTGGGCTGTGCATGTAACTCACCATAGCAGTATGTTGATGAATGTTACAGTTGGATTTAGGTCATCTGTTTTTCAACCACTATATCGCTTTATTTATTTTATTCCTCTGGCATTAGTAGGTTTTAAACCAATCGACATTTTATTCGTTTACGCCGCCACTCAAATTTGGGGAATTTTTATACATACCGAACAAATTCATAAAATGGGATGGCTTGAATACCTCTTTGTAACTCCTTCACACCACAGGGTTCATCATGGGTCAAATCCGCTATATCTCGATAAAAACATGGGTATGTTTTTAATTATTTGGGATAAGCTTTTTGGAACTTTTCAGCCAGAAATGGATTCTAAAGACTACGAACCTATTCAATATGGATTAACCAACAATATTCTAACAAATAATCCTTTAAAAGTGATATTTCATGAATGGCAGTCGATATTTAAGGATATGGTACAGCCAAATATTTCATTAAAGGACCGATTTAGCTATTTATTCGGACCACCGGGATGGAGCCATGATGGGAGTAGGCAAACGAGTGCACAACTTAGAGAATTAGAACAAAAACAGTCGAAATAACACTTCACAAGCTTTCCCCACTGTCAACAAAATGAATAATATTTTGTTACATCCTCGTACCTTTGCGGCACTTAAAATATAAGATTTAGATATGAACTTATTTGAGCAACAATCATCCCAATTTCAACAGCGCCATATTGGCCCAAATCAGCAAGAATTAAGTGGTATGTTGGAAACAATTAAAGAAGCTAACATAGAATCACTTATTGGCAAAACTATTCCTGATAGCATAAGAATTAAATCGAATTTATCGATACCAGATGCAATTAGCGAGTTTGAATACCTGAAACAACTAAAGTTAGTTGCCTCTAAAAATAAAGTATACAATAATTATATTGGTCAGGGTTATTATGGCACAATTACACCAAGTGTAATCTTAAGAACCATTTTTGAGAATCCAGGATGGTATACTCAGTATACCCCCTATCAGGCAGAGATTTCTCAAGGGAGATTAGAAAGTTTGTTAAATTTTCAAACTATGGTAACAGACCTCACTGGTTTACCAATGGCAAATGCTTCTTTATTAGATGAAGCTACTGCTGCCGCTGAAGCAATGGCTATGTTATTTCATCAGGTTAATAAAACTGATAAAATTACTAAGCCAAAGTTTTTTGTTGATGAAAATATTTTCCCTCAAACAAAGCAAGTGCTAATTACAAGGGCTGCTCCAATAGGAATAGAATTGGTAAATGGAGATTATCAACAAGCACATATTGATGAAACTTATTTTGGAGCAATATTGCAATACCCCGATAATAATGGTTCAATAGAAGACTATCAAGCATTTAATAAAAAAATGCATGATAAGGGTGGCTATATAATTATGGCTACAGACTTATTGGCACTTACTATGTTAACTCCACCAGGAGAATTGGGTGCTGATGTTGCTATAGGTTCTGCACAACGTTTTGGTGTTCCAATGGGTTATGGCGGTCCACATGCTGCATTTTTTGCCACTAATGATGATTTCAAAAGAGGTATGCCTGGAAGATTAATTGGGGTTAGTATTGATGCACAAGGCAACCGTGCACTGCGTATGGCTTTACAAACAAGAGAACAACATATTAAACGCGAAAAAGCAACTTCCAACATATGTACCGCACAAGCTTTATTGGCTAATATGGCTGCTATGTATGCAGTTTATCATGGTCCAACAGGGTTAAAAAATATTGCAGAAAGAATTCATTCTATCGCATCTGCAGTTTCGGCATCATTAATAACAATTGGACTAAAACAGAGTAACACCAATTTTTTTGATACGCTAAATATTTCTGGAGTTGATGCAAAAAAAGTTAAAACTGTTGCAGAGCAATACCACAGTAATTTCAGGTATTTTGAGGATGGAACTATAGGAATAAGTATAGATGAAACTACTTCAATAGAAGCCGCCAACACTATTTTAAAAATATTTGAAACCGTTACTGAAAAAAGTTCTGGCAAGAATTTAACCATTGAATCAGTATCTAGTTCTAAAATAAATATTCCATCATTATTAAATAGAACAAGTAATTTTTTATCTCATCCCGTTTTTAATACGCACCATAGCGAAAGTCAAATGATGCGTTATATTAAACAATTGGAGAATAAAGATCTTTCTTTAAACACAAGCATGATTAGTTTAGGAAGTTGTACCATGAAATTGAATGCAGCTTCGGAAATGATTCCAGTTAGTTGGCCAGAATTTGGCGGATTACATCCATTTGTTCCATTAAATCAAACTGAAGGATATCAACAAATACTTTCTGAATTAAATGAATATTTATGTACTATTACAGGTTTTACTGCTTGTAGCTTACAACCTAACAGTGGTGCACAAGGAGAATATGCGGGCTTATTAACTATTAGAGCATATCATCAAAATAGAAATGAAAATCATAGGAATATTGTATTGATTCCGATTAGTGCGCATGGAACAAACCCTGCAAGTGCTGTAATGGCTGGGTTTAAAGTAGTAGTAGTAAAATGTGATGATGCTGGGAATATAGATTTTACAGATTTAACCAACAAAGCAATTCAACACAAAGAAAACTTAGGCGGATTAATGATTACTTATCCTTCTACACATGGTGTATTTGAAGAGACAATTAAAGACATTTGCAACACTATCCATGAAAATGGTGGATTGGTTTATATGGATGGAGCAAATATGAATGCTCAGGTAGGATTAACTAGTCCGGGTATGATAGGTGCTGATGTTTGTCACCTTAACTTACATAAAACTTTTGCAATACCACATGGTGGTGGTGGACCAGGAATGGGGCCTATTTGTGTAAATGATAAATTAGCTCCTTTTTTACCAGGTCATTTTCTAGGATACGATACTACAGATTTAGCTGTAAGTGCTGCGCCATTTGGCTCTGCAAGTATTTTGTTGATTAGCTATGGTTACATTAAAATGCTAGGCGCAGATGGCATAAGAATGGCAACAGAGTATGCCATACTAAATGCAAACTATATGAAGGCAAGATTAGAAAAGTATTATCCTATTTTATATACAGGTAAAAATGGAACATGTGCTCATGAATTCATTGTTGATTTACGACCATTTAAGCAATCGGCAGGAGTTGAAGCAGAAGATATTGCAAAAAGATTGATAGATTATGGCTTTCATGCTCCAACAATGAGTTTTCCAGTTCCAGGTACAATAATGATTGAACCTACTGAAAGTGAAGACAAAGCCGAATTAGATCGTTTTTGTGACGCAATGATTGCTATTTATGATGAAATAAAAGCAATAGAAACAGGAAAGTTTGATAAGGTTAATAATCCACTAAAGAATGCACCACATACTCAAGCTGTAGTTTGTGCAGACGAATGGAAGCATCCTTACAGCAGAACAGAAGCTGCGTTTCCATTGTATTATGTTACTCACAATAAATTTTGGCCAAGTGTAGCTAGAGTGAATAATACCCATGGTGATAGAAATTTGATTTGCACTTGCGAACCAGTTTCTTCTTACGCAGAATAGTTATAAGTAATAATATTATAAGCCCTCATTTGAAATTCAGGTGAGGGTTTTCTCTTTTACCTGATACTTGATTTTTCTAATAAATAAATGATAGATTCTTTATCTGCAACAATTTGCTCCAAATGAATAATCTGTTTTTTTAATGCATCTATTAAAGCAGACTGCAATTGAAATATATTAGTTGTGCCATCTTCTAAATTATAAGATGTATTATCAGTAGAAAGGGCATAAGTTTTATTGGTCATATTACCTTTCCCAGTAATTAACCATTGAATATTGAGTTCTGGATAATGCTTTTTAATTTTTACTAATACCGCAGACCCCATGCTACCCTTACCTTTGAACTGTTTGCCCAAATATCCATTGGACAAACCACAGGCATGTTCAAAAGCATAAGCGCTGATAGCGTTACACTCCAAATATTGATATAATCGATCTAATAACCTCATTAGGTATTTATACGTTAGAAAAAAGTCGATTAATAATTGATTATTTCTTAATAAAGAATAACCTTGCAATTAACATATTGCGAAATAAGAAAAAATTGCTGTTAGAAACAATACGGCAAATACCTGAATTTGTTTTTATTAAACGGTGTCACTTAAAAAACAAATAACCAATTACACAATAATCGTAATAACGCCTGCACCAATCACTAATTAAATCATCAAAAAATGGACAGTAATCAATCTGCTAAAATAGCAAATGAAGTGGCGGAACTATTGGATTTTGCAAATGCCGAAGAGTGGAAAAACCTTCTTTGGGAATGGTTTAAAAATACAGTATCAGGTAGCTATGATCAATTATCTAAGAAAGAAAAAAGAAATATTATCAGAATATACGAAAAAATGGATGATTTTATTCAAAAAGCAAGTGATCAAATTGTTAAATCAAAAAAAAACTCTACAAACTTGTAGTTATTTTAAAGAATAAGTTAAATTATTATTAAC
>Ga0209591_10009456_pt1 | contig 10534 bp, 2 predicted proteins | sample MAT01_FD_187207 | JGI IMG/M metagenome (GOLD analysis project Ga0209591, IMG submission 187207) | Freshwater microbial communities from Lake Fryxell liftoff mats and glacier meltwater in Antarctica - MAT-01 (SPAdes) (version 2) | ecosystem: Environmental > Aquatic > Freshwater > Ice > Liftoff...
ATTCAACCCGGCCAGGATGCGCAGCAAGGTGGTCTTGCCGATGCCGTTGGGGCCGACCAGGCCGACTTTGCCCTCATTCTGAATGCTGGCGGTGAGACCGAGAAAAACATCAAAGTCACCATACGATTGGCTCAGGTTAGAAATGGATAAAATCGCCATAGAACAGTTCCAAAAATAGAGTTTACGTCAAGCGGGTCCGCAGATTGCACTGATTTCAAACGAACAGCATACCATAGCCCAGTCTATTTTACCAACCTAAGCGAGTGGATGAGGGGCAATCGCGAACTTGACCGGCGAGCATTGAAATGCCCGCCTGCTAAGCAAAAATTCGTTAAAACGGATTAGAATCTAGCCTGCTTCAGCAGACTTTGCGTAGCAGCGGGAGCCCTTTGGGCGCGGTTTTAACCAGTGGTGGCGATGCAATTGCTCCCTGGTCGCAGCATAGCAAGGCGGCCAGGATCAACAGTATGACCCTGGCCGTCTTATTAAGGATGGTACGTTTTCTGTTTATCTCTGCGGTAACGATTCAGCCCGGGACCGCGCCCAGGGGGCACCCGATCCCTGGCGGCCAGCGCCGGAGACCGCCAGGGATCGGGTGCCCCCTGGGCGCGGTCCCGGCGGTAAAACTTATGCCTGAATCGTTACTCTCTACGGAGTTATCACCAGCGGCAGATAGAGCTGAATTTCTTGCGTGGCCGCATCCACTGTAGCGATGAGTGCTGTGCTGGTTGTCGTTACCGCCCCACTGGGTGTGCTGACGGTCGTCTCTGTGACGGGCTGCGTAGCCTGAATCGGCGCTGCACTCTCGCGGCTCGTGGGCGTGTCATCGCTTGTCACCAACGGCAGGAAAATTAGGTGGGCTGTATCGGTCGGGCTTTGCTCTTCGGGCATCGCTTCACTGTCGTTACCCACTGGTTCAGTCAGATATTCGGCACCAGCCTCCTCGTCTGGGATGGTAGCCTCCGCCTCGGCACTGAGCACCAGACGGCGCTCAAACTTGATGATCGTCGAGGCCGGGTCGAGCACACCAAGCAGGGCAAGGCTGTCGGTGGTCCCTTCGAGCGGGCTGGGTGGGTTGTCGCGCTCGTCGCCGGTGATGTCGACGAAGAAGCGCGTCAGGTTGAGAATCGCCAACGCCACGGTGTCGTTGCCATAACCCGCGGCCACACCGGTGAAGCGGGGCTGACCGTTCTGGTCGCGCCAGCCGTTGCGCACCGCTAGGGTGAAGAGGTCGTTGCCCGCACCGCTTTGCGCGCTGCTCACGCCGTCGCCATCTAGCAACGCATCGTTGCCGTCACGGCCAAACAGTTGGTCGTAGTCGCCTGTGCCGCCGTTGAGTACGTCGTTGCCAGGGCCACCGTCGAGATAGTCGTTACCGGCCATGCCGAGCAACTGGTCAACGCCGTCGCTGCCGCAGAGCACGTCGTCACCTGCCTTGCCGTTGAGCTTGTCGTTGCCGCCCAAGCCCAGCATCAGGTCGCGTCCTCCGCCACCGGTCAGGGTGTTGGCCTTGTTCGTGCCGACTTTGATCGTCCCCGTCCAGCCAGCGGCGGTGTAAGTGTTACCATTCTTATACACCGTGTACACACCGCACGTGCCGATCAGTGTGCCGCTCGGTGTAGGCGTTGCGGTGGGTGGCACTGGTGTATTCGTCGGCGTTGGCGGGACAGATGTATTGGTCGGCGTTGGCGTCGGTGAAACTGGTGTGTTGGTCGGCGTCGCTGTTGGCGGAACCAGTGTATTGGTTGGCGTTGGTGAAATTGGTGTATTGGTCGGTGTCGCCGTTGGCGGCACAGTGCTGATCGTCCAGGTGTAGCTCGCCGGTTCAGCGTCCACATTGCCTGCCACATCGACGGCGCGCACCCGGAAGGTATGGTCGCCGTTGCTCAGGCCACTGTACGGTTGCGGGCTGGTGCAAGCGCTGAAGACGCTGCCATCCAGGTTGCAGGCAAAGCTGGCCAGGCCGGAGAGCGCATCGCTGCCGGTGAAGGCAAAACTGGCTGTGCCACTGGGATCAGTCGTCTGGCTAGTGAGCACTGTCTCCGGCGCGGTCTTGTCGATGCGGATCGGGCCAAAGGTGGCGGTCGCCACCAACCCGGTGTCAATGCCGCCGGCCCGCACTGCAATGGGGGGCTGCACGCCCTCAGTGTTGAATTGGAACTCCCAGGTACAGATGGTGTCGCCTGTTCCATCGGTGGCACGCAGCACGCGGGCTGTGGTTGGGTTAGGCACAGACGAGCAATTCAAGCGCCCTTGATCACGCATGACAAAGGTTACCAACACCAGTTGATTCGTCCAGTCGCCCGCGTTGTAGCGGGCGGTGTTAATGGTAATGGCATTGATGGTAATCTGCGGCGGTCGGCTTGCCAGGATGTTCAATTTAAAGTCCTGCTGGGCCACGACCACGCCGTTGCGGCTGGCTAGGAAACGGAATGGGTATGCGCCCAGGGTGCGATAGGCGGCGCTGCCGCTCAAACGGCCGGTGCCGTCTCCGTTGTCGACAAAGGTAATCCCCGCCGGCAACACCCCTTGTACGGTCAATTGTGCTCTGGGCAAGCCCACGGTGCGCACGGTAAAGGCGCGGGCTTCCTCTTCGCGGAAGCCGTCATTGTTATTACTCGTAAACGCATACGCATTTACGACCGTGAGCACAAAGGGCTGCGTGACCAGCACAGCTTGCGTGGCTGGGTTGACAATTTGGAGCACGAGATTGTAAACACCCGCGGTCCCAATGGCGGGCTGGCCGCCGATCTCCGCCTCTCCATCGCCGTAATTTGTGAAGCCGACACCCGCCGGCAGCGTCCCAATCAGACGAATGTCTGCGGGTCGCGGAAAGCCGGCCGTTGTCACTCGGAATAAGCTATATAGATCCTCCGCCACAAAGGTCGCCTGATTGGCGCTGGTGAAACCGAGCGCGGCGGTAATGGTTAGGACAAAGTTTTGCAGAGCAGGCGTGGCGGTGTCGTTATTGGCCCGTAATGTGAGCGGATAGGTGCCAGCGGCGCTGGCGGTCGGCGCACCGGCGAAGGTCGCTGTGCCATCGCCATTGTTGGTCAAGGTGACGCCCGCAGGCAACGTCCCTCGAAAAATATCGAAGCCCGGCAATGGATAGCCCGTGGCGCGCACCGTAAATGAATTCGCCCCATCCGCGCCGAAGGTCGCGGACGCGAGGCTGGTAAAGGCGGACGCTGCTGTGTTCACGCTTTCTTCGTCGCTCAGTTCATCCCAGTCAAAGACGCGCACCTTGACCGCTATCCCCAAGGCGCTTGGGTTGGAGAACACGCTCTTTTCAAGCTGAAAGGTGCGCGCTTCGTTGGGCAGGGTGATGCGCTGTGAATAGCCTTCGCCGTCGCCCCAATCCACTTCGACCGCGTGCTGATCCAGGTCGGCATCGCCAAAGACGCCACTGACAAAAGGCCGTCCGGTCGCCCCATTCCAGCCCAACTGGAGGTTGGTCACTGTGGGCGCTGACGGCACGACGGTGACGATGGCGCTCTCTGGGCTGATGCCCGTGCCGCCATCCTTGTCGGTGACGGCCACCGTCACTTTGTACTGATCCTTGCGCAGATAGGTGTGGCGAATGGTGCAGGTGTTGCCGCTGACGCTACCCGTGATCTGCGCCGAGCTATCGCCAAAGTTAGCCATGCAGGTATAGGGTCCATCACCGGCCACATCGCTAAAGCTGGCTGCTACGGTCACTTCATCGCCTTCGGGGATGCCGCCACTGCCTGGTGTGACGATGGGCTGTTGCACCAGCGGCGGCACGTTGTTGATCAACAAGCTGCGGGTTACGGTGCGCAGGCGCGGCGGCTGGCCTTGCACTTCTTGGGTTTCGACTTCCAATCGCACCTGGGCGGTGCCACTTTGGGCGAAGGTGCGCTGCACAGTTTGGCCGTTCACCTTGTTCGTGTCTGGTGGAAAGAGCCAACTGTAGCTGCTCGGATGTTGGGGCTGTTGATAGGTGGTCGAAAAGGTGAGCGCTTCGCCTTCGTTCAAGGCGCCGATGACAACCAGGTCGGTTTCCGGCAATTGCAAAATGATCTGAGCGACAATGTTTGCGCCGCTGGGTGTCTGATAGCTGATCAGGTCATCGCCAAAGGGCTGCTTGTCATCGCCACCGCGCGTGTGCAGAAAGCGCGCGCCGGTGCGCCAGGCGCTCCACCCCTCGCCGCTCGGATTAATGTAATCAATGTCCAGGGTCAGGCGACGATGGAAGACGCCATTGTTATCCGTGTATTCATCGGTCAGCCAGCCGCCGGTCAGCCAGGCGGTATGGTTTTGCCCGTACCAATCCTTGTAGGTCAAATACCGTCCATCGCCCGGCTGGGTGATCGGGTTGCCCGCGCCATCAAAATAGCGAAAGCTCACGCTCGCCGTTTGGGGTCCGGGCAGCGTCTCGCCCCCCGCATAGTCCGGCATTGTCATCAGCAGGAAGGTGGCATAGAATTCGCTGATCCCCTCGCCCGTTGTGATCATTTGGCGCAAATCGGGCGGGTTGTTGCGCGCTGTGTTGGCCGCCTCCTGGAGCTTGCCTGGCAAGGCCGACGCATCGGCCACCGCAATCCCTTCAAAGACGGCCGTGAGCACGGCGGCAATCACAATCGCGGCCACACCGCCCAGGGTGGTGGCGCCGCGTACGGCGATCTGAGCGGCGCTGGCGATTACTCTCGAGCCACCTGTTGCTATCTGGAAGGACGCCCGGCCGAGGAAGGGGTAAATGCTCCTGAGTACCAATCCCGATGCCGCCAGTTGCGAACCAATCGCACTGCCGATAATCGCACCACCAGCAACGCCACTGACAAAGGCATACGCTTTGATCGCCTCGGCCGCTTTGGCGGTTGCGGCGGCGCTGGCGATCAGGCTGGGATTGGTCTCGAATTCACGATAACTACTGGCCAGGCCGTAGGCCTGAAATTCTTCAAAGGAAGGTGGCTTGGGTCCGCCGAAAAGGTCCACAATTTGGCCACAAATCCGATTGTATGTGAACCCGGCCGGCGGCCTATAAAGACAAAGATTGCCGCTCCATGTGTTGTATTGATCAAGGGCAAAGTCGGCTGCGGCAATCCGCCGATCTTGCACGGCTTGCCGCAGCGCCGGCAGCGTCACGCTTTCATCGATCAGGGTGGGGTTCTGGATCACACCGAGTAAACGGTCAAAGAGCGTCGCCCGGATCAAATCGCGCTCCCAGGTCAAAAGGCGCGCTCGATCTTCCGGCGGCAGCTCATGCTTCTGCAGCAATTCGCTGATTGCGTCCGCCTCATAGAAATTCGCAAGTGGCGCGGGCAAGACACAGGTTTGAAAAATATATTGGGGGCCGGTGCGGCTACAAGCCTGCGCCAGGTTGCTTTGCTGGGTGCTCGCCTGCCCAGCGGCTTGGACTGTGGCGGGGCGGATCAACGGTCCTACGGCCAACAGCCAAGCCAACAGCCAGATCGTTAGGCTGGTAGGGCGGCGAGATTTCCACTGCTTATTCATTCTTTTCTCCTTAACCATGATTGGAAGCTTCTGTACAGGTACTCGTTGGTTCTTGAAAAACGACTGCTTGTTTGGCTTCACAGCTTGGATTGGCTGCGTCTGGGGTTGCGTTGTGGTCGGCAATTTGTGCTTGTAAGAAGGCATACAAGCTATCTAGGGTTGCGAAGTGCATCGTTTCGCCGGTTTGAATGTGTTGAGCGGAAGCCCGCCAGGTTGCGTGCATATGCGCTTGCCACAGCCGCACAAGGTAGGATTGATAAAGCGTTGACGGGATGACAGATTGGATCAGCAAGAGAGCATCCGCCTCCTTTCGCATTGCGTTTTGATAAAGCTTGTGTTGATGAAGCTAGCGGCTCGTCTGAGCAAAGCTATCAGGTAACCGTACACTATCGGGTGACGGTTACCTGTGATACAGCATAGCCGGCCGGCGTGATGGCAACGTGATATTGTTCGCTCGCTTGCGTGATATAAAAGCACCAGATCGAGGCTAGCATCGTGATAAAACAGGATTTTTCGCTAACTTTGCGTTACTGTCAGCGAATTGATATAAGCTTTACCTTCCCTGTATGCTATAATGACAATTAAAGTACATTGCAAGCGATGCCTTGATACGCATTAAGGCATCGTTTGTCGGCTGAATTGAGGTAGACATAGACTTTGCCACATCTTGCACTTGCCTTTCTGGGTCAGTTTCATGTTTCACTCGATGACCAGCCGGTCACGGCGTTTGAAACGGATAAGGTGCGTGCCCTGCTTGCCTATCTGGCGGTGGAAGCCGACCGCGCGCACGCACGCAGCACCTTGGTTGCGTTGCTGTGGCCCGGCTATACTGAAGAGAGTGCGCGCACGACCCTGCGCCATGTGCTGCATAAACTACGCCAGACGATTGGCGATGCCAGCGCTAGCCCACCTTTTTTGCTGATCACGCGCCAGACCCTCCAGTTCAACCCCGCCGCTGCGCATAGTTTGGATGTTGCTCGATTCACCGCCTTGCTCCAACAGTGCGCCACGCACGCCCACGCCCAACTGCATCAATGTTCGCTTTGTCTGGAACAGCTGCGCCAAGCCGTCGAGTTATACCGGGGTGATTTTCTCACCAGCATCACCATCCAGGACAGTGCCGAGTTTGAAGAGTGGCGGCGCATCCAGCAAGAGCAACTTCATATTGGCTTGCTAGACGCGCTTCAGCTGCTGGCCAACGCCCATGAAGCCAATCACGATTATGCCCAGGCGCGCCGCTACAGCCAACGCCAAGTTGAATTGGAGCCATGGCACGAAGCCGCTCATGTCCAACTGATGCGCGTGCTGGCCCGCAGTGGTCAGCGCGGGGCGGCCATCGCCCAATATCACACCTGCCGTCAGGTGCTCGCGACCGAACTGGGCGTTGAGCCGGACGCGGCGACGACTGCTTTATATGAGCAGATTCGGCGCGGTGCGTTGGCGGATGAGGCACCAGCGGCAGGCTTCGCACCCGGAGAGTATCCGAGCTCCGCCGCCCGCAATAAGGCGCAAAAAGTGACCGCGAATGGCGCACAAGATGGGCGCGACCCATCCCCCATCCTCGATCCACAAACAATCAATGACTCCCCGCCCCATAACCTGCCAGAAACACTGACTACCTTTGTGGGGCGCGAACGCGAGCTGGCGGAGCTGAGCAAGCGTTTGCAGCAGCCCGATGTACGCCTGTTGACGCTGGTTGGACCCGGCGGCATGGGCAAAACGCGGCTGGCCGTCGAAGCCGTACGCGCCCAACTGAACAACCCTGCCGTTGATCTCAGATCCCGCTTCGCCGATGGCATCTTTTTTGTTTCACTGACGCCCCTTACAAAGGCGACCGAGATCGCGCCAGCAATTGCCACGGCCATGAATCTACCGCTGCGCGGTGACGATGCCGCCCAGGGCTTGCTGGATTTATTGCGTTCCCGGCGCGTGTTGCTGCTCTTGGACAACTGCGAGCATCTGCTGGATGGGATGAGCCTGATCGTTGCGCTGTTGCAAACCGCACCCCACGTCCAGATCATCGCTACCTCGCGCGAGCGGTTGAATTTGCAAGCAGAATATCTCTATGGCGTGGAAGGGCTAGAAATTCGCGCTGCGACTCAATTCGCTGAAGTGGCGCAGGCCGCCGCCGTGCGCCTCTTTGTTCAAAGCGCCCAGCGGGTCCAGCCCCAGTTCATGGTAAGCGAAGCGAATGTGGCGAGCGTATTGAAGATTTGTGCGCTGATGCAAGGCATGCCATTGGGGTTGGAATTGGCGGCGGCCTGGACCGACACGTTAACGCTGGACGCCATCGCCGCCGAGATTGCCCAGAGTGCTGATTTTTTGGCGGCCGATTGGCGCGACGTGCCAGCGCGTCAACGCAGTATGCGCGCCGTTTTCGACTGGTCGTGGCAATTGTTAAACGATGTCGAACGCGAAGTCTTGCGCCGCCTAACCGTCTTTCGCGGCGGGTTTATGCGCGATGCTGCGCAGGCGGTGGTGGGTGCCTCTCTGCGTGTGTTGACGCGCCTGGTGCATAAGTCGTTATTAGGCTGGCACCAAGAGTCGGGCGCGACCATGCGCTACGAAGTCCACGAGTTGGTGCGCCAGTTTGCGGCGGAACAACTAGAGGCGTCACCAGTGGAGCGCGCCACGGTTCAAGAGCAACACAGCGTCTTCTATTTGGCCTATGTCGCCGAACGTAGCCGCCGGTTGGCCTACCATGAACCACGCCAGGCCGCCGCCGAACTCCGCATCGAGTTCAACAACATCCGTCAAGCCTGGACGTGGGCCGTATCTAACGCAAAGTTTGCGGCGCTAGAGCACTGTGCAGAGGGATTCTGGCTCTTTTTCCATCTGACCGGTCTACCTGAAGGCGCAGAGCTGTTTGGTCTGGCGGCTGAACGCGTGCGCCAATCTTCAACCAGCGCTGCTGCTGGCGATGCACAACGCCTCTCCCTGCGCCTTTTAAGTAAACTTCTTGGGATGCAAGCCAACTTGACGAGTGCGCTGGGAAAATTTAACCAAGTGATTCAGCTCGCACAGCAGGTAATGGCGATTGACGCCGCCGGCGAAGACAGCGAAGCAAAAATCTTCGCAACCTGGGTGTGGGGCGCAGCGCTCGCGCGTAAGGGTGAATTAGCCGAGGCGCAGATGCGCTTTGAACAGGTTTTGCAATGGGCAGCAGTCGAACAGCCGAAGGCAACGGGCGAGTTACTCCGCACGGCGGAATGGTTAGCGTTGGTCTGGCTGGGGGCAGGCTATATTGACCGCGACGATTACGCCGCCGCCAAACAGGTGCTCCACAAGGCGCTGCAGATCTGTCAAAGCTTGGGCAAGGTACATGGCGAGGCGACCTGTTTGATGAATTTAGGCGCGGTTGATCTGATCGCTGGCAACTATGCGGCGGTGCGCCAAAGCTATGAGCAGGCTTTGCCCCTCATCCGTACGGCCGGTTTTCGTTGGGGAGAAGGGGCGACGCTGATCGAGCTTGGTCAGGCCGTGCGGATGTTGGGCGAGTATGGGTTGGCCGCCACCTTGCTAACGCAAGGCCAGACGGTGATGTATGCGATTGGCGAATTAAACCAACAAGGGATTGCGCTGATTGCCCTTGGCGAATTGGATATCTGTTTAGGTGCCTATGATCGTGCGCAGCTGCGATTTGATCAGTACGTACAATTGATGAGCTCGGCCACCTCCACTGCTTTGTCTGACCTTGATCACACATTGGCGCTTGGCACGCTTGCCTATCACAAGGGAGATTTTAGGCAAGCACTGATTCATGCGACGCAAGGCTGGCAAACGGCCTGTACATTGGGTAATCGCACTCGACAAGCAAAGGCACTGATGAGGATGGGCCATACCCACGCTGGCTTGCAGCAACCGCTTGAAGCGGCCCAGGCCTATGCCCAGGCCCTGGCGCTTTACACCGAACTGGGCAAGGTGGCGGCGGCGGTCGAAGCCAAAGCCGGACTGGCCGCGCTCGCGTTGGCCGCGGGTGAGGGCGTACTAGCCATGCAATATGTAGAAGAGATCTTGCCCGTGTTGGCAGAGGATCCGCGCGGTGGGGTCGATGAGCCTTTCTACACCTATCTTACCTGCTACATGGTCTTAACGACCCAGCAAGATGCACGCGCGGCTACAGTATTGAAAACGGCATGCACCTTATTACAAACCTATGCTGACCACATCCAAGATAACGACTTACGCCATTCTTTTTTAGAAAACGTGGCTGTCCATCGTGCATTACACCACGCTGACGCCACTGTGGACCTAACCCTCATATCAGCATGAATATCAGCCGCGCAACAGGAACTACTGGGGCATCGTAGACTATCCCCAAGTGGCTAAGTACACTGGGGCAGAAATAACTCTATGCGCGGGTGCATTCCCAGTTTCATTGGGCCAAAAGTTTGGGCTGCACGACCATTTTTTGACCGTTTGACAGTCCCCCACCCCCATTATATAATGTCCCCAAGGCTCCTCAGCCCCATATTCCTTAACCGAATCTATGCACCCCCAAATCTGCATGCGCTGATTGACCAATACTATCTTATTGCATGATTGTAATATTGCTTAGGAGGGAAATAGAAAAGAATGGCAACACTCAGTCCTGAAGATTGTGCTTTTTGGGAAGAAAACGGCTACGTCATCATCCACAATGCCGTACCACAGGAAAACCTGGACGCTGTGATTGAAGCAATTTGGGAATTTCTGGATGTCGACCGCGACAACGTGGATGAATGGTACAAAGCCCCGATTAGCAAAGCCGGCATGTTAGAGATGTACCACCACCAATCGCTCTGGGACAACCGCCAAAACCCGCGTATCTATGCAGCGTTTACCCAAATCTGGGATACCGAAAAGCTCTGGACGAGCCTCGACCGCGCCAACATGAATCCACCGGCCCGCCCGGAGTGGGATTACCAAGGCATGGTCCACTGGGACATCGACACCAGCCTGAACCCAACACCCTTTATGGTGCAAGGCGTGCTCTATCTCGCCGACACCGATGCAGACCAAGGCGGCTTTCAGTGCGCGCCTGGTTTTCACCGCAAATTTGCCGAATGGGTCAAAACGC
>Ga0209591_10009457_pt1 | contig 10533 bp, 4 predicted proteins | sample MAT01_FD_187207 | JGI IMG/M metagenome (GOLD analysis project Ga0209591, IMG submission 187207) | Freshwater microbial communities from Lake Fryxell liftoff mats and glacier meltwater in Antarctica - MAT-01 (SPAdes) (version 2) | ecosystem: Environmental > Aquatic > Freshwater > Ice > Liftoff...
TTCCGGTGGCTGCCGCCACCGGCTCATTTCCCTCGGCCCTGCCGGGCCGCATCGTCCGGTCTTCAACTGACTTTGGTCTTACGATAGATGTCATTGGCAGCGCAGTCGGAGGATCCCGGCGGTTCGTTCCAGCGCGATGCGTGATCGCACCGCCGGGGTCCTTCGACTGCGCTCCGCAAAGCCTGCGCTCCGCTCAGGATGACAGGTTTTGGATTTTCCAAACTGAGCCACTACCAACCCGCCGGTGGTGTTTCCGTTTGAAAATCTGCCGTCATTCTGAGCGGATCTCCGGGAGACTTTGCAAACCGGAACGGAGGGAAAAATAGCGGACTGTCCGCGAACGGACTTCCACCGCCTCCGCCCGTTTCTTTCAGCGATTGCCCCGCAGTCCCATAGGCGTCTCGCGGACTCGGCTCTTCACTCCATCCTGGTCGCAAAGCCTCCCAAGACTCCATTCCGAATGACGGCGGAGGAGAGGATGCGCAGCCTATTTTCCAGCGCTCGCCGGGGGCGGGAGTTTCGTCGCGAACCAAGCCTCGATCTCTCCGAGCACGCGCTTGCGGAACTCGGCTTGGAAGCGAATCTCGTCGGCCGCTTTCGCCACCCGGGGGCCGGCCCCGGCCGGCAGATTTTTCGTAGCCCACGCTTCCAGCTCGACGGCGCGCGCTTCGGTCGCCGGGAGAGCGGTGAAGAGATCAGGGATGTACTCGTTGGCCTGGTGGGCGGTCAGCTTGGCAAAGAGCGCATCGCGATGCTCGCGGGCAAAGGCCCACGCGGCCTCGGGCTGTTCACCGGCATCGGCCACGCGCGAGACGAGCCGGGTGGCGTCGCGAGGCGGCAGTTCGAGCGTCAGCGAAAGCGCGAGCGTCTGCGCAGCGAGCGCGGGGTCGCGGGCGGTCGCGAGCGCGGTATAAAGCTCGCGCTTCTGCTCGAAGCTGGTCGCCTTTCTGCCGAGCGAATGAAGCACCGCCCAAGTGTCGGCGTCCGCTTCGCGCCCAATGATCGTCAGCACGGTGCCGCGCAGATTCGCGTCGAGCGACGCCGGAGTGGCAAAATATTTCGCAAACCGCGACCGCGCGATCCGCAGCGTCTCGGCGTCCCCAAAAGCCCCGGCGAGCGCGAGCACGCGCGGGCGGAGCTGCGAGACCAGCGGGGACTCGGCCGGCTTCGCCTCCCAGCCCAGCTTCTCGATGTGCGGGCGGAGAAACGCGAGCGCCCAGAAGCGAAAGCGCGCCGCGCGTTCCGGCGCAGAGCCCGTCAGCACCGCGTCGCGAGTCATCCGGTCGATCTGCCAGAGCACCCCGAGGATCTGCTCCAGCTCCGTCGCCGACGCCGTATCGAGCACCGCGTCGGCGAGCCGGAGGTAGTCACTCACCGGCACGCGGCCGGCTTGCGCGAGCGCCCAGGTATCGTACAGCAGGTTCACGCGATCCGCCTCGGCGAGATGCGGCAGCGCCTTGATCAGCCGCTTGAAAATCCACTCCTGATACTGCACGCGGTAATAGCCCACGCCGCCCACATTCGCCTTCACCGCCCCGTCCGGCGGCACCTCAAATCCCGTCGGCAGCGTCTTCTCCAGCAGCAAAAAAGACGCTTCCTGGGGATTTCCGGCCGGCGCATGCCACAGCGGCACCTTCCAGAAAAGTTCCGCGGCATCGCGCTGATGCACCGTGAACCGCTGCTGCCAGACCGTGGCCCTCGGCGCCTCCTCCAGCGGGAACGACGACACCCGCACCACCGGGAATCCCGGCTGCTCCGTCCAGCCTTTCGCAAAGCCGCGCACATCCTTGCCGCTCTCCCGGCCCAGCGCGGCCCACAGGTCGGCGGTCGTCGTATTGGAAAGCGCGTGCGTTTTCAGGTAGCGGCGCACGCCGTTGCGAAACACCTCCTCCCCCAGCCACGCCTCGATCATCCGCAGCACGGCCTGGCCTTTCTGATAGGTGATTTCGTCGAAGACATCGTTCGCCTCCGATTCCGTCCGCACCGGCATCTGCACCGGGTGGCTCGTCGCCCGCGCATCCAGGCGCATGGCCCACTCCCGGCCGGCTGCGGCGCGCAGCCACGGCTTCCATTCCGGGTGCCGCCGCGCCATCTGCTTCGTCCCCATCCAGCTCGCGAAACCCTCGTTCAGCCACAGGTTATCCCACCACGCCATCGTCACCAGATTCCCAAACCACTGATGCGCGATCTCGTGCGCGATGATCCCATACACGCGCTCCCGCTGCGCTTCGGACGACGTCGCCGGATCGAAGAGCAGCAGATCCTCGCGGTACACAATTGCCCCCCAATTCTCCATCCCGCCCGCCCCCGTATTTGGCAGCGCGATCTGATCCAGTTTCGGCAGCGGATACTTCGTCCCAAAATACTCCGCGAAATCCCGCAGCACCTCCTTCGTCACACCCATCGCGTAGCGCGCCTGCTCGCGTTTCCCGGGCGGGGTGTAAATCCCCAGCTTCACCTCGTCCACCGCATCCTCCAGTTTTTCAAACTCCCCCGCGAAGAGCGCGAGGAGATACGTGGGCATCGGCGGAGTCGGCTGAAAGACGGTGACCTTCGTTTTCCCCGGCGAATCGTTCGTCGGCGCGGGCGGCATATTGGAAATCACCGTCAGGCCTGCGCGCGCGGACACGCCCAGGTTGATTTTGGCACGGAAGACCGGCTCATCCCAGCACGGGAACATCCGCCGCGCATCCGCCGGTTCAAACTGGGTGGCGAGCGCTTTCACCTCCTTCCCATCCTTTTGAAAGCGGCTGACGTAGAGCCCCTGCGGCTGCTCCCCGAGCCTGCCAGAGTAGGTTATTTCGATCGTGTGCCGGCCGGCCGCGAGCGGCGTTTCCATCGCCAGCGTGAGGGTCTGCTCCGCCTCGTCGAGCGACACCGGCAGATCCGCGGAACCTTTCGCAACCACTCGCGCGCTGGCGATTTTCAGACCCAGCGAGTTCATCACGATCCGGTCGGTCGGCTGCGAGACATCCACTGCGATCTTCACGAATCCCTGAAAGGTCCCCGCCTCCATATCCGGCGTGATCGCAATCGTATATTCCGCCGGCACCACCGTCTTCGGCAGCTTCCCCGGCGTCTTGGCAAAGCTGAAAGGCTCCTCCGCCGCCGCGCGTGGAGCCAGCAGCCCCAGCACGACCGCACTGCACACGAGAAGTCGAAGGAGCGGGCAAGCGGGGAGATTCATGGAGGAACGCGCAGAAGCGGGTGTATCCCCGCACCGCTCCCCGCGTCCAGCCCTGAGCAGGTCGGCCGGCAGTTACTTCTCGACGAAAAACTTCGCGTCTTTCGTCGCGTGGCCGTCGGCGTAAAGGATGTTCACCTTGTTATCGATGTAGGGATGGAAGCCCTCCTTATCCGACAGGACCGGGATGTGGCTGTGATCCGCGGTGAACCCCAGGAAATTCAAACTCGCGAGCGCCTGGCCGTTGAGCGTCACATTCCAGAGGTAACTCGTTCCGGTTTTCGCCGCGAACCCTCCGAAATCCGCCGGACACGCAAAGACCACCTTCGTGGGGATGTATCTGTCCAGCGTGTTGTCGATGACCGGCACCTCCTCGGCCACACTCGCGCGCGCCGTCTTGAGCGTGGGCATCGTGTTGTTGTTCTCGCCGAGATACACCGCCAGAGCCACGCCGAGTTGCCTCAGATTCGATGTGCAAGCCGTCGCCCGCCCGCTCTCGACCACGCGCTGATACGCGGGATACGCCAGCGCCGCGAGCACCGCGACGATCGCCAGGACGACGAGCAACTCCGCGAGCGTAAACGCGGCGGAATGACCCACCGCGCATGACGAAGCCCAAAGCCGGCCACGATTTCGCGCCGCCATTCCATTCGAAATTCGGGTTTCCCTCGTCATTCCGTCATTCGTCATTCGTCATTTCATCGGCCCTGCAAATTCTTCTGCAACTGCTCGATCAGCGGCGCGACATCCATTTTCACATCGGCGCTGGCCTCGCTGTAAAACGACTTGAATCCCTGATCCATGATCTTCTTCGCATTCGCATCGAGCTCCCCATCGGGCGGTCGGTCGCCCTCGCGCTTTTTCATATCATCGAGCGCCTTCGTCACAAACCGCTGCCGCTTCTCCGGCGTCATTTTGTTCAGCGCCTCCATCATCTGCTTGAAGCCGGTGGGCAGCGTGAGATCGAGAAACTTCGCCTGCTCTTCCGGTGTGAGCGCGCGAAAAAAGCCGTCCAGCCCTTTGCCCATGCGCACTCCGCGCCGGTCCTCATACCCGAGCTGGTTCATCTGCCTGGCCAGTTTTTCGATGATCTTGCTGCGATCACCCGTGGACTTTCCCTCGATGGGATGCGCCGAGACGTAGGCCGCCACGGACTCCGGCGTGACCTTCGCGCTCCGCGCAAAAAAGATCACGCCGCCCGCGACGAGCCAGATAGCGGCGAGGATGCCGGAGAGTTTGAGCCAGGGAAAACGCATGCGGTTTGGGTGAAAGGGATTGTCGCGCCGGGAGACGCCGCGCGCACGTCATTCGTTACAAGACCACCCGCCACGCCGCCACCCACGCCACCGCCACCAGGCCCACCGCTCCCCACGCAGCCGCCCGCTGCATCGCCACGGACGCGCGCTCCTTGACCCTCAACCCCTCCGCGAACACACCCTCGGCCGCACCCACCACGAATCCCCAACCGTGCGCCATGAAGTCGATATTTTTCCCCTCCTCGCCTGTCCCGAAAAACGCCAGCAGCCCCAGCCCTGCCCCGAGCGGCAGGACCATCTGCCACCAGCTCCGCGTGTGCGGCTCGCGCCACCGCGCGAAAACCTCCGCACCCATCAGAATCCCCAGCGCTCCAAAGCACGCCGTCGATGCCCCGATCGTCCCGTGCGGCTCGCCGCGATAGCCCCAGGCATTGAGCGCATTTCCCAGCGCCCCGCTCAGCACGATCGCCAGCCACGTCACACCCGTCCCCAGCCGCGGCAGCGCAAACGCCGCGAAGAGCAGCCCCGTCGCGAGGTTCGCGCCGATGTGCGACGCGTCCGCGTGCAGCGTCAGCGCCGTCACCGTCCGCCACCATTCACCGCTCAGGATCTGCCGGCTCGTCGCCACGCCGCGGTCCTCCCACTCCGGCCCGAGAAAGTTCTGTGCGACAAAAAAAAGGCTCATCACCCACGCCGCCACATACAGCGAGAGCGTCGGGATTCTCTCCGCCGGAATAATCGTCCGCACCGCCGGGCGCTCCCGCTCTTCCAACTCGAAAGCCGCCAACTCCCGCCGCACCTGCTCGCTCGCACCTTCCTCCACGCGCAGCACCCATTCCTCCCCCTCCCGCTCGATCCAATGGGGCAATTCCCGCGCCGCCGCCACGAGCCCTCGCTCCCGCGCCTCTGCCAGCCGCGCATAGCGCCCCACCTCGACGAGCGGGGCGCGGGGTTCTTCCGGATCAGGCATGAACGTGAATGCGGAAAGAACGCCGAATTGTCGAATGACGAATCCCGCGCTCACGGGCGCGGGTTTTGATCAGCGCCCGCATCCCTCGCTCGGTCCGCCAGGCTCCCGCCCAGCCACGCCGTCACCCGGAACGGAGTTTCGCCGCGGGCCGACCAGACCTCCTCCGCCCACGGAGAGTCAGCGATCCTTCGCTTCGTCCGGGTCGCCGACTCCCGGAACTCCGCTCAGGATGACGGCCTGCTTTTCATTCACCTCTGAGGGAACCGTCATCAGAGCATGGCGTCACCTTCGGCACGCGCGCCGCTCACTGCGACGGCGGGTTCACCTCCCGCACCGTCGCACCGTGCGCCTCGCTGAGGATGAGGATCGCCAGCTTCTCGACGCTCCCCAACTCCTCCGGCTTCAGCATCTGGTAGCTCATATTTTCCCCCGAGCCCGCCTCGCGCGGGAGCGGCATCGGGTGCATGGCCTCGCTGCTGTTCAGGCTCGCGTAGTCAAACTTCCCCCGCAGATCCGTGTAGCCGTCCTTGAAAAAGCGCACCGTTCCGTTCTTCAGCCGCGCATAGACTTTCACGTACGCCTTCGCCACCGCCTTGCCCTCAGCCTGGTCGCGCACTTCCAGCCGGCCGTAGTTTTCCGCGAGCGTCAGCTTGAAAGTGTTCGCGTGATACGCCTGCGCCTTGCGCTGGCCCGCGCCGAGGATTTCCACGAGCACGTTCGCCTTCGCAAACTCCGCCGGCAGCGGCAGGTCCATCGCGTCCTTGCCCTCCGGCAGTTTCTCCACCACCGACTTCGTCGGCTTGATGATCGAGAAACGCCCCGCGTCCTGCGTCACAAACGGGCTGCTGCTGAACAGAAACTCCGGGTCCATGAGGTAGTAGTTCACCGTCACCTCGCGCAGGTTTTTCCACGTCAGCGCAATCGAGCGGTTCTCCACCTTGAAGTCGAACGACGGCTCCGTCGCCGCCAGCTCGCCCTGCTGCGCCTCGCGATCTTTCTGCCCGTCAGCTTTCGCCGCCGCCCCGGCCTTGCCTTCGATCTCATCGAGCTGCGCGCCGGCATCCGCGAACAGCTTCCGCCAGCGATCCACGGGATAGTCCGCGTACTGGTTCGCCAGCCCGCGCGCCTCGCCGAGTTGCTCCTCGTAGAACGCCGCGTAGCAGCGGAAATAATCGTGCTGCAACCGCGTCGGCAGCGCCTCGGCCGGAATCGCGCGGAACCGTGCGACCGCCTCCTCCACCCGGTCCTGGAGAAAGAGGTAATAGACCACGCTCATCTGATCCATCGCGTCGAGCGTCGGCTTATGCGCAGCGATGTGCAGCAGCGCCTGATACTGCGCGCGGAAGACCGGATTCGGAATGCGGTTCTCCGCCCCCACGCGGTGCGCGCGCTGATTCACCAGCGGTGAATACTCGAGGTGTTCGTACGCGCGCCGCTCGATCGGGTCGATCGTCACCAGCTTCGCGTCCAGCCACGGCCCGCACTGGCCGATGAAGTCCTCACGATGCCGCAGCCACTCGCGCAACGCCGCCGCGTCGTTGTGGACGACCGCGTACGAAAACAGCACGTCGTTGTATTCATGCCTCTTGCCGAGCACGGCGATGATCTTGCGGAAAAAGTCCGCGCTCTTCCGCGCCCGCCACGCCACGCGTTCGAGATTCAGCCGCTCGATATTGGTCTGCTCCAGGAACGCAAACACGTCCTCGTCGCTCCCGTACTGCGAGACATAGTCCCACGACGCCTTGTCGATCTGCGTGAGCTGTTTCACCACGTTGAAAGCGAACGGTTTCGCCGCGCCCACGCTTTGTTCATTGCGCGACACATTCACCGGATAGTGCGGAAAAGGCTGCGCGCCCGGCACGGGGAAGTAGAAGAAATACTCGAAGGTCTGCGTCGTGTACGCTCCCAGCCGCAGCAGCCGGCTGTCGGTCGCCTTGCTGCCCGACACCGGCAGCGCGCCCTGCGGGATTTGCAGCAGCAGCGAGAGCTTTTGCGGCGACGACGTGGGATTCGTCACCACCACATTCGCGCCATAGACCACGCCCGCGAGAAACTCGCCGGTCACATACTTGTCGAACCGCTCATTGCCCTCTTCGCGATAGCGGTCCCCCTGCCGGTAGAAGTTCTGCGAAACCAGCAGCTCCGAGTTTTCCTTCGCCGCCGCCGCGAGTTTGATCTCCTTGTGAAACGCGATGAGCGGCCCCCCCGCCGTGAGCGCGAACGTCCCGCCATCGGATTTCGTGGCATGCTTCGGCGACTCAAAGGGCACGTCGAGCACCGCGAGCGCGAGCATCATTTCGGAGAAATTTCGCGCCGCCTCCGTGACCTGCGCCGAGACGAATGGCGGCTTCCCATCCCACGCCGCGTAGTCGCGCCAGAACGCATTGACCGGGATCAGCCCCGCCGCCTGCTGCGCCAGCGGGAGCTGGTAGTAGTTGTTCTCCGCCCATTCCTTCGTCGGCCCCAGCGCGCGAAAAAATGCGCGCACCAGCCCTCGCTGCCGCCCCGCCTCTTCGCCCCCGGCCATCTCGAGGGCCGCAGCCATTTCCATGGCGCCATCCTTCCCGTCCCGGTCGGCGTCAGCCCGATTGAGTCCGAGGCTCTGCCTCATCTCATCCTTTAGTTCCTTCATCTCGGCTTTCTTCAGCGGTTCGGACTCCTCGCTCAGCTTATCCATCGACTTCATCTCATCCCGCGCCTGCTTCATCGCCTCCTGCGGCTTGCCCGCAGACATCTGCGCCGCGGTTGCCATCGGCGGCGGGCTGGCCGGAGCCGGCGCGTCCGCAGTGAGGAGCCCCAGTGCCAGGCCTTCTCGCTCCGCCTTCCCCTTCTCGCTTTTGAAAGCCCCGCCTTCACCCGGCTGCATCGCGCGACCGCGCAGCGCCGTCTCGAAAAGCACATCGGTGCGCTGCGGATCGGGCGGCAGCAGTTCCCACAGCTCGCGCAGATGCCGCGCCGTCGCCGCCGCCTCGCCGGGCAGGCGTTGCGCGAGCAGGCAGCGCTCCGCCACATTCAGCCGCGCGTAGGCCCACGGCTCCAGATAGCGCTTCAAATCCCCGCCGAGCAGGTAGTCATCCATGAAGGTCTTGTCCTTCTTGTTTCGCAGATACGGCACCACCACCTTCTGGAAGAAATCCGGGTCTTTCCGCGCGATGAAAAAACTCAGCTCGTGGCAGGCAAACTCCGAATACTTCGCCCGCTTCTCCTCGTCCTTGAGCTTCGGCCATTGCAGCACCCAGGCGAATTTCGCCAGCTTCGCGTCGCCGCTCAGTGTCGTGAAAAGTGAATGTACCGCCGCCAGCGAATCGTAAGTCTCCAGATCGCTCGTCAGGATGTCCGCGAGTGTGAGCGTCTGCCCGGCAGGCAGCACCGTCGCCTCCTTCTTTTCCGTGAAAGGTTTCGTCGGATCGAGATTCCGCGCGAGCCGCAGGTCCTGGAACTTCGTCGGCACCTCCGGCAGCGCGAGCGAGCGCCAGACGGCGTTCGTCAAATCCTCCGCATAGACCTGCACATGCTGCCGGTCGCCCAGCGCCTTCCGGTCGATCCGGACCACGCCCTTCTCATCCGGCGTGAGATTGAAAAGCACCGGCGCGGCGCTCGCGAGGAAGTCGAGGTTCGCACCCTGTGCTGCGGCAGGCTCCCCGTTTCTGGATTTCCCTTTCTTCGCTGGCGTCGGAGCATTCATCGCGCCTCGGCGACCGCCCGCGGCCTGCAACGCCTGCTGCATCGCCTTCAGCTCCTCCGCCTGCAAATCCGTCGAGCGCACCTCCCACGGATTCAGGATCAAGCCGGGCCGCGTGAGCATGTTGCCTGGAAAGATTTTCGAGTAACGCCTTTCCAAGATGTACCGGTACTCGTCGCCGATCTCGCGACCTGCCGCGAAAAGGCTCGGCAGCTTGTCAGGCGTCATCCACCCCGGCTGGAAACGCGTGAAACGGCCGAGGCCGAACAGCCCCTCACCCGGCAGAAAGCGCGTCGCCGCCACATGCACGCGCGTGAACTTGTTCCAGTTCGCGAGCTGGATCGTGATGACGTCATTGCCAGCTCGCACCGTCTCAATCTGAAGCGCCGCCGGATCGCGGACCTCCAGTGAGCGGTTCGGCGCGACCAGCCAGTTCTGCACCACCTTTCCCGCGGTGACGCGAATCGCGATCTCCTGCGCCTCCCCCCCGCGCAGCCGCAGCGAGTAGTCGCCCGCGGCCAGCCCCTCGGCGACCAGGAATCCGCCCGCGATTTTCACCTTCGCGCTCACATCGGCGGTGAAGGTGCCCGCTTTCAGTTCGAGCAGCGAAACCTCGCGCCGCAACCAGTCGGCTGGCAGCTCCGCAAGTCGCGCGGCCGCCGCGGCGAGATGCGACGGCAGCGGAATCTTCACCGCGTCGCCCGTCTTCGCGTGGATGCTATCCGGCCACGTCCGCTTCGAGTCATCAGTGTCCCAGTTCCCGTCGCGCCCGTTCGGCGCCTTTCCGTGAAAGCTCGCGATGCCCGTCAGCGCACCGAGCGCCACGCGACCTTTGGCGTCGGTTTTCAGCGCGACCGTCACGCGCCGCTTAAAATCCTGATGCCGAAACTCGAAAACAACCTGCTGCTCCGCGAGCGGTTCGCCGTTCTTGCCGAGCAGCTCATACACGTAGGAATCGCCGAACTTCGACACCTGCCCGTCACTCGTCAGTTGGGTCTTGTCGATGCCGTTCAGCTCCCACGCGTGCGTCGCGCTCACGTCCTGCTTCTCCCCGCCCTTGCTGAGATTATCGACCTTGCCACGGAGCGTGACGCTCAGCTTCGCAAGCCGCTCCGGCACCGTGATCGTATGGGTGAAATCCTTCGCCGGATCGAGCTTCGGCGTCTTCACCTCCGTCGTTGTCGAGATGCCGTCGAGCGTCGTTGAGGTGATCGTCAGCCTCGTGTCCGTCAGCAAGTCGGGCGAGACCTGCGTGTCTTCCAGAAGCAGCGCAGCCCGGATGCCGAGCGTGGCTTCACGGCGCGCGAGGAGTTGCTCGCGCTCGATGTGGAATTGCGCGTCGAGCTTGTACAGCTCGAAGACCGGCCGGAAACTCGTGAGCGTCGCGAAGTCGCCCGAGGCATCCGCGACAATGATCGGGACAGCGCTTCCCGAGACGTTC
>Ga0209591_10009460_pt1 | contig 10532 bp, 7 predicted proteins | sample MAT01_FD_187207 | JGI IMG/M metagenome (GOLD analysis project Ga0209591, IMG submission 187207) | Freshwater microbial communities from Lake Fryxell liftoff mats and glacier meltwater in Antarctica - MAT-01 (SPAdes) (version 2) | ecosystem: Environmental > Aquatic > Freshwater > Ice > Liftoff...
CATTAAACTACCAAATACACCGCCATTAGTTATTGTAAAAGTTCCGCCCGTTAAATCATTAGTGGTTAGTTTACTTTCTCTTGCTTTTCCTGCAAGTAACACTACAGTTTTTTCAATTTCAGCCATGCTCATACTTTCAACATTGCGCATAACAGGTACAGTTAAGCCTCTTGGCGTGCTTACTGCGATACTAATATCTGCATAATCGTGGTAAATAATTTGATCTCCGTCAATATATGCATTTACAGAAGGCCATTCGCCCAATGCAATAGCGCATGCTTTAGAGAAAAAGCTCATGAAGCCTAAATTTACACCATGACTTTCTTTAAACTTATCCTTAAATGTTTTTCTAATATCCATAATGCTCGTCATATCCACTTCATTAAAAGTGGTAAGCATTGCAGTAGTATTTTTTGATTCAACTAGTTTTCTACTAATGGTTTTACGCAATGCGCTCATTTTTTCTTGACGAACATTTCTGCTATAAAGTTCAGCGCCCGCAACAAATGCTTTTTTACCAGGATTTGATAATGCTTCAAGCACATCTTGTTTCATAATTTTTCCGCCTGCACCTGAAGCTGTAATGGATTTGGTATCCATTTTTTTATCAGCAATAATTGCAGATGCAACAGGACTAGCTTTTACATCATTGGCAACCGTAGTAACAGGAGCTTCATTTACAACAGCCTTTTTTTCTTCAACCTTTGAAGCTGAAGCGATTGCTCCTTCTGGTTTTGAAGCAGTTTCATCTATTGTTGCTAATAAATCTCCAATATTTAAAGTATCACCTTCTTTGCCTTTTGTTGAAAGAATTCCTGCTTTTTCGGCATTCACTTCAAAAGTGGCTTTTTCACTTTCCAATTCTGCAATTACTTCATCGCGTTCTACCCAATCACCATCCTTTTTTGTAAATTTCAATAAAGTAACTTCATTGATAGACTCTCCTACTGTTGGCACTTTTATTTCGATCATAAAATTATATTTCTAGATATCAAATTAAACGTTAAAGGCTGTGTTAATAATTTCAGCTTGCTCCTGCGCATGCACTTTTGCATAACCAGTAGCAGTAGAGGCACTTGCATTTCTACCAATTACACCGAAATTAATTGATTTAAGATTCATTTGTAAAAAACTTGCAGCACCCATATTCATTGGTTCTTCTTGAACCCAGAACCAAGTTGCTTTACCGTACTTTTTGTACAATGTAGTTAATTGATGATGCGGCAATGGATAAATTTGTTCTAAACGAATGATTGCAATATCGTTTCTATTATCTTTTAATTGCTTTTCAGCCATTTCGTAATATAGCTTACCAGAACAGAATAAGACTTTTTTTACAAGTGTTGCATCGAAAACAAAAGCATCATCAATCACTTCCTTAAATCCACCAGTTGTAAAGTCTTCTACTTTACTAAAAGTAGCAGGGTTACGAAGATTAGCCTTTGGAGAAAAATTAATCAATGGCTTACGGAACGACCAAGTCAATTGCCTTCTAAACATATGGAACAAATTAGCTGCAGTAGTAATATTTGTAATTACCATATTAAGCTCTGCGCACATTTGTAAGAACCTTTCCATTCTTGCACTGCTATGTTCAGGACCTTGACCTTCATAACCATGAGGAAGTAACATTACCAAACCATTTTGTCGCTGCCACTTCTGCTCACCTGCGGCAATAAATTGATCGATCATTGTTTGTGCTCCGTTACAAAAATCACCGAACTGAGCCTCCCAAATAACAAGTGCATTCGGATTTGCCATTGCATAACCATACTCAAAACCTAATACACCGTACTCACTCAACAATGAATTATAAATTCTGAATTTTTGTTGATTTTCTTGAAAGTGATTGAGTCTATTATATCCTTTATTTGTAACCTCATCGCGTAATATAGCGTGACGGTGACTAAAAGTTCCACGTTGTACATCTTGGCCACTCATACGAACAATATTGCCATCCGTTAATATTGATCCATAAGCCATCAATTCTGCAGTTGCCCAATCAACTTTACCTTCAGTTTCTAACAACTTTATTTTATCTTGTACTAGTTTTTCAATTTTTTTCAATGGCTTAAAATCTGCAGGCCATTTCATTAATCCATCAAACAAAACTTTAAATAAATCTTGTGTAATAGCAGTGTTAGGAGAATTCTCGAAATTTTCAGAAGTAGCCTTATGCATACTTTTCCACACTAATTCAGGAGCTTGGTATTTATAAGGAAGTGGATTTTGTTTAATTTCATCTAAGCGTTCCTGAAGATCGCCCCAGAATTTTTTCTCCATTTCTTTTGCTAATTCTTGGGCATCTGCTTCTCCATTTTCGATTAAAAAATTTGTATAAATTTCTCGCGGATTTTGGTGCTTATCAATTAAAGCATACAATTGAGGTTGAGTATATTTAGGATCATCTCCTTCATTATGACCATGTTTACGGTAGCAAACCATATCTAAGAAAATATCGCTATTAAATTCTTGTCTATATCTAGTAGCAATTTCTGCGCATTTCACAACTGCCTCTGCATCATCTCCATTAACGTGTAACACTGGTGCTTGAACCATAGCAGCAACTGATGTAGAATAATCGGCACTTCTAGCATCATCAAAATCAGTTGTAAAGCCAATCTGGTTATTGATAACAAAGTGAATAGTTCCTCCTGTGTAATAGCCGCGCAAATTAGACATTTGCAAAACTTCATACACTATCCCTTGTCCCGCTACTGATGCATCTCCATGAATGAGTATTGGTAATATTTTATCGAAATCGCTTTGCTTTAATACATCTGCTTTAGCTCTTGCAAATCCTACAACAACTGGGTCAACCGCTTCTAAATGAGAAGGGTTTGGCATTAGCTTTAAATAAATATCTTTACCATCAATTGTTTTTACTTCACTGCCATAACCCATATGGTATTTTACATCTCCGCTTCCCATTGTTTGATCGATGGTTGCAGTGCCTTCAAATTCACTAAAAATTTGTTCATAGGTTTTACCCATAATATTAGCCAGAATATTCAACCTTCCTCTGTGAGCCATTCCAATAACAACTTCTTCAACAGTATTATCAGCAGCAATATTAATAATTGCATCTAAAGCAGCAATAGTAGTTTCTCCTCCTTCTAAAGAGAATCTTTTTTGTCCAACATATTTAGTGTGTAAAAATTTCTCGAACATTACTCCTTGGTTCAACTTCTCTAAAATGCGGCGTTTTTTAGTAATTGATAAAGGAGAAGCAAAATTTTTCTCCATTTCTGAAGTAAGCCAATCAATTTTCTTCTGATCACTTATATATTTAAATTCTATACCAACATGGTTAGCATAAACATTTTGTAAATGAGCCAAAATATTTTTTAATGTAGTAGAGCCTATTCCAATTAAATTTCCTGCTTGATAAGTAGTATTTAAGTCTGCATCTGATAATCCGAAAAATGAAAGATCAAGATTAGCGCCTCTGTCTTTTCTTGTTCTAATAGGATTAGTTTTTGCCAATAAATGGCCTTTATTTCTATACCCCAGAATTAATCGGTAAACCTTAATCTCCTTCATCCAATCTACTCCAATAGTAGATTCGGTTCCTGTGGCGCTTGGCGACTGAACTTGGTTTTCAACAGCATAATCGAATCCCTCAAAGAACTTTTTCATATCCGGATCTACACTTGTAGGATCTTTCATAAAATCGGTGTAAAGTGCTTCAATAAATGCTGGGTGCGAGTTGGTGATATAAGAGAAATCCTTCATTTGGTTTAATTATGCATCTTTTTTGTTCAAATTGGATGCAAATATCGGTCATTAGAGGCAGAAAATGAATCAAATTGAGGAGCAAAAGACGATTTTTTTTGATTTATTTCATATTAAATTTCAAAGTTTCGTTCCTAGCCCTTACCTTTGCCGTCCTGAAAAAATTAGAAAATGGCAAATCATTCGGCTACCAAAAAAGACGTTAGACAATCAGCAAAAAGACGCGACCGTAATCGTTATTATGGTAAAACAACTCGTAACGCTATTCGTGATTTAAAAGCGAATACTGAGGCAAAGCCTTATGAAGAGCAATTACCAAACGTTGTTTCGATGATTGATAAGTTGGCTAAGCGTGGAATTATCCATAAAAATAAGGCGAACAACTTAAAGAGCAAATTAGCAAGAAAAGCAAAAGCAATAGCTTAATCTGTTTTTACTAAAATATATTTATAGCCTCTCCGTCTTTGCGGAGAGGCTTTTTATTTTTCTGCTTTTGGCAGTTGAATTTTAAACTTATTTATTTCATCGCCGATTGATAGATAAGTTAACTTACCATGGTGCAATTCTAAAATTCGATGAATAATAGACAAACCCAATCCAAATCCTTTTGTATTCAATGCATTTTCTCCTCTAAAAAAAGGAAGTCCCATTTTTTTAGCTTCTAATTCAGACAATTGTGTGCCTAAATTAAAGAACTTAATATATATGTTATTTTCAATTACAGACAACTTAATCTCCAGTTTTTTATCTACAGAATATTGATATGCATTTTTAATTAAATTAAAAATAGCAGACTTTAGTAAAGATTCGTTTCCGTTGATGATTAAATCATCTTGACATTCTGGTATCTCTTCAAAACTAAAATCAATAGACATGTCTGAATAAGTTTTTTTTGCGAGTAGCATGCAATCATCAATTAGTTCGTCAACCCGTAGCAAGTTTGTATTAGTTAAAATTGATTGTTGATCATTTTGAGAAATAATTAATAATGAATTAGTTAAGTTAACCATATGTTGCTGATCTTCCTTTAAAGAATTTAAAACTTTTATATACTCCTCATTAGATTGTTCTCTGCTTAATACCGCTTCAGTTTGAGACAACATAACTGCTAAAGGAGTTCGTAATTCATGAGAAGCATGGTGAACAAATCTCTTTTGAGATTCAAAAGCATTTTTAAGTCGCTCTAGCATGGAATTGAAATTGATTGCGATTGTACTTATTTCATCATTTGTAGTTAGCACTTTAACTCTTTCTGCAAGATTTTGAACATTTGTATTTTGCATTTGATTACTTAAACTAACAATAGGTTTAATAGCCTCATTAACAAACAAAAAAGACATAATTGCAGAAAGTAATAATGATCCAAAAAAAACGATAGTGAGAATTAATCGCAGATTTTTTAACTTACGATATCCCACTTTATCAAAACCAGATGTATAAATATAAGATTCACTCTCGGTCTTATAAATTAAAACGTGTTGCACTTCATTTTCATCAGTAAATTCATAATTTTGCTGAGCTGCAAATTTATGATTATCCATCAAGGGAATAACAAAATTTCTTGAGTCGGGCATTTTAAAAACAACTCTTTTATTCTTGTCCATTATTAGCAATTTTTCTCTATATAAAGGCTTTTCATATACTTCCCTTATAAAAGCTTCAGTTGCTTTTGTATCAGTATTTTTAATTTTAGAAAATATATTATAAACTTCATTTCCTTCAAAAGTTATTCTATTGTAGAAATCAGATTTCCTGTAATCACTGTATAACAAATAAATTGATGCACAAGAAATAAATAATATAACTGATACAAATAGTGTAAAAAGAAGTGCGAACCGTTGTTTCAGATTCATAATTACTATTGAATAAGATAACCAAACCCAGGCTTGGTTTTTATTAGTTTATGCTCAAAAGCTTTATCAACTTTGTTTCTCAAGAAACTGATATATACTTCTATTGTGTTAGTTCCTGTATCAAAACTAAGTTCCCAAACTTTTTCTAGAATCTCTTGTTTTGAAATAACTTTTCCCCTGTTTTTTGCTAAAAGAACAAGTAATGTAAATTCTTTTGCAGTAAGTTTAATATCATGACCAGCTCTTGTTACAGTTTTATTTCTAAAATTAATTTCAAGCTCATCAATTTTAATATTATTCTCTTCAGGAGCAACTATTGTTCTTTTAATTAAAACTTTTATTCTAGCAAATAATTCATCAAAATGAAATGGCTTAACAAGATAATCGTCAGCACCAGCATCAAATGCAATTACCTTGTCTTGTACTTGCCCAATTGCCGTTAGCATTAATATTGGTATTTTTTTATTCTTTTCGCGGATCTCTTTACAAACTTGGATTCCATTTTTAAAAGGCAAATTAATATCTAAAATGATGAGAGTATAGCTATTTTGAGTAAACAGAATTGTAGCTTCATTTCCATTTGAAGCAATATCAACTTTTAAGTTATGATGAGAAAGTTCACCTTTAATAACTTGAGCTAGCTTTGACTCATCTTCGGCAAGCAATATCCTATTTTTTTTTTCCATTTCTTTTTACTTATTATAATACTTCCTTTAATCTATTTTTTTAATTGTACCTATCCCAGCTATTTTTTGTTTTACTGTTGCAGCTCCTTTGTAATATACAGTTCCACTTCCTGCCACATTTACATCCAATAAAACTTCTGCAAATATTTTAACTGTTCCAACTCCCGCAACATCCACTTTGGTACTTTCGGTTTTAAGATTAGATGCATCGCAATCGCCAGATCCTGCTATATCAAATCGAGCACTTTTAGTTTCGCCAGATAATAAAAGCGAACCAACACCAGCAATATTTACATCAAGATCAGGTGTGTTTATTTCTAAATTAATATCGCCACTCCCAGATAAATTAATACTCAATTTATCCATCCCAGTAAATTTATTCTTTCCAGTTATTGTTCCACTTCCAGCTAAGGAAATTTTAGACAATTTAGGCGTTGTGATTTTTACTTTTATTGGCTTATCGCTTTTTAAATTGTAATTCGACTTCTCTTTTAGCAAAATTTGATTATCGCTTTCGCTTACAATAATATAGGATTGCAAATTCTCATCTGTTTCAATAGAAAGTGAAGTAATTTCGCCTTGGCTAATTTCTACGTCAAAGCTACCTTCGAGTTTTATCTTCTCAGCCTTGGTTACTTTTCGGTTTTCAGTTACAATTTTACCATTTCCAATCATGGTTTTATGCCTCCATTTACATGAAAAAAGCATAATTGGTATAAAAAATAATAAAATAAGGTATTTCATATAACCAGCTTTAATAATGTAATATAACAAAATATATCATCCATCCCTTGCTGGACCGTAGTAAGAAGCAAAATTCATTAACTTCGCAGCCATGAAGGAAAAAATATTGATCCTCGATTTTGGTAGTCAATACACACAGCTAATTGCAAGGGCAGTTAGAGAAGCTAATATTTATTGTGAAATTATTCCATATCATAAAAAATTTGTAATTGATAGCACTTTAAAAGGCATCATCCTTAGCGGATCTCCTTTTAGTGTAAACGACGAAAATGCCCCTGAAGTTCCAGTACTAGATTATTTAACAAAATTGCCAGTTTTAGGAGTTTGCTATGGCGCTCAAATGACCGCCAAATTATTTGGTGGCAGGGTAGATAAATCAAACAAGAGAGAATACGGCAGAGCATCAATGGAAATAAAAAAAGAAGATGTAATATTCAATAACATTCCTAATAAATCACAGGTATGGATGAGTCATAGCGACTCCATTACTATTGTGCCCGAAGGATTTAGTATTTTAGCTACTACGGAAAGTATTCCAGTAGCTGCTTTTAAAATGAATAATGCTAGTCATTTTCCATTATATGGACTTCAATTTCATCCTGAAGTTTATCACTCAACAGAGGGTAAAAATATTATTAAGAATTTTTTAGTTAATATTTGCAAATGTTCACAAAATTGGACACCCAATTCTTTTGTAGACGAGACAATTGCTAGATTAAAAGAAGAAATAGGCGACAAACAAGTTATAATGGCGTTAAGTGGTGGTGTAGATAGTACTGTTGCTGCAACATTAATTGCTAAAGCAATTGGCAATCGTTTACATGGAATTTTTGTTGATAATGGAGTTTTAAGAAAAGACGAATACCAACAAGTATTAGACACTTATAATGCTATTGGATTAAATGTAAAAGGAGTTGATGCAAAACAACTTTTTTATGATGCTTTAAAAAACCAAATTGACCCTGAAGCAAAAAGAAAAGCAATTGGAAAATTATTCATTGATGTTTTTCAAGAGGAATCTCTTAAATTAGAAAATATTTCTTTTTTAGGACAAGGTACAATTTACCCAGATGTAATTGAAAGCGTAAGTGTTCATGGCCCATCACAAACTATTAAATCTCACCATAATGTTGGTGGATTGCCAGACACCATGCATTTATCTTTAGTAGAGCCATTACGTTATTTATTTAAAGATGAAGTAAGAAAAGTAGGTCTAGCATTAGGTATACCTACCGATATGATTAATAGGCATCCTTTTCCCGGACCAGGTTTAGCCATTAGAATATTGGGAGAAGTAACTGCAGATAAAGTAGATTTATTACAAAGAGCTGATGCTATATTTATTAATGGTTTGAAATCAAGCGGACTATATAATAAAGTTTGGCAAGCAGGTACTATTTTGTTACCAGTAAAAAGTGTAGGTGTAATGGGAGATGAAAGAACCTATGAATTTACAATAGCTTTAAGAGCTGTAACATCAGTAGATGGTATGACTGCAGATTGGGCACATTTGCCATATGAATTTTTAGCAGATATTTCGAACGAGATAATTAATAATGTAAGAGGTATTAATAGAGTTGTTTATGATATCAGCAGCAAACCACCAGCAACCATTGAGTGGGAATAATAAAGCGATGATTCGATTATATAAAATATTAATAGGATTTTTTATACTTGCCATAACTATCAATGCTACTGGGCAACTGAGCGGCAATACTTTAAAAGTAGCCGTGTTTGCACCAGTTTATTTAGATTCTGTTTTTGAAGGAGCTAACTATAAATTGGGAAATAACAACTTACCCAAATTGGTTTTACCCGGGCTTGATTTTTACAATGGAGTTATGCTCGCAGTTGATTCTTTAAATGCAGAAAAACAATCATTAGAAATTTTATTTTTTGATACAAAAAACGGAGATGAATCTATTGAGATGATTCTTGAAAAAAATGAATTACAAAATGTTTCATTAATTATCGCGTCATTTAATAATCGATCTGAAATTAAAGCGCTTGCTGAATTTGCATTGAATAAAAATATTCCAATAATATCAATGACTTTCCCTAATGATGGCGGAATAAATGGTAATCCTTTTTTTGCATTAGTAAACCCAACATTAACAACGCATATTGAAGCAATATATAAATACATACATCGCTCATTTCCAACTGAAAATATTATTATTTTAAAACGTAAAGGAGCAACTGAAGATATGATTGCCAGAAGTTTTTTAAATATGAATAAAAAAACTCTAGGATTACCACTGAAAATAAAATCAACAGAACTAACTGATAATTTTGGCACTTGGCAAATTTTTAAGCAACTAGACAGTACGAAACTTAATATTATTTTATGTGCAAGTTTAAACGAAACTTTTGGAAACAATTTGGTAAAAGCAACTGCTTCTATTAAAAATTATAAAACTATAATTATTGGTATGCCCACTTGGGATGGGGTAAAAGATATTGGTAAAGATGCAGACATTATTTATACATCACCTTACAATTATTCTAGAACAGATTTATTGGGACAGCAAATTACCAATAATTATCGTAACAAATATTTTGGGAGACCCACAGATATGGTGTTTAAAGGATTTGAAGCCATGTATCATTTTGGAAAGCTTTTACTTAAATACAATACCAATTTAATCAGTCACTTATCCGACAAAGAGTTTAAGCTCTTTAATGAGTATGATTTTCAGCCGGTAAAATTAAAACCCACAAACACTTTTCCAGATTATTTAGAAAATAAAAAGTTGTACTTTATTAGAAAAGTAGATACTCAAATAAAGTCTATAAATTAAACATTACTCCACTAAAGATTGTTTACTTATTTAGCAATAAAGCATCCCAATTTATTAGTAATCAAAAAAGCTCAATGCTAAAAATAGCTTTCGATAAAATATATGCTCACCACTTGCCTGAGGGTCATCGATTTCCGATGCTTAAATACGACTTAATACCAGCGCAGTTATTGCATGAAGGAAGTATAGAAGAAGAAAATTTATTTAGTCCCACTTTATGCTCCAATGAAATAGTTTTATTAACTCATACCGAAGAATATTTAAACAAATTACTTAATCAAACGCTTTCAGCTTCCGAACAAAGAAGAATTGGATTTCCCCAATCACTTGAACTAACTAGAAGAGAGTTAATGATTACACAAGGCACCATTGATTGTTGTAATTATGCTTTAGAATATGGCGCTGCATTGAATGTTGCTGGGGGAACACATCATGCATTTGCCGATAAGGGAGAAGGATTTTGCTTATTGAATGATATGGCAATTGCATCGAATTATTTGCTACGAAATAAGCTATCTAAAAAAATACTAATCATAGATTTAGATGTACATCAAGGCAATGGCACTGCTAAATTAATGGAACAAGAAGATCGGGTTTTTACATTTAGTATGCATGGAGAACATAATTATCCATTTCACAAGGAAAAGTCTGATTTAGATATTGGATTAAAAGATGGAACGGATGGCAAAACCTATTTAAGTATTTTAGAAGAA
>Ga0209591_10009462_pt1 | contig 10531 bp, 10 predicted proteins | sample MAT01_FD_187207 | JGI IMG/M metagenome (GOLD analysis project Ga0209591, IMG submission 187207) | Freshwater microbial communities from Lake Fryxell liftoff mats and glacier meltwater in Antarctica - MAT-01 (SPAdes) (version 2) | ecosystem: Environmental > Aquatic > Freshwater > Ice > Liftoff...
CCGGCAGCCACGCTGTGCTCACCACGCCAGGCGCGACGCGCTTCTACCGCAGCCTGGGCGACGAAGCCGTGCAGACGGTCGACGCGCACCTCGCGCCCGGCGCAAGGCTGGAGTGGCTGCCGCTGGAAAACCTGGTCTACAGCGGCGCCCTGGCGGTCAACCGGCAACGGTTCGAGCTCGAACCCGGTGCCGCAATGATGGGTTGGGACCTGCTCGGCCTGGGCCTGCCGGCGTCAGACGCGCCCTTCGTCGCCGGGCGCATGCGCCAGCGCATCGAGGTGGTGGGTCTGTGGCTCGACGCGGCCAGCATTTCAGCCGACGACAAGGTGCTGCTCGACTCGCCCGCCGGCCTGGCCGGGCGGCGCGCGCTGGCCACCCTGTGGTGCGCGTGGGGGGCGGCACCCGACAGCGCCCTCGTGGATGCGTTGCTGGATTCAGCGCGTGAGCAGATCGCCCTGCGCGAAACACGACATCCCGCCCGGGTGGTGGCAGGCGCGACCCTGGTTCACCCACAGGTGCTGCTGCTGCGCGCCGTGGCGCACCGCATCGAGCCGCTGCTGGACCTGCTGCGCGGCGTGCGGCGCGAGTGGCGTGGTCTGGCCTGGGGCCTGCCGCCGACCGAGCCGCGGGTCTGGGGCACCTGAGCGGCGCTGTGCCGCCCGCATGCGCGGTTGCCGGTCACCACGTGTTGCTCCAACCCATTTCAGAAGCCGCCAGATGAGCACATCCATCGGCAGCGGGCAGCTTGGCGGCGTGTCAAAGATCATTGCGGCGACCCTGGAGGGAACGGCCGTCATGAAGACATTCAAGGCCCGCGTAACGCTGATCTGACCGCGGCGCGCATCGGTTAGGCTGGTCAGCGCAGCGCCAAGGCGGCGCCCACGCCAGGAGCGTCCGACCATGATGACCGGCCTGTTCGACCCCGCTCGGCACGAGCCACTACAACCGTCGCCGTGGGACGAAGCCGACGCCCGCAAGGCGATCCAGCGCATTGCCGATTCAGCCTTGGCGGCCTACGAGCCCGGCGTGGGCTGGCGTGCGCATCCGCTCGACGATCCCGCGCCACCGAATGACCGTTTTCACAACCTCTACTTCGGTTCAGGCGGGGTCATCTGGGCGCTGCGGCATCTCGAGCAGGGCGGGGCGATTGCAGCGCTGCCTGACTTCACGACCTTCGTGGCCACACTGCGCGAAGCCAACCGGCCGCTGCTTGCCGACTACCAGCACGGCAGCGCGTCGTACCTGTTCGGTGACGCAGGGCTTGACCTGCTGCACTGGACCCTGCAGCCCAACGACGCACTGGGCCAGCGCCTGTTCGACACCGTTCAAGGCAACTTGCACAACCTGGCGCGCGAAGCGCTGTGGGGCAACCCCGGCACCGTGCTGGCCGCCATCCACATGGCCGAGGCCACTGGCGAGGCACGCTGGACAGCGCTGGTGCGCGAAGCGGCCGATGCGCTGCAAGCCGAGATGGAAGTCGATGTCGACACCGGCACTTGGCTGTGGGTGCAGAACCTGTACGGCCGCCCGCCAGTGCGCTATGTCGGCGCCGGCCATGGTTTTGCCGGCAATGTCTACCCATTCCTGCGCGCGGCGGCGCTGCTTCCAGCCGATCAAGTGGCGCTGGTGGCCGAGCGCGCGTTGGCGACGCTACAGGCCACCGCGCAGCATGCCGACGGCGGCGCCAACTGGTTTGCCGGCATCAACCCCCAGCGCCCGGCCGATTGGCTACCGCCGGTGCAGGATTGCCACGGCGCGCCCGGCATCGTCTGCCGGCTGGCCGCCGCACCGCGCACGCCCGAATGGGACACGCTGCTGCTGCAGGCCGGTGAACTGACATGGCGCGCCGGACCGCTGAGCAAAGGCGCCAGCTTGTGCCACGGCACTGCGGGTAGCGGTTTTGCGATGCTCAAGCTGTGGCGGCGCAGCGGCGAGCCGGTTTGGCTCGAACGCGCCCGCTCGCTGGCACTGCACGGCTGTGGGCAGGTCGAGCGGCACCGGGTCGATCACGGCCAGGGCCGCCACTCACTGTGGACCGGTGACCTGGGCTTGGCCTGCCTGCTGTGGAACTGCGTTGGCGGCAGCGATGCCTTCCCGACGCTCGACGTGTTTTGACGCCGGCCCACGGCGTCACGCCTCGCATCACCCGCCCGACGCCGTACCGCACAGGGGTCGGCGGCTGACGAACCTCACACTCCACTGCCCCGGTCGGCGTGGAACTGCGCGCGCCACGCTTCGAAGCGGTCTTCGTCCAGCGCCTGCCGCAGCTCGGCCATCAGGTTCACGTAGTAGTGCAGGTTGTGGATGCTGGCCAGCATCGGCGCCAGCATTTCGCCGCAGCGCTCCAGGTGGTGCAGGTAGGCGCGGCTGTAGCCGCCCTGTCCTGCCCACGGCACGTTGCCATGGGCAGCGGTGGTGCCCGCGCAGGCGTGGCAGCGGCAGGTGGGGTCGAGCGGGCGTTCGTCGTCCTTGTGGCGGGCGTTGCGAATCTTCAAGTCACCGAAACGCGTGAACAGGTGGCCGTTGCGAGCGTTGCGGGTGGGCATCCCGGCGGGCGGGCCAAAGGCAATGCGGTAAGCCGAGCCTGGACTCAAACGGTCCAGTGGACTGTTTGAGCCTGGCGAGGGGCCGGCGCAAGGGCGTGCGGCGCGCCCTTCAAACTGGGAGGTGGCCGCGACGAGTGCGGGTTGGTTGTCGTTGACCCCCTGTCGAGCCTTCGTTAATCTGGAAAGCTGCCTTCGACACGACGAGGCCTCGCCGTCGGCTTCGAAGCCAGGCCAACCTTCAAGGAGCTTCTTCATGCCCGTCTGTTCCTATCCCGACAGCTGTACCGAATTCGCATCCAAGGGCAGCGACCGCTGTTCCGCGCACCAGATCAAGAAGGGCGAGGGCAAGGTCGAGAAGAAGGCGGTCAGCAAGGCGCTGGCCGATCGCGCAGCCGCAGAGACCCTGGCCGCGCAACGGCTGCTGCGCAACGCGGAAGCCACCCGGGTGTCCCAGGCGCGGGAGACGGCGCAGGCCGCCAAGGACGAGGTCATGCGCACGCATCGCGCGACGTGGAACGCGCAGGTCGATGCGGTCGTCAACCAGGTGCTGGGGATTCGCGCGACGAATCCGGACGCGAATGCCGGCAACAACCGCGGCGGCACTCCCCCCGGCGCCAACAACACGGCCGGCGGCACGGACAACCCCGTGAAGCTGACTACGAGCGGACCGATGGCCGGCGTCACGAAGGGCGACATCCTCAATACCATGGCCGGCTTCGACAACTCCGATTCCGGCTTTTTCAAGTTCCGCCGCTCACTGGTGCTGGTGCACTGCTCCTGAGGCGCGTCCGTCAGGCGTGCCCTCGTGCTGGAGCGGGTGACGCCGGGTGACGTCGGGTGACGGCGTCACCCAGCGCGCCTTGACGAGGGACCCAAAGGCCACCGCCGCCGCCGCCAGCACCGACACGATCACCGCGCCCGATGGCAGGTCCAGCAGTGCCGACAGCGCGAAACCCCCACCGCATAGCCGATCGCACCGACCGAGTACCTCGCGATGAAGCGGACCCTGCCGCTCATGCCGCTGATGCCGCGCGCGTTGCGCGCGCCGGCACGATCAGGCTCGTGAACACGAGCTAGACGAGCACCAGTTGCACCAAGCCCGTCACCGGAGGAACCGGAAATTCAAACGCACTTTTTTGCTCCCAAGTGCCCCCCGGCAAGGCTCTCGATCACCCACTGACCCGGTCCTTGGGTCCAGCTGCGGCGACACGCACCTCAATAGCGACGTATCTGGTGCGGGCCACACCTCACGGCACGCTGGCAGCGCCTGTCTACGCGCCATGAACCACACCGCGCTGCCCGAATCGCCATAGCGTCTGTGCCTTGAACACCAGCCGTGGCGTTCGCCGCGGTTTCCTCTCTCGAGGCTTGTGCGACACCTGCCCTCGGGTCGTAGCTGCTCGTCGCTGCGTGGTGCGCGCCAGGCAGGTATCCCACAACCCTGAACATCAGCTGCCGTTCGCGACGGGCAGCTTGCTGGACGCCAGCTTGGCCGCTGCGCACTGGAGCTTGCTGACATCGTACGGTCGACCGAGGCGCGCCGACGGCTACTTCCAGGACGTAGCGGGGTCCAAGTGCCGCGCCAATTCCATGGCGTCGTGCAGTACGCGACCGACCACGATCAGGGCGGGCTCGAAGCGGTAAATGAGGAAGTGGCGCGGCCGGCGGACGACCTCCGCACCTGGTCTGATGTGATCCCGGCTCAGTCGCATGTGCCAAGATCGAACACCCGCGCCGATTTCAGGCCGCGCGAAACTGCCCAGTCTGTCGGGCTGGGTTGCCACGTCGCGCAGCGCAGCGACGATCAGACTCTCGTAACGCAGCCGAGCGGCCTCGCCGAATTGCTCGTCTGTCCAGGCAAGAATGTTGACGACATCGCCCTGGGCTGCCTCCGACAGCCGATAGCGAAGCATCAGCTTGCCGTCTTGGCCAACTGGGCCGCACGGCGGCCTATCTGCCCAATGAAGTCCTCAAGCTGATCATCGGCAATGTCGGCGTACCGGCCCGCGGAGACATCCGCCCAGCCCTGGCGGGCCGCTTGCTTCAAGGCCTTGAGCTTGGCGTCCTCAATGCGATCTCGCTCCTCGATGAGGCGCAGTCCTTCTCGCAGCACCTCGCTGGCGTTTTGGTAGCGACCGGACTGCACCAGTGTCTCTACCAGCTGCTGCTGATGTTCGCTCAGAACTACGTTGCGGGTAGGCATGTTTTCGGCTCCGAAGGTTCGATCATAAACTCGCTTGACCAGCACTGGCAGATTATGCCAATGGCTTGGTGGGCCACATGTTTAGACTTTGTCAATCGCTGTCCCAACCGATCCCTGCGCCACGTTGTGGCTGCGAACCCACCTGCAATCACATTGGCGGGCCCATTGCAACGGCCGACCCAACGACAGGTTCTGCGCGATCAAATCGACCGACCGTGGGTCAGCAACGGGTGGACTCGAGCCGCCCGCGTACCGCGCGGCAGCGGTCGGTGGCGCTGGCGCTGGCGCTGGCGCTGAAGATGGCGCTGGCGCAATAGCCAGCGGCAACTCCCGGTTGTCGCAGCGCACTGACAGTCCCTGCCACTTCCAGTCCCTGGCCAACGATAGCTCTCCAGCATCTCGGCGCGAGCATTGCGCCGCTGCATGCCGCGAGGGGGAAAGCAACGGCCAGGGCATTGGGTCTGCACCCGCAGCGCGGCCAGCAAGGCTCAGCGTGCGCCCTCGACAGTTGCCGCCCAGGCCTGAAAGCCCGGGCTGACGAGCTCGAGTTCGGCCAGCAGGGCCTCGGGCGTGGGTCGCAGCGGCCGCGGCAGCGGGAAGGCAGCGCGAAGGGCCCGCAGCGCACCGAGTCCCTCGGCCCGATGCAACGCAACCGCGCGCTGCTGGAAGTGCGCCTGGTACCAGACGTAATTGGCAGCGCCGACCCGGAAGTACAGACGCTCGAAATCCGCCAAGCTGCGGTGCACCGGCTCGAAGGCGTCGATCGTGGCCTGCAGCACGCCGCCGAACAGCGCCGCCAGGGCCGGCCGCCGCGCAACGAGAAAGGCGTGAGCGAAGAAGGTCGCCAGCAGTTCGTCCAGCCACAGGTTGGGCGCAGCGATGCCGAAACGCCGCGTATACACATGCCCGAGTTCGTGCAGTCCGATCACGTCCACATGCCGGCGCGCGGCAGTGGCGTAGTCGTAGCCCGCGACGCGCAGGCTGGCAAGCGTTGCCGGGCGCACACGCGGCGCCAAGGCCAGCGCGTCGGTCGCCGCAAGACCATCGTCGGTGGCTGGCATGTAAATCACCGGCGGTTCGCCCGCCACGCCCGATCCGGCCACGCCGGGAATGCCGTAGGGCTGCTGCAGGCCCACGGCCTCCCAGGGCTCGCGCGCCAGCACCGCCAGCGTCAGCCCGCCTTCGATGCCCAGCATCTCGCGGTACCAGCCCATGGCCTCGGCGACGAGTGCGTGCAAGGCCTGTGCGTGCTCGGCATGGGCGGGGTCGTGGTAAACGCCCAGCGGGCCGGGGCGATGCACCAACCGCAGGGCGCGCACCCGTGTGATCAGTGGCACTGGTGCGGTCGGTGCGGTCGGTGCGGTCGGTGCGGCCTGCGGGGCCGAAGCCGCGCTGGCCAACGCCTGTCGGGCGCCCAGTGTCGCCGTCCCGGCACACGCCAACGCGCCAGTGGCTATCAAGGATCTGCGCAGCAGCATGGTGCGTTTTCTCCGGCGGCGTGGGTCAGTAACTGGTTGATTGGAGGCCAGACGCCTACAGCACAACGACTACCCAGGTTGCGCGTCTGCAGCAGCCGCTCAATACCGCCAGTTTACGCAGACAGCCCGGAGATCGGGTGCCTGTGGGCCCCAAACAGTAATGTCCCGATCGCCCCAAGTGGAAGTCTCCCCTGCGCGGTACTGCAGGTGGTAAACCTCGTGGATCACCGCTCGCTAAATACAATCAGGACCGCATGACGTTTTTGCAATGCGGCAGTTCAACGCTGTTTCGAGCGCATTCCTCCTTTCAGCACATTCGGTGCCAAGCGCCGTACAAGGAGTTGCTGTGACCGATACCTCGAGCAGACGACGCTTCCTGCAGGGCACGGCGCTGGCCGCAGCCAGCGCGGCCGGGTCCGACGGCGCCGCGGCAGACCAGGCCCGCCCCCCGACTTCTGCAGCGCCGCGCAAGACCCTGCGCGTGGCCTTCCAAACTGCGGAATCCGGTTTCGATCCTGCGCGCTTTGGTGACTTCTATTCGGCGACGATCAACGCGCACATCTTCGAGCCGCTCTACACCTACGACCCGATTGCACAAACCGTCAGGATCGTGCCGCTGACGGCCGCCGGCCCGGCGGAACACGCCAACGAATTCCGGACCTGGACCGTCCGCGTCAGCCCCGGCACTTTCTTCACCGACCACCCCGCCTTCCAGGGACAGCGGCGTGAGTTGACCGCCTCCGACTACGTCTACTCGATCAAGCGCATCGTGGACCCGGTCGTCAACAGCGGCAGCAACGTCATTCCAGAGCTGGCTATCCTTGGCCTCGACGGTCTGCGCCAGCGCGCACTGAAGAGCGGCCAGCCCTTCGACTGCGACCGCCCGATCGAGGGCTTGCGCGCGCTCGATCGCTACACATTGCAGTTCAGGCTGGAGGCGCCGCGTCCCCGCCTGATGCAGACGCTGGCCTACGCCGGCCACGGGGCATTGGCCCGCGAGGTGGTGCAAGCGCACCCCGGCACCGAGATCGTGGGCCACCCGGTGGGCACCGGGCCGTTCCGGCTGGTCCAGTGGCGGCGCGGCTCGCTGATCGTGCTCGAGCGCAACCCCCACTACCGCGAACGCTTTTTCGATGCCCAGCCACAGGACGACGACGCCGAGGGGCACCGCATCGTCCGGCAGCTGCGGGGCCGGCGCCTGCCCATGGTGGGCCGGGTCGAGGTGTTGGTCATCACCGAAGAACAGCCGCGGTGGCTGGCCTTTCTCAACGGCCAGCTGGACGTGCTGGAGGTCCCAGGGTCGTTTGCGCAGCAGGCGATGCCGGGCGGTCAGGTCGCGCCCTACCTTGCACGGCGCGGCGTCCAGGGCCGGCGCAGCCTGGCGCCGGTGGTGCGGCTGATGTGGTTCAACATGGCGCATCCGCTGGTCGGTGGTTACACGCCGGAGAAGGTGGCGCTGCGGCGCGCCATCGGGCTGGGCATGAACGGGCGGCGCGACAACGTCGCAGTGTTTGGCGGACAGGCGCCGCCTACGCACACGGTCTTTGCCCCGTAACAGCGCGGGTACGACCCGAACTTCCGCAGCGAGATGGGCGAATACAACCCGGCCCGCGCCAAGGCCCTGCTCGACCTGTACGGCTACATCGACCGCGACGGCGATGGCTTGCGTGAACAGCCCGATGGTCAGCCGCTGGCGCTGGAGCGCGCCAGCTCCGGAGGGCAGCAGTGGCGGCAGCTCGATGAAAGCTTTCAACGCGACATGCGGGCACTGGGCCTGCGTCTGCAATTTCGCGCGGGCCAATTCAGCGAGCTGATCAAGGCGGGGAGAGCCGGCACGCTGATGATATGGGCGCTGGGGTACCAGGCCATCTTCCCCGACGGCCAGCAGTTCCTGGCCCGCTTCTGCAGCAAGATCGAGACGTTCGCGCGCTTCACGTCAGAGCAAGCGGACGCCTTGTACGAACGCATCAGCGAGCTGCCCGACGGCGCCGAGCGCGACGCGTTGATGCAGCAAGTGCAGCGCATCGCGCTGGCCTGTCTGCCATATAAGTACACCAGCGTGCGCATCGACACCGAGGTCATGCAGCCGCAGGTGGTCGGCTACCGCAGGCCGGTGTTCCGGTTGGATTGGTTCCATCTCGTTGACATCGAACGCGTGAAGCCGGACGCGTAGGAGTTCGCGCTTGAGCACCTGGCCGCAGGCGCCGTCGTCATTGCAGCGCTTGGGGCCGAGTCAACTCGCAATCGGCAGCCGCGGGAACCTGACCGCCGATCTGCGTCGCGGCTGTCCACCTTGGACCACTGCGCCTTCGCGACCTCGGTTTCGAGCTCAACCACTCGGCCGGCGACGGCAGGCGGATTCTTTTCGCCGAGCAGCTCGAGCATTGCGGCAACGTGCTTTCGGCAGGCCGCTCTGACTTCGATGAACTTGTTGTTGTCGACGAGGTAGTGGTCGCGGTCCGGCTGCCCCCGCCTGCTGTGCGAGAGGTAGACCGCATAGCGGTTGGATTGCCTGGCATCGGTGGTGACGCAGGGAACGAGCGGCAACGAGACGTGGGCCTGCACCAGCGCGCCCATCTCGCGGCCTACCTGTGTATGCCTACTGCTGCGGCGACACCTTCGGGGGCGTTGGTGCCTACGTGACCAGTCGCTTCGGAGCGACGAATTCACGGCATCGTATGTCGCTGTGGGTCGGTGGCTGACCAATCTCACACCCCCCTGCCTCGGTCGGCGTGGAACTGCGCGCGCCACGCTTCGAAGCGGTCTTCGTCCAGCGCCTGCCGCAGCTCGGCCATCAGGTTCACGTAGTAGTGCAGGTTGTGGATGCTGGCCAGCATCGGCGCCAGCATTTCGCCGCAGCGCTCCAGGTGGTGCAGGTAGGCGCGGCTGTAGCCGCCCTGTCCTGCCCACGGCACGTTGCCATGGGCAGCGGTGGTGCCCGCGCAGGCGTGGCAGCTGCAGGTGGGGTCGAGCGGGCGTTCGTCGTCCTTGTGGCGGGCGTTGCGAATCTTCAGGTCACCGAAACGCGTGAAGAGGTGGCCGTTGCGAGCGTTGCGGGTGGGCATCACGCAGTCGAACATGTCCACGCCTTGCGCCACGCCTGCGACCAGATCTTCCGGCGTGCCCACGCCCATCAGGTAGCGCGGCTTCTGGGCGGGCAAGCGGTGCGGCGTGTGGGCCATGATGCGCAGCATCTCGTCCTTGGGCTCGCCGACGCTGACGCCGCCCACCGCGTAGCCGGGAAAGTCCATCGCCACCAGCCCTTCCAGCGATTCCAGGCGCAGGTGTTCGAACATGCCGCCCTGCACGATGCCGAACAGCGCGTTGGGGTTGGCGAGGCGCGCAAACTCGGCCTGGCTGCGCTGGGCCCAGCGCAAGCTCAGCGCCATCGATGCCCGGGCCTGCGCCTCGGTGGTGGCCACGCCGCCGGTCTCGTACGGTGTGCACTCGTCGAACTGCATGGCGATGTCGCTGTTCAGTACGGTCTGCACTTGCATGCTGACTTCAGGCGTCAGGAAGAGCTTGTCGCCGTTGACGGGCGACGCGAACTTCACGCCCTCTTCGCTGATCTTGCGCCCCTTGCCGTCGGCGCCGCCCAGGCTCCAGACCTGGAAGCCGCCGCTGTCGGTCAGCATGGGCTTGTTCCAGCCCTCGAAACGGTGCAGTCCGCCGAACTTGGCCACCACGTCCAGCCCCGGTCGCATCCACAGGTGGAAGGTGTTGGCCAGGATGATCTGCGCGCCCATCTCGTGCAGGCTGCGCGGCAGCACGCCCTTGACGGTGCCATAGGTGCCCACGGGCATGAAAACCGGCGTTTCGACGACGCCATGGTTCAAGGTCAGGCGGCCGCGGCGCGCGTGGCCGGATGTCTTCAGAAGGTCGAACTGCAGCATGCCGGCATTCTCGCCGCGGGCGCGGCACCGGCCCGGTATCTCAGCGTGCCAGCAGCATCGAGTCGCCGTAGCTGAAAAAGCGGTAGCGCGACTCCACCGCGTGCCGGTACAGCGCCTGGATGTGGGCGTGGCCCGCGAAGGCGCTGACCAGCATCATCAGCGTGCTCTTGGGCAGGTGGAAGTTGGTCAGCATCAGGTTGACGACACGGAACTCGAAGCCTGGGGTGATGAAGATGTCGGTGTCGCCGGTGAACGGCGCGAGATCACCCGTGGCGGCCGAGGCGCGCGCCGCCGATTCCAAGGCCCGCAGCGTGGTCGTGCCCACCGCCACGACGCGGCCGCCGGCGGCCTTCGTCGCGGCGATGGCGGCCACGGTGGTGGCGCTGACCTCGAACCACTCGCTGTGCATGC
>Ga0209591_10009463_pt1 | contig 10531 bp, 10 predicted proteins | sample MAT01_FD_187207 | JGI IMG/M metagenome (GOLD analysis project Ga0209591, IMG submission 187207) | Freshwater microbial communities from Lake Fryxell liftoff mats and glacier meltwater in Antarctica - MAT-01 (SPAdes) (version 2) | ecosystem: Environmental > Aquatic > Freshwater > Ice > Liftoff...
AAATTTCAAATTACGAATTACGAATTGAAGAGCTGACAAAACTTAGAGAAACTAAAGAGTTAGAAAGAATTACAGAAATAGTAAATGATAATCCTGTGATGAGAAAAATGAAAAAGGTTTATGAGAAAGTTTCTATTGCTAAAACAGAAGAAAGAGAAAAAAAAGAAAGCCAAAATAATGAAACCAGCAGAACAGTTAACAAAGGAAATGAACATGTAAAAAATAATGAATTAGCGATGACAGAAAATTCTTTAGAAACCAAACAGGATATATTCAAAAAAGAAAAAGCAAAAAGAAATATATTCGAACTTAAGAATATGAACAAAGAAGAATTGGAAAAAAGAAGAATTGATGATATGTTTATACTGGTGAAAGATGAAAAGTTAGAAACAGACAACCAACAAAGTTCAGTCATTCCAAAAGAATACAGGTTATATCAAAATTATCCCAATCCATTTAATCCAAGTACAACAATTTCATTTTCAATACCGGAAAATGGTATTGTGAAGTTAATAGTTTATGACATTCTCGGCAAAGAAATAAGAACATTGATCAATGATTACAAGCAATCAGGAAATTATAACATAACATTCAATGGAAGTAATTTACCAAGCGGAGTTTATTTTTATAGACTCGAAACAGGCAATTATTTTGAAATTAAAAAAATGGTTTTAATTAAATAAATTGTAATACAAAATTTTAAATGGAATATACTAAAAAACCTTTATCGCCGGTTGTCGGAAAGACCGGTTACGGATTACTCGGAGTTGGACTTGTGCTGATGATACTCGCTTTTGCAGTGAATAGTCAGAGAGCATTTTTCGATTACCTGTGGATGTATATGTTTCTCGTAAGCATTGGCGTCGGCTCACTTGCACTTGTTGCATTGGAATATTTAATCGGCGCGACATGGAGCACACCTTTCAGAAGAGTATCGGAATTTCTTTCTGCGTTAATTCCTGTGCTTGTGATTCTTGTAATTCCACTATTTTTCGGAATGCATGATTTATTTCACTGGACGCATCCGGAAGCATTGGCAAATGATCCTTTATTGCAAGCGAAAGAACCTTATCTTAATGAAAAGTTTTTCATGATAAGAGTTGCAGTAATTTTTGTAATATGGCTTGCCTTCTTTTATTTATTTATCAGAAATTCTCAAAAACAGGACATCTCAAAAGATCCTGCATTGACTAAACAAAGCATAAAATTCTCGGCTGCATTTGCAATATTTTTCATACTTACGATTTCATTCACAGCGATAGACTGGATGATGAGTTTGGAATATCACTGGTTTTCGACTATATTCGGCGTTTACTACTTTGCAGGAACATTGCTTGTGTCCTTTGCTGCAGCAACTTTCTGTTCAGTTAAGCTAAATGAAAACGGATACTTTCACAAAAAACTAAGCAACAATAATTACTACAGCTTCGGTGCATTTTTATTTGCGTTCAATATTTTCTGGGCTTACATAGCTTTTTCACAATACATGCTGATATGGTATGCCGACATTCCGGAAGAAACATTCTGGTTAATCATGAGAATGAAAGGCAGCTGGGCTTATTATTCAATCGGATTGGTATTCGTACATTTTATAATTCCGTTTTTGATATTATTACCAAGGAGTTCGAAAGTAAATCCAAAACTTCTCAAAGTAATGGCGATTTATATTTTGTTCGCACATTTTTATGATTTATACTGGTTAATAATGCCGACATATTTCACGGAAGGATTTGTATTCGGCTGGAGCGAAATTGGATTTATGATGTTTGCATTCGGATTAATAATAACTGTATTCAAATTCAGAGCGGCTAAGTCTAACTTAATGCCTATTGGTGATCCAAAGCTTGAAGGCGGATTGAATTTTCATTTAAATTAATTTATAATTTTTTATAAAAGTAATGGCACACAATAATAATAATAAAGCTAAATTTAATGTATTCAATATTTTCAGAGACATAGCAAAATTCTACGGAGTTTTGTATATGCTCTTGCTTGGATTTATTTTATTTCTCGGAGTTAAATATGTTAAAACATTAGATTACAATAAGTTGTTTTATGCAAAAAGTCTGCTTGCGGCTGATACTAATATGCGTGTCGAGCAGGCATTGAAAAAGGGAAGTATTACACCTCCGATTGATGTAGTGAAGTTGAGCATACCATTACCCGATCAGATTTCAAGAGGGAAAGATCTTTACACAACAAGCTGCGCGAGTTGTCATGGAGAAACCGGAGCCGGTAACGGAGCCGCAGGTGCTGCATTAAATCCTCCACCAAGAAATTTTGTAAATCCTCAGCCGTGGAAAATCGGACCGAAGATTTCAAATATGTATGTGGCTTTACAAGAGGGAATTCCGAATACAGGAATGGCGAGCTATAGTACAATTCCACCGGAAGACAGATTTGCAATTATACAATATGTGCAGACATTTAATCCTACTTATCCAAAAGATAATCCGGAGGATTTGGCAAAGCTCGATGAAAAATATAGTTTATCAAAAGGAGTGAAATTAGCAAATCAGATTCCGATAAAACTTGCAATGGATTTAGAGATTTTAGATTATGATACATTGAAAGCAGATTTGAATTCAGTTTATGCAAAATTAGAAAGTACAAAAAAAGATTCAGCTTCAATTATTTTCAATGAAATAGTGTCGGATAAAAACAAAGCACTTAGTTCATTGGCGACAAATATGAAATGGAATGAGAATAAAGATGAGTTTGTTAAATTCGTAGGGACTGACCCGATTCATAAAGGATTTAAAGCATCAGTCTATCAGGTCAGTCCGGAAAAAATGAATCTTATTTACGAATATTTAAAAACTTTATTTATAAAAAACAAAGTTTAATGAAAAATTCAAAAAGCAAATTTTATAACACAATAAATTTATTTTTAATAATATTTCTGTTTTTAACAACAGGAATTTCAAAAGCTCAGGATGAGAATACACCTAAGCCCGAAATAGGAATTTACGAAAAATTGGGTGAGACAATTCCTGATGATATAATACTTACAAATGAATATGGTCAGCAGGTAAATTTTAAAACACTGATTAACAAACCGACAATAATTTCATTAGTGTATTTCAGATGTCCGGGAATTTGCAGCCCATTATTAAACGGAGTCAGAAGTACAGTTGATAGGTCTGATATGGAGCCGGGAAAAGATTATAATCTGATTACCATAAGTTTTGATCAGAATGAGGGATATCAGATGGCAGCAGAGAAAAAGGAAAATTATCTGGGTGAACTTAAACGAAAAATTCCCGGAGATTCGTGGAGATTTCTGACCGGAGACAGTCTTAACATTCAGAAAATTTCAAATGCATTAGGATTTAAATTTCAGAGAAAAGACGCAGATTTTATACATGGAGCAGCAATAATGGTAGTATCACCGAAAGGAAAAATAGTAAGATATTTATACGGAACAGATTATCTGCCGTTTGATTTTAAAATGGCTGTAACAGAAGCAACAGAAGGAAAAGTAGTACCTTCGATAAGCAAAATAATGAAAATGTGTTTCAGTTTTGATCCCGAAGGAAGGAAGTATGTTTTGAATGTAACAAGAATAGCAGGCGGCGGAATAATAATTTTGCTTTGTGTATTCGTTGTGTTATTAAATATAAAAAAGAAGAAAACTAAAATTAATGTTTAAAAATATATGGCAAATGAAACAATAGCTGTGGCACCAAAGACAGCTGAAGTTGATTTTTATAATGTTAGAGGTAAGAGAACAGGACTGCTCTCATGGCTGATTACGATTGATCATAAAAGAATAGGAATACTATATCTTATATCAGTCGTATTTTTCTTTCTTGTGGCTATGATAATCGGGGTTTTTATGCGGTTAGAAATGCTTTCACCCGGTGAAACTTTTATGAAAGCGCAGACATATAATTCCCTGTTTACTTTGCATGGAGTGATAATGATTTTCTTGTTTATTATTCCTGCAATACCTGCAGTATTCGGAAATTTCTTCCTTCCGATTATGCTTGGAGCTCAGGATGTTCAGTTTCCAAAACTGAATTTATTGTCATGGTATCTTTATATAATAGGAGGTGCGATTGCAATATTTTCACTTTTTCAGGATGGAGGAATAGTAGATACAGGCTGGACATTTTATGTTCCGTATAGTATAAGAACTACGACAAATGTTTCGCTGTCAGTATTCGCAGCATTTGTGCTGGGATTTGCTACAATATTAACAGGATTAAATTTTATTACAACAATACACAGATTAAGATGTAAAGGAATGACATGGTTCAGAATGCCTTTATTTGCATGGGCATTATATGCAACATCATGGATACAGGTATTGGCTACACCGGTGATCGGAATAACTTTAGTTTTAATTATTTTGGAAAGAGCATTTGGTATTGGAATTTTTGATCCGGCACTAGGAGGTGACCCTTTACTTTATCAGCATATGTTCTGGATATATTCACATCCTGCTGTATATATTATGATACTCCCTGCGATGGGTGTGGTTTCTGAGATTATCCCGACATTTTCAAAGAAAGCAATTTTTGGATATGTGCCGATTGCGATTTCAAGTCTTGCAATTGCACTTGTAGGTTATTTAGTATGGGGACATCACATGTTTTCAAGCGGTATCAGTGATACATCGAGAGTAATATTTTCATTATTAACATTCTTTGTTGCACTTCCTTCAGGAATAAAGATTTTCAACTGGGTAGCGACATTGTATAAAGGTTCTATTGAAGTTACAGCGCCGATGCTTTATGTTTTACTTTTTATTTTTATATTTTCAATCGGTGGATTAACAGGTCTTATACTCGGAGCATTGAATACAGATATACATTTAACTGATACTTATTTTGTAGTTGCACACTTCCATTACGTAATGTTCGGAGGCATGGGAATAATATGGTTTGCATCATTACATTACTGGTTTCCAAAAATGTTCGGAAAAATGTATAATGAAAAAATTGCGAAAGTTGCAGCCTATTGGATAGCAATAGGGTTTAATTTATTATACTTCCCGATGTTTATAATGGGATATATGGGAATGCCGAGAAGATATTATGATTACTTACCGGAGTTTCAGCCATATCATGTTGCATCAACGATTGGTTCATGGATACTCGTTTCCGGAATTTTAATAATGTATATAAACTTAATTAACGGTTTAAGAAACGGAAAGAAAGCTTCTGATAATCCATGGGGCGGAACTACACTTGAGTGGACTATTGCTTCTCCACCTCCAATGGAGAATTTTTATGTTTTACCTGAAGTAACAACAGGACCTTACGATCATACACATATTCACGGACAGGAGGAAAAAAAATAGATGAGTTATAATACAGATACCTCCAATCAGGAAATTCAGGAAATGGTCATTCACAGAGATGACTTTGGTTCAAAAATGGGTATGTGGTTATTTCTGTTTACGGAAATATTGTTATTCGGCGGACTTTTTATTCTATATGCAGGATACAGATATATATATCCTGAGGGATTTGCAGCTGCTGCAACTGAGCTTGACGTTTTACTTGGAACGATAAATACAATCATACTTCTTACAAGCAGCTTGACTGTAGTACTTGCAATTGTAGCATTACAAAAAAATAATAAAAAGCTTTCTCTCTTTTTCTTATGGGTGACAGTTATCTGCGGACTTGTTTTTCTTGTAAATAAATATTTTGAATGGGGAGCAAAATTCCATCACGGTATTTATCCTAAAGGACCGGCATTACAGGAAATGTCTGAAGGTGAAGTTATGTATTTCGGATTGTATTATGTAATGACAGGATTGCACGGTTTGCATATTGTAATAGGGCTTGCATTCATTGGATTTGTAATGTGGCAGATTCATAAAGATGTTCAGACAAGTACAAATTTTCAAAAACTTGAAAACTCCGGGCTATACTGGCACTTAGTAGATATAATCTGGATTTTCCTTTTTCCTTTATTTTATTTAATTCATTAAAAATTTATTATAAAAATATTTATGAACAATAATCACAACTCAGGTCATGCTATAGATAACAGCAATGAACATGCTGATGCACACGGTCACGGACATGATGACGGACATATTGCAGTTGCACATCACCCGAGTTACGGAGTAAACATTTTAGTTTGGATTGGCTTGCTTTCACTAACTGCTATTACGGTTGCAGTTGCAGGAATAAATCTCGGCAGTCTCGCATTAACTGTTGCACTGATGATTGCACTGGTAAAATCAATGTTTGTAATTAATTTTTTCATGCATTTAAAATTTGAAAATAAAGTTTTTAAAATATTTATCGGGATTTGTATGCTTACCTTTATAATAGTATTAATATTAACATTTTTTGATTTAACGTTCAGATATTAATTTAATTTTTATTTATGCAAATTTATTTTAATTTATAATAATAATGAGACCAAGTATAGTAGATCAGGTTGATTTCACCTTTTGGTTTATAACGGGTATTTCAATAGTTTTATTACTTCTGATTACAGTTGTAATGCTCTATTTCGTTTATAAATATAACAGAAAAAGACATCCTGTCGCTGAAAATATAGAAGGTAATACAACTGTTGAAGTTATATGGACTGTTATTCCGCTTATACTCGTATTGGCAATGTTTTTTGTCAGTTGGGGAGGATTTAAGAATATGAGAGATGTCCCAAAAGATGCAATGGTGGTAGGTGTTAACGGGCAAATGTGGAAATGGACTTTTACATATGACAATAAAAAGAAATCGGATACGCTTTTTCTGCCGGTTAATAAAAATATAAAATTTGAAATTACTTCAACAGATGTACTTCATAGTTTTTATCTTCCGGCATTCAGAACTAAAGAAGATGCAGTCCCGGGTAAAAAGAATTATTACTGGATACAAACAATAAATGAAGGTGTCTTTTATGCTGCTTGTGCTGAGTATTGCGGATTAAATCATTCTTATATGTATGCACCTGTTATTATAGTATCTGATGAAAAGTTTGCAGTATGGAAAAATTATTTTCCGCCTGATACAGCAAATACGATTGCTCCGGTTGTTCTTACAGATTCACTGAAAAACAAATCCGTTAAAACGGATTCACTAAACACAAAATCCGTTAAAACGGATTCTGTAAGCTCTTTAAAAAAAGATTCTATAAAAAATAAATAAAATTATTTAAAATCAGAACAACAGTTTCAAATAAAGAAGAAATAGGAATTGAAATAAATGAATCACATAGAAGTGTATCAGTGAAATCAGGTATTTCAAAATGGATTAGTGTTATATTTGAAGTTGCAAAAATCCGTATTACAGTTCTTGTTGCATTCACGACTGCACTCGGTTACATTCTTGCTTCACAAAGTCTGACTTCATTTTCATTGTTTCCTGTTGCCGGAATATTTTTACTTGCCTGTGCAGCCGCTGCATTAAATCATTTTCAGGAAAGTAAAACTGATGTATTAATGGACAGAACAAAAAACAGACCTATACCTTCAGGTGTTGTATCTTCCGGAACAGTTCTTTTAATTTCAATAGTATTTCTTTTATTCGGAAGTTCATTACTTTTATGGAAATCAAATTTACTTACACTTGGAATCGGACTTTTAACATTCTTCTGGTACAATGCAGTTTATACACCTTTAAAAAAAGTTTTTTCACTTGCAATTATTCCCGGCTCATTAGTCGGAGCTTTACCGCCAATAGCAGGCTGGGTTGCAGCAGGAGGTTATGTTTTCGATCCGAAAATATTGTTGATTGGATCGTTCTTTTTTGTATGGCAGATTCCGCATTTCTGGATTTTACTTTTGATTTACGGAAAGGATTATGAGAAAGGCGGATTTCCGACTTTATCAAATGTATTTTCTGTCCGCCAGTTAAAGCAGATTACTTTTTGCTGGCTTGTATTAACTATTGTAATTGCTTTGTCAATCAATTTTTTCGGAATATTAAATTTTTATGTTTCAAATATTTTTCTTGTTTTAATATGCGGATGGGCTTTCCGGGAATCTCTGAAGTTTCTAAATTCAAATGAAACTGATTTTGATTTTGCAGCTGACAAGAAAATAAATAAAAATATGTTTATCAGAATAAATATATTCACATTATTAATAATAACAACTTTATCTTTAGACAAACTAATAAAATTATTTTTGTCATAAATAAATAAAATTTTCAAATGGATTTTCTCGATAATTTAGTAATTCCTGCAACTTCACCGCATTTAAATTTGCTGAAAGTAATGCTGGTAATGGCAATGTTAATCTTTCTTCCTTTTTTCGGAATGCTGCTGGGAGGAACTGCCTTCTCTGTAATTTTTAATGCTTACGGCAGAAAGATCAGAAACAAACAATTTATACGGCTTGCGAAAGATATTATTGATAAGCTTACATTGAACAGATTCGTAGGCGTCGGACTTGGTGTTATTCCGCTTCTTGCTATTACTTTTTGTTATGCACAGCTTTTATTTGAAGTAAAAGTCATCAGTGTCAGTCTTTTATTTGTCGCAACTTTATTTCTGGCACTTGCGGTTAATTTTGTTTACAGCTTTCAGAATACTTTTCAGATTGAATCTCTGATTGAATCTCTGAAGAATATGACAGGACTAGACAAACATGAACTTGATACAAAACTTCCTGAAGAAATTGCTGATTATGAATTTGACCTTATGAATACAAATTCAAATTCAGGAATGTATGCCTTTGTTTTACTTTTACTAACAGCATGCTTTTTTGCCGGTGGAACAACGATTGCCTTGTCTTCAGATAAATATCAGGATTTTCAGAATATTTCACAGATGTTTTTATCAGGTGCTACTTTGTTTAATTTTCTGTTTATAATTATTATGTCAATTGCAGTTACGGGAAGTGCAATACTCTTTTTCTTCTTTAGCTGGCAGGGCGGACTTTATGATATGGATAATCAATATTCTAATTTTGTGAAAAAAGTAGCAGGTAATATTGCTTTCACCGGTGCTGCTTTACTTCCAATAATATTATTTATAAGTTTTATTGCAATTCCAAATGTTGCATTATCAGGTTCAGTTTTTGTATATACAGGATTGGCATTTGTATCACTTTTACTGTTATGTAATTTTTTGTATGCCGTTATTAAAAATTCAGAAATGAAATATATCAGTGCAGCTTTTTATCTTATGCTTATTTCTTTCGGATTTATAATTATGAAAAATCAGGCAGCATTTGGTACTGCTTCAATGAAAAATCTTACAGAGATAAATTTAAAAGCTGAAGAATTAGAAAAAACTAAAAAAGGAAAAACTATAAATACTGCCGGAGTTGACGGAGCTGAGATATATGCAAGAGTTTGCTCGGCATGTCATAAATTTGATGAAAGATTAGTAGGACCTCCGTATAATCTTACAGTTCCTGGTTATAACGGCGATGTCAAAAAATTAGCCGGTTACATTTTAAATCCGGTAAAGAAAAATGCTGAATATCCTGCAATGCCAAGTCAGGGATTGAAACCTAAAGAAGCAGATGCTGTGGCAAAATATCTGATAGAAAAAATTTCATCAGGAAAATAAGAATTTAAATTAATTAAATATTTAACTACTAAGGCGGAGTAATCTTTACTTCGCCTTTTTTATTTTTAATAGTTTAACAAAAGATATGAAGTATGTTTTGCGCCAAGCTAAATTTAAAAAGTAAAAAAATTACTCAGGATAATTTATGAAAAAGAAAATTGTTATTCTAACTGGTGCAGGCATAAGTGCAGAAAGCGGACTTTCAACTTTCAGAGATTCCGGCGGACTTTGGGAAGGGCATGATGTAATGGAAGTCGCATCTCCCGGTGGCTGGAGAAGGAATAAAGAGCTTGTTCTGGATTTTTATAATCAGAGAAGAAGGCAGCTGATAAATGCAAAACCGAATGAAGCACATATATCATTAGTAAAACTTGAAGATAAGTTTGATGTAACAATTATCACACAGAATGTAGATGACCTTCACGAAAGAGCAGGTTCTTCCAATATATTTCATCTGCACGGAAAACTTAATAATGCAAGAAGCACAGTTGATCCGGATTTAATTTATGAATTAAACGGAAAAGATATTAATGTCGGTGATAAATGTGAAAAAGGTTCACAGCTCAGACCTGATATTGTTTGGTTCGGTGAAATGGTGCCGATGATGGATGAAGCAATAAAAGCATCACACTCAGCAGAAATATTTATTATTATCGGAACATCATTGCAGGTTTATCCTGCTGCAAGTCTGATAGAATTTGTTCCTGATAATGCAGATAAATTTTTAATCGATCCGTCAAAACCGGAATACCCCATTCAAAAAATGAATCTAGAATACATTCAAAAAAATGCAACAATCGGTACAAAAGAGCTTGTTCAGAAATTGATTTTATAAACAGTTAAACATTTAGCAGTTAAACAGTAAACAGTTAAACAGTTAACTGCCCAACTGCCCAACTGCCTAACTACAATAACTACGGACTCTGCAGCACCACCGCACTCACGTTTCACGTTTCACGTCTCACATTTCACGTTTCACATTTCACGTTTCACATTTCACGTTTCACATTTCACGTTTCACATTTCACGTTTCACATTTCGC
>Ga0209591_10009465_pt1 | contig 10529 bp, 8 predicted proteins | sample MAT01_FD_187207 | JGI IMG/M metagenome (GOLD analysis project Ga0209591, IMG submission 187207) | Freshwater microbial communities from Lake Fryxell liftoff mats and glacier meltwater in Antarctica - MAT-01 (SPAdes) (version 2) | ecosystem: Environmental > Aquatic > Freshwater > Ice > Liftoff...
GGCCGCTGTTTTCCACACAAGAGCGGGCGGGACGCCCGCGGTCCCAGGGTTGCTCGGCTATCCTAAACCGCGACTTCGGCCGTGGGTTCTTCGGTGATCTTCAGGAACAACTCTTCGAGGTTGCCATCCATTGCGGCGTATTTGCGAAGGTCGGTCATCGTGCCGCAGCCGAGGAGTTTGCCGCGATCAATGATGCCGATGCGGTCGGCGAGTTCCTGGGCGATGTCGAGGGTGTGTGTACTGAGGAACACCGTCGTGCCCGTGTCGGCGAGCTTTCGGAGGAGTGTCTTCAACTCGCGGACGCTCTTGGGGTCGAGACCCACGGTTGGCTCGTCGGCAATGAGCAACTTCGGCTCGTGAACCAGCGCGGCGGCGAACACGGTGCGTTGCCGCATCCCGTGCGAGTAGCGTTCCGTTAGGTCGTCCACAAACTCGTCGAGGTGGAACAGTTCGATCACTTCGTCGATCTTGTCGGCGGCCTTCGCGGTGGGCATCGCGTACAGGTCGGCGGTGAATTGCAGGAACTCGCGGCCGGTGAGTTTCTCGTACAGGAACGGTTGATCCGGGACGTAACTGATCAAGGCGCGAGCCTGATCGCCGTGCGTGCTGAGGTCGAACCCGCCCACGGTGACGGTGCCTGCGGTCGGGAAGAGCAGCCCGCAGAGCATCTTGATGGTGGTGGTTTTGCCGGCCCCGTTCGGCCCGAGGAACGCGAACAGTTCCCCCGCCGGAACGTGCAGCGTGAGTTCCCGCACGGCGACCTTCGGGCCGTAACTCTTCGAGACGGCAGTAATATCGATCATGTGGAACCCGCATTCCCGAGTCGCGGCGCGAACGGCCTTCCTGATCGTGTAGCAGTAAAACGCCCGCCGGGCGACGCGAATCCACGGAACCGCGCACGGTATCACTCATTTGCAATGGCGTGCCCGACCGAACTCGCAACGCCGGGCGGCCGATGGTAAGATGCGACAAACGGAGGTATTCGATGAAGACGTACCAGGTAACATTGCCCGATGAAGTTGCGGCGTTCGTGGAGAGCGTAATCGGGGAGAAGCAGTGGGACTGCGTCAGTGATCTCGTAATGTACGGCTTGCTGCGCGTGCAAGATGAGTTGCGAGCCGATGCTGACATCGATCAAGAGGCGCTGCGAAAAGCCATCCAAATCGGCGTTGACCAAAGCAGCCGTGGGGAAACCGCGCCGTTAGATATGGCTGCGGTGTGGGAACGTGCGATGAAACGCCTCGCGGGCCGAGAGGAGATTGCTCATGCCGCAAGTAACTCGGACGGCTCAGGCTGAAGACGATCTCGTTGAGATATTTGATGCTGTGGCCCGCCGAAGCATGAAAGCCGCAGAGCGACTTCGCGCTGAAATCGAAGCCACGATTACACGATTGGCCAACTCGCCCCGGTTGGGCCGAGAGCGTCCAGACTTGGCTCCGGAACTGCGGAGTTATCCCGTGGGTCGCCACATCATCTTCTACTACATCACGGTCGAGGGCATCGAGATTGCGCGAGTAATTTTCGGTGCCCGCGACACTGGCCCCGAGATGTTCGACGGCTGAAGTCTTTCAACCTCACGGTAATTGCAATGTCTGCCTCTGCTTTGCTGATCGACGGTGTGCCGCTTCCCCTTGCGCCAAATGCCCCGGCTTCGGCGGTTTACGGTCACGTTCTCGGCTTGCCTTCGGTTATCGATGGCGCGCGTTACCTGGCTGAACAAGGTGCCACGCCCACGCGGATTGCGCCTCCGCAGCCTGGGGTTTACGTCTTCCAGCGCGAGTGGGCCGTTGTTCCCACCACTCAGCCCGTGATTCTTGGCTCAGATAGCGCAACGACGTGCCATATTCTCCTGGCGGTGTCGCCGAAAGCGGTGTTTTGCACGCATCTCGACGGCGTTCCAAGTCAAGTGCCCGCGTTCCTGAAGGCGTTGCGGGAGAGTTTCCCCACAAGCGAAGACGACCTCGCCATTGTCGATCTTTACATAGCTGGCGGGTTGGACGATGTCGCGTCTCGCCAACTGGGGGCCGCTCTGCTCTCGGCGCTTCACCGGGCGGCGGGAACGTGGCCAGCGGTGCAGTTCAATTTGAAAGCCTGTTGTATTGGTCCGCTGAACACGCTGCGCCCCAAGAAGGCCGCGCTCCCGGCGGTGCGAGCGCTCGCGTGGGACGCACCCGCTGGCCGTGTGATCGTGAACGCCTGGTTCGACGACAAAAGCCCCGAGCGCTGGCTTCGGGCTGCCTACAGCATGGCCGGCACGCTCCCCTTGGTCCGCACTTACGACGCCGCAACCGGGAAGCACGACTTCGGGGCCGATTACAAACTCGAACCGATGCCCGCCGCTTACATTGATGAATTGCTCGGGATGGACGATGCCACACTCCTACTGAACGCTTCGACCTCGCCCGAAGCCGAACACGACACGTTCTGCGACGAGATGCGGCAAACGCTCTGGTTCCTCCGCAGTTACCAACCCGCGTAATTGAGTTCTGCGCCACAATTTGCCCGCGTGTGGGCGGATCGGTTGCCGTTTCGCGGCATGCGCCAACAATACCCCCATCCGCCGTGCCGTGCCGTTCCTTTTGTGGTGCATCGCCATGTCTAATAGTTTCGGTAGCCTCGCCACCCTCAGCGTCGGTGGAAAACCGTACACGATCCACAAAATCGCCGCGGTGGAGGCGGTTCACCCGCAAGCCAAGAAACTCCCGTTCTCGCTGAAAATCCTGCTCGAAAACTTACTCCGCAACGAAAACGACCTCAGCGTTCGCAAGGCCGACATTGATGCGCTCGCGCTGTGGAACCCGAAAGCCGAGCCGAACACCGAGATCGCGTACAACCCCGCCCGCGTGCTGATGCAGGACTTCACCGGCGTGCCGTGCGTCGTGGACCTCGCCGCGATGCGCGACGCCATGACGGCCTTGGGCGGCGACGCCTCCAAGATTAACCCGCTCGTGCCCGTTGAACTTGTCATCGACCACTCCGTGCAAGTCGATGAGTCCGGCACCGCTGCGGCGTTCGGCGACAACGTGAAGCTCGAATACGAGCGGAACCAGGAGCGTTACACGTTCCTCCGCTGGGGTCAGAATGCCTTTCGCAACTTCCAGGTGGTGCCGCCCGGCACGGGTATCTGCCATCAAGTGAACCTCGAATTCCTGGCCCGCAGCGTATTCGTGGACACCAAAGGCATAGCCTACCCCGACACCCTCGTGGGCACGGATAGCCACACCACGATGGTGAACGGCCTGGGCGTGCTGGGCTGGGGTGTCGGTGGCATCGAAGCCGAAGCCGCCATGCGCGGCCAGCCCGTGAGTATGCTGATTCCGCAAGTCGTGGGCTTCAAACTGTCCGGCAAGTTGGCGGCCGGTGCGACCGCGACCGACCTCGTGCTGACCGTCACGCAGATGCTTCGCAAGAAGGGCGTGGTCGGTAAGTTCGTCGAGTTCTTCGGCCCAGGGCTGGCCTCGTTGCCGCTCGCTGATCGTGCCACCATCGCCAACATGGCCCCTGAGTACGGCGCGACGTGCGGCATCTTCCCCGTGGACGCCGAAACGCTCCGCTATCTCACGCTCACGGGTCGCCCGGCGGAACTCATCGCTCTCGTCGAAGCCTACTACAAGGAACAGGGCTTGTTCCACGATGCGACCACGCCCGAAGCCGCGTACACCGACACGCTCGAACTCGACCTCGCCACGGTAGAATCGAGCATGGCCGGCCCGACCCGCCCGCAAGACCGCGTCTCGCTAAAGGACATGAAGCAGGGCTTCGCGGAAGCGCTCCCCAAACTGAAGGGTGCCCCCAAGCCGAAGCCCACGCTGACGATGGCCGTGGTCGCCCCGTCGCCGGTCGTGACCGGTCCGTTCGGCATGAAGGAACCAGTGCCAGAACCCGAAGTCGTTCCGGGAATGCTTACGGATGGCTCGGTCGTCATCGCCGCAATCACGAGCTGCACGAACACCTCGAACCCGTCGGTGATGGTCGCCGCCGGCATCGTCGCCCGCAAAGCCGTCGAGAAGGGATTGACCACGAAGCCGTGGGTCAAGACAAGCCTCGCGCCAGGATCGCAAGTCGTCACGGATTACCTCACGAACTCGGGCCTTATCACGGACTTGAATGCGTTACGCTTCAACGTGGTAGGATACGGATGCACAACATGTATCGCGGCGGGGACGCCGGTGCTGCTTGCGAATGGGACTTCTCGCCGCATCGAACAAATGCCCGACGCAGGTGGCGCGGTCCTGTTCAGTCCGACAAGCGAAAGCCGTCTGGGAATCGCCTACCAAAGCGAAGCTCAGGTGAAGGGGGAACGCGAGTGCGTCACCCTCACCCTCCAGGACGGCCGCGAGTTGGTTTGCACCCCCGATCACGAAATCCTCAACGGGGACGGTCGCTGGGTTCGTGCCGACGCACTCATTCCCGGCCGGGACCGCGTGGTGATTGGCCTGGACGCACCGCTGGACGAACCTGGGGCCGACGAGTCCGGGTATGTCCTGGAAGCGAGCGAGATGACGTTCTGCATGGAGACTCCCCACAACCGCCTACGAACCCTCGCCTTCGCGCGGGTGGTGGGGCATTTGCTGGGTGACGGTTCGATTAGCGTCATCGGCCAAGGTCGGATGAACGTCGGCCAGGTTGTTGACCGAGAAGTGGTTTTGAACGATATCGAGTTACTCACCGACAAGCGGCCAGCGGCCACACAGTATGACGAGCGGAAGTGGTCAATCGTGCTGCCGACGAAACTGACCGAGGCGGTGATTTCGCTGCCCGGTGTGCGAGTCGGGCGGCGGATCGATCAAGTGCCGCGACTCCCGGAATTCGTGTTGGATGACACTTGCCCGGTCGCGGTCGTTCGTGAGTTTCTGGGCGGCGTCTTCGGTGCCGACGGAACGGCTCCGGTCTTGAAGCGGCTGGGCGACCAGGAAGACGATGCCATTCTCGAACAACCAGCGTACTCACAAAGTGCCAAGCCGGAACACGTCGCCGAACTTCGGGCGGTTATGGAGCAGTTGGTTCAACTTCTGACCCGTTGTGGCGTGAAGACCGACGGAGCACGGATCTACGACTACCCGGTTCGCCGCGCCGCATCTTCCTATCCCGCACCGCAAGACGGCAGTCCGCGAGTGGAAGTGCGTCTGGAACTGCCCGACGGTCTCTCGTTTGTGGAGCGGGTCGGGTTCCGCTTCTGCGTGGATAAGGCCATTCGGGCGAGCGCCGCGAACGTTTACTGGCGAACCGTGGAGCGAATCCACGAACAACGGCTGTGGATGTCGGCTCGCTTGGCGGAACTGCACCAGGAAAGCCCTACGCTGTCGTTCCAGAAGGCTCGGCGACAGGCTGCGTCGGAACTGACGGAACGCGAGGTGATTGTCTTCCCGCACTATTCGCTGTTGGAAGGCTACGACCGCTTCGACCGGCTCCCGCAACCGACTGATCGGAAGTTCCGACCTCTCCACCGGGAGAGTTGCGGCTTCCCGTCCCCGGTCGAGATGCTGCGGCAACTCGGCGCACGGGATTGGTTCGCGTCGCTGCTTTCCCGTGCCGAGTCGGACTACTCCAAACGCTACTGCGTGGAGAAGAACGACATGACGCTCCCCACGTTTACCCTTCAGGTTCAGGAACGGCGACCGGCGGGCAAACGGCCTGTCTTCGATCTGACGGTCGAGGGTTTGCACTCGTTCGTCGCGGGCACGGTTAGCGTTCACAACTGTATCGGTAACTCCGGGCCGCTTCTGCCGGCGGTGTCGAAGGAGATTCACGACGGCGGGTTGGTGGTGTCGGCGGTGCTGTCGGGGAATCGGAACTTCGAGGGTCGCGTTCACCCCGAAGTGCGGGCGAACTACCTCGCATCGCCGCCGCTGGTCGTGGCGTATGCCCTCGCGGGCCGCGTGGATATTGATTGGGAGACCGAACCCGTCGGAACCGGCACCGACGGGCAACCCGTGATGCTCAAAGACCTCTGGCCGACACACGAGGAAGTTGCGGCCATCATCGGCACGTCGATCACGCGGGAAGCCTTCGAGCGCATCTACGGATCGGTCTACGATGGCGACGCCGCTTGGAAGTCGCTGCGTGTGCCGACCGGCGAACTCTACACCTGGGATGCGGCTTCGACCTACATCGCCAACCCGCCGTACTTCCGTGGTATGGAACGCACGCCATCGCCCGTCACCGAGATCACCGGGGCGCGCGTGCTGGCGCTGCTTCTGAACAGCATTACCACGGACCACATCTCGCCGGCCGGCAACATCAAGAAGGATTCGCCCGCAGGGAAGTATTTGCTCGAACACGGCATCGAGCAGAAGGACTTCAACCAGTACGGCGCTCGTCGTGGGCATCACGATGTGATGGTTCGCGGTACGTTCGCCAACGTCCTCTTGAAAAACCAACTCGTGCCCGGCGTGGAAGGTGGCTTCACCCGGCACCTGCCCGACGGCCCGCAAACGAGCATCTACGACGCCGCCGTCGCTTACCAAACCGACGGCGTGCCGCTCGTGATCCTCGCCGGCACGGAGTACGGTTCCGGTTCGTCGCGCGACTGGGCCGCGAAGGGGACGAAGTTGCTCGGCGTAAAGGCCGTCATCGCCGAAAGCTACGAACGCATCCACCGCAGCAACCTCGTGGGCATGGGCGTGCTGCCGCTCCAGTTCAAGCCGGGCGAATGCGCCGCGAACCTCGGCTTAACGGGCGAAGAAGTCTTCGACATCGCAGGCTTGGTCGATGGTCTGAAATCGAACTTCGCCGGGGCGACCAAGGAGCTAACCGTCACGGCGACCAACGCCGAGGGCACCGCCATCGCGTTCAAGGCCGTCAGTCGCATCGACACGCCGCAAGAAGTGCTCTACTACCTGCACGGCGGCATCCTGCCGTATGTGCTGCGTTCCTTGCTCGCCGGGAAGTGACCCGGGTTGCAACATTTCGTTTAGCGTTGCCCAAGCGGGGCACGCGGTTGCAAAGGCCGTCCCCGTTGGGGACGCCGCTATACTCTGCGCGGTTAGGATTGACACATAGCCGGTCTGCCCTGCTCGTGGCAAACCGGCGACCTTACGGTGCGCCGCTCACCATAGCCTTGGCCCGCAGAGATTGTGGTGAGCGGCGCACCGTAAGGTCGCCGGTAAACTCTAACTGTGTATCAATCCCGGCCGCGTGAAGTATAAACGCTAACATACCTCTTTATCGCGGTAAGATTCGATGACACCTTACCGGCCCGGTACCGCTTGCATGCTCGCGTTCCTGGCCGTATTCACGGTCGCCGTCGGGTTGCGCGCGTACCGCCTCGGTGACGACTGCTTCGACTGCGACGAACTTTACGCGGTGCGTATCCAGGGCGTTGGACCGAAGGCCGTGGCGGCTGTCATGGCCCGCGATGGCTTCCACACCAACCACCCCCCGCTGATGACCGTGCCGTTCCTCATCTGGAATGCACTGCTTGGCACTTCGGAAGCCGCTGTCCGCTTGCTGCCTGTGCTGGCGGGGGTTGTCGCGGTCGTGGCCGTGTTCGCGTTCGGGTGCGTATTGGGTCGGCCGTGGGCGGGCGTCTTCGGAGCGGCGATTCTTGCCGTGAACCCGCTACACATCACGTATTCCACGGAAGCCCGGCAGTATTCGCTTCTCGTGGCGCTGATCGCGGTCGCTCATGTGCTGTTTGTGCTAAGCCTGCGGAAGCCGACGCGGGGGTTGGTGGTCGCGTACTACTTCGTCGCAGCGTGGGCGGCGCTGACGCACTACTTCGCCGTGCCCGTGCTGCTGGGTCACGCGGCGTTCGCGGCCTGGCTCATGCGAAAACCCGGTCCGAATCGTCGGAGCGCCGCACGGTTGTTCCTCGCCGTGGGGTTGGCGGGTTTGCCGTACCTCGCGTGGCTTCCCGTGATGGCGTTCCAAAGTCGCAATAAGTGGGATCACCTCGCAACGCTAACGCCCAGCACACTCGTCGATTCGCTCGCCGACTTGCTCGGCCTTGGCGGTTGGGGCACGAGTATCGGGTTGGCGCTGTCATTGGCCGCAATCGTGCTGGTGGCGGTCGGTGTGTGGGCCACGCGGCGCGTCACCGTGCCGGTGAGTGCAGTGAACACACGGTTCGTTCCGCTGTGGCTCGGGTGGGCGGTTCTGGCTTTCGGCGTTCTCGGCGGTCTCGGTTACGGCGTGGTATTTCCCAGCATGATCGAGCCGATGGCCCGCGAAACGCTTTCGGGTTACGGGTACGACGTGGCGACCGTGGCGGAAGAAGTGCGGTTGTTGCGGCAAACGGGGCTTCTCGGCGCGGGGTGCGTCGCGCTCGCGGGTGCGCTGCTACTGGGCTGGCGACGCCTGAAGTTGGAAGGCGAGCAACCGAGTAATGGTGAAGTGAACGGCGGTGCGCTGCTCGGGTGCTTCGTGGTCGTGCCGATTATCGTGGTTGCGCTGGGCGGCTTGACGGGCGTTCCGTTCCACCAGACGCGGAACCTGCTTGTGATGCTTCCAGCGGTTTGCATCGTGATAGGCTTCGGCCTCGACTCCTTCTCACGGCGTGTGCCGGGGGCCGTTCTCGCGGTCGCCGTACTGGCGGGAATGACCGTCGCAGCCGGGCAGTATCACGCCATCGGCCGGATTGTGGGCCGTGATGGGCCGCGACTGGGCATCGACACCATCGACTGGCGCGGCGTGAAGGCATGGCTCCGCGATCACCCGCGAACTTACGGTGCGGTCGTCCTTGTGAACAGGCCCGCGACCGACCCGGGGCTTTACTACCTCGCGGAGTTTACGCCGCTTCGATTGTCGCCGACCGCGATTGACGAAGCCCCAAGGCCGGCGGTGTTCGTTCACCTGACGGGGAATGCGTTCAGCGAGCAGTTGCGAGAAAAGTCGGGCGCGACACGTGGGGCGGTGAAAGTGGCCGAGGGGAACGGGTGGGAAGTGTACGAAATGCGGTAAGCGCTGCCCCCAACGGGGCGAGCGCCGCGAAACAACTTCAACCCATGATCTTGTCGCCGTTGCGGCCGCTGTTGTCGCCGATGTGGGCGAACAACCAGGCGAGGAACACGATCATGCCGACGATACCCAGGATAATCAGGATACCCAGTTCCGGGCTGCCGGCCGCTTCGGTGGGGATGCTGTCGGGTGGTGTTGTTTGTGTGCTAACCGATTTCGCAAAGGCTGTTGGTGGGGTAGGTACACGCGGCCAGGCGGCGTTTGCGCTGGCCTCAGCGGCGAACATTGCCCAGGCCAACACGACCGTCAAACCTCGACTCCATATCATCATGTTGAACATCGGAAGCCCTCCCGGTGGATGGGGATTGCCGGGAACCCTATCCATTCGACACCTGCTTCTACTCTATTGTTCGCGCGCCGCGGTCTCAAATACAGCAAGATAAAGCAAAAAATCCGGGCGAAGCTGGATCGTGTTTCGCCGTCAGCACTTCGGGCGGAAGATTGCGCAGCCCGAAGTACACGTCTTCACGCGACCTCCGGCCGAGAACGGGCCTTATCACTGTCCGTGTTGCGGTTGCCGCACGTTGGACTAACGAGGCGATTACGACATCTGCCCCGTGTGCTTCTGGGAAGATGACGGCCAGGACAACCGCGATGCCGAGGTCGTGCGAGGCGGTCCGAACGGTGCGCTGAGTTTGACGCAAGCGCGGCGAAACTACATCTTGTTCGGGGCGTGTACGCAGAGTATGTTGAAGCACGTTCGCCCACCACTCGCCGACGAATTGCCATCACCCGGATCGGGCTAACCATTCGTGGTGTGAACCGCTTTGCGTTTGCGGCTCGCTCAAAATCAGCAGGATTTCCGCTCAGTCCACACGCTGGCGTGCCACCAATATCTCGTTGCCTCCGCGTGTTTCTCGAACACAGCGGACCTGGCTTCCGGGAGGAAACTCCCACTCTTCGAGTTCCGGGTCGTAGTCGGTCGTGGGTTCGACCCGGAATACGTCCTGATCCAGAACAACCCCCGTGGTCGGGCGGAAGACATTCGTGCCTTCGTTGAGTAAAGGAATGTAAAGCTGAATGGTGTTAGTAGACAAAGCCGTCTCCTCCGATGTGAATCACGTCGCCCGTCGTGTCGCCAACACCCACGAACCCAATCGGCATCGCATCGCGGTTGCACATCGCGGTAGAATACCCGTGTGTCTCGTTCCTACCTCTACCATTGTTTTGCTTTACCATGTCTGAACCCGCAGCACGGACGGCGTTTGATGCCGTCACCGATCCCGAACCGCCCGAAATCACGACTGCACGTCCGCCTTACATTGCGCCAGGGCCAGAAGAGTATGCCGCGCAGATCAAGGAGACGGCCGACAAGTTGCTCGAAGATCGCGCCGGGCGCGGCGACCTGAAACTTATGGCGACCGCTGTCCGCGAACTCCGCTATTGCTTCAAGGTGTTCGCGGCGTATCGGGGCACGCGGAAGGTGTCCATCTTCGGGTCAGCACGCACGAATCCGATTCACCCGGCTTACATCGCGGCGGCGAATTTTGCCCGTGAGATGGTCGAAGCGGGGTGGATGGTCATTACCGGCGCGGGCAGCGGGATCATGGAAGCGGGCCACCGTGGGGCCG
>Ga0209591_10009466_pt1 | contig 10528 bp, 12 predicted proteins | sample MAT01_FD_187207 | JGI IMG/M metagenome (GOLD analysis project Ga0209591, IMG submission 187207) | Freshwater microbial communities from Lake Fryxell liftoff mats and glacier meltwater in Antarctica - MAT-01 (SPAdes) (version 2) | ecosystem: Environmental > Aquatic > Freshwater > Ice > Liftoff...
CTCCGCGCTGGTCAGCGGTGCTTCACAGGTACGGTTCCTGCAAACGTAGGCGCCGGGCAGGCCGCCTACGGGGTGCAGTCCCTGGCCGATCAGTTTTCGAAAACTCATGACGAGCAACTAACATGAGAAAATCCACCGACCTCAAAGAACTCAGACGGCTTCAGCCTATAGTATTTCCCCTCCGCGTCCTTCGACTGCTCGGCGTATGGCTGCGTCATGACTTCCTGCAGCTCTCGAATTAGAGCGTAGTTCCCCGCGGTCGCTTGGCTGTACGCAGGCACAACGAACCACTCTCGCAAACTGTATTTTGGGTTGACGAGTTTCATGTGCCTGGAGAGCTGCTCACGGGAGCGGCGCGGAGCGGCATTCGCGTCGATCGTGCTGGCGCTGCCGATGAGCGATTGCCATTGTGTGAGCCACTCTGACCAGCGCTTGTCCATTCCTTCGGGGTCTGTCTGATACGTCGGGTGCGTTGCAGCCATAGCGCGCTTCGAGTCCTTGTAGAAGCTTTTCTTGAGTGGGCCAATGTCGTCCGGCACCCTCGAGAGCTCGCGGAAGAAAATGGTGTAATCAACAGGCGTTTGCACCATGAGCGTTTCGAGCTCACTGAACAACGCCGCGTGAAAAGTGCCAAGTCCAAGTTTGGCAGCCCACATCTGCTCCATCTGCGCTTGCATCACTGTCGAAAAGCCACTACGAATCTCGTCGAGCTGTCGCATATAGTCCTGATGCGACGTCAGCAACGGCCGCAAGGCCATGCAAAACATTTGGAAGTTGCGTTCCGCTGCCACGGGTTGGTTCAGAAACGAGAAGTGATGTCCGCCACCCGTCCATGGCTGGTAGTGCGGGTTGAACACATCGCAGAATCCGAATGGACCGTAGTCGAGTGTGAAGCCACCGGCCGCGCAGTTGTCGCTGTTGAAGTTGCCCTGGCAGTAGCCGACGCGGATCCAGTTCGCCACCAGCGACGTAAGGCGACTGCGGAACTCGCGCGCGAGCAACGGCACTTTCTCGGCGGTGGTGAGTTGCTTGTCGATAACGTCAGCGTACTCACGATCGATCAAGTGCAACACAACCTTCTCGAGCTCCTCCAGCGCTTTCGGGTGTTCCTGCTTTCGAGCACGGCGACCGAAGAGCTCGAGTTGGCCGACCCGAACAAATGACGTTGCGACGCGCGTCGAGATGGCGACTGCTTCCGCTATAAGAATGTCGGGATCCTGCGAGCGCGAGCCCTCCGAGTACCACGGCCGCTTGACCATCTCCGTTTTCGAAACGTACAAACTCAGAGACCGTGACGTTGGCACTCCGAGCGCGTGCATGTGCTCCTGTGCCAGGAACTCGCGGACACTTGATCGCAGGACGGCGCGACCGTCCGCGCCGCGGCAGTAGGGCGTCCGGCCGCCACCTTTCAGCTGCATTTCCCAGCGTCGACCGTTGATGACGGCCTCAAGCACGGAAACTGCGCGACCGTCGCCGTATCCGTTGCCGGTTTGGAACGGGCACTGCTGGTAGTATTCGCTCCCGAAGATGGAAAGTGCGTAGCCAGTCGCCCAACCGACCCTGCGCATCGGCTCCGGAACGCGCGAGATGTCGCCGGAGAACATCCGGACGAAGTCGGTCGACTGCGCCATGCTGTCGGCGAAGCCAAGTTCGCGAAAAAAGTTGTGGCTGTGCGCGACGTACTCGGGGTCTTTTATCGGCGTGGGATTGACGGGGACATAGTGGCCCGTGAAGACTTGTCGCGGCGCGTGGTCGGCGCCGTTTGCTTGCGCGTCAGGATCGCAGTTGAGCGTGTCCATGAGCGAGTAGTTTGCCAACTTTGCGAGATCGTCGAGCGTCGCGACGGTTGGGGCGGTTTCCTCAGCCAATCGCTTTGACATTGAACACCTCCCTACGTCCCCGCGCCGTGTGCCGCGGCCGTCGAGTTCCCGGCAGAGTCAGGCCATCGGCGCGCTGCCGGGCACCGGAGCTTGCGTGGCCGCCTGGAACCCTACCTTGCCGTGGATCGCGTCGCAGAATGGCTTGCCGGCTGTGTCGAACAGCTCGATGTCTTCCTTCACGACGTAGGGGCCATTCGCCTTCACGATGATCTTGACGTTTGTCATGTCTTGTTATCCGGTGGGCAGTCCGCCCGATTTGTGCAGCGTGAGCCCGCGAAGGCCCCCGAACAATCCGGAGATCGGGGGCGCACGCGTGCGACTGCGGATCCCGCTCTCGTTCTACTAGCGCGGTTGCGGCGGTGATCTCGATCGGAGTCATCTCCTTCTGCTCAAAACAGGCCAAGCTGCAGTTTTGCAGCCTCGGACATGCGGCTCTGGTCCCAGGCCGGCTCCCAGACGATCTCGATGTCGACGTCGGTGACGCCGGCCACCCCCTGCACCTTTCGACACGCGTCTGCCTTGAGCACATCGCCCATCCCGCAGCCGGGCGCCGTCATCGACATCTTGATCTCGACCCGGTGGCCACCGTCCGCAAGCGGGCGCGCTTCGCAGGCGTAGATCAGCCCGAGGTCCACCACGTTAACCGGGATCTCCGGATCGAACACGGTCTTGAGCTTCTCGATCACCTTCTCCAGACTAAAGGGCCCCGCTTCCACTGATGCTTCTCCCTCCGGCTCGCCTTCGAGCCCCAGCGCGTCGGCATCGAGAGCGGCGACCCGCACCAGGTATCCCATCTCGGTCCTGACGGTGAAGCTGCCACCCAGCGCCTGCGTCACTACGACGGTGTCACCTTTCCAAAGCGTCAGCATCTCCCCACGCGGGATCATCGTTACCTCGCAGTCCCGCTTGATCTCGATCGATGTGTGCAGGTCAGGACCCATGGTTGTTTACTCCGTTGAAATCCGTGCGCCCGTTCCTTCGAGGGCATTGCGCAACGTGTGCCACGCGAGGGTTGCGCACTTGACCCGCAACGGGAATTCCCAGATGCCGGACAGCGCCGCGAGCTTGCCCACGCCCTCCAGGTTCACCTCGCCCCTCGGTCCCTCTGTCAGCAGGGCGTGGACGCGCCCGAAGAGCGCCAACGCCTCTTGCTGATTCTTGCCCTTGAGCGCGGCGGTCATCAGCGACGCCGAGGCCTTCGAGATGGCGCATCCGTCTCCCTGGAAGGCGATGTCCTCAATGACTCCGTCGCCAAGCTTCACATAGAGCGTAAGTTGATCGCCGCATAGCGGATTGAAGCCTTCGGCCGTGCTCGTCGGGTCCTCAAGCTTGCGGAAGTTGCGCGGATGCCTGCTGTGGTCGATGACCACTTCCTGGTAGAGGTCGCGAAGCTCGTTGCTCATTGACGGCTCACTGGAAGATCTCTCTGACTGTGCCGAGGCCGGCCACGAGCGCATCGATGTCCTGCCGAGTGCTGTAGCAGCCCAGCGACGCGCGGGCCGTAGCGGGCACGCCCAACCGGCTCATCAATGGTTGCGCGCAGTGATGGCCCGCGCGAATCGCGACGCCTTCCCGGTCGAGGATGGTGCCAATGTCATGCGGGTGAACGCCATCGAGCACGAAGGAGAGGACGCTGGCCTTGGCGTGGGCCGTGCCGATGAGTCGGAGTCCCGGCACCGCGGAGAGCAGGCGTGTTCCGTAGGCAAGGACGTCCTCTTCGTGGGCCGTGAGCCCCTCGTGCTCCAGGCTGCTGAGGAAATCGATAGCGGCGCCAAGGCCGACCGCGCCCGCCATGTTGGGTGTACCCGCTTCGAACTTGTAGGGAGGCTTGTTGTAGACGGTCTTTTCGAAACTAACGGATAGAATCATGTCGCCGCCTCCCTGGTAGGGAGGCATCGTTTCGAGCAGCTCGCTTCGGCCGTAGAGAACGCCGATGCCGGTGGGGCCGTACATCTTGTGGCCTGAGAGCACGTAGAAGTCACAACCCAGCGCCTGCACGTCGATCTTCAGATGCGGGACGGCCTGTGCGCCGTCGACCAGCACGCGCGCACCTCGCGCGTGTGCCATCTTGACGATGCTCCCGATTGGATTGATGGTGCCGAGCACGTTCGAGACGTGGGTGATGGCCACGAGCCTGGTCTTCGGTCCGATGAGTCGCTCGAACTCATCGAGCAAAAGCTCGCCGTCATCGTTGATGGGCGCTACGCGAAGACGCGCGCCCATCTGTTCGCAGAGCATCTGCCAGGGCACGATGTTCGAGTGGTGCTCCATCGCAGTGATGAGCACCTCGTCGCCCTCACCGACATGCTTCTTGCCGTAGGTTTGTGCGACGAGGTTGATCGCTTCGGTGGTGCCGCGCACGAAAATGATCTCGTGGGCGTGCTCGGCGTTCAGGAATCCCTGGGCCTTGGCTCGGGCGCCCTCGTAGGCCTCTGTCGCGCGCTCGGCAAGGTAGTGCACACCCCGGTGAACGTTCGCGTTCTCCTTCAACAGGAAACGCGACATCGCATCGATGACCCCCTGCGGCTTCTGGCTGGTCGCAGCACTATCGAGGTAGACGAGGGGTTTTCCGTAGACCTTCTGCCCGAGGATCGGAAAGTCCTGGCGTACGCGCTCGACATCGAAATCAGCCGCGCCGTTCCGACCCACCAGCCCGTGCGCAAGCCCCAGACTGGTCATGGAACCCGTCTGTACGTTAGTCATGCCGCCACCTCCACGCCACCCGCCGGCAACCGCGACGCAACCAGCTTCTCTACATGGGACCTGAGAGGCCCTAGCCGAATGAGTTCCAGCATCTCGCCGATGAACGCGTAGGTGAGCAGGTCCCGCGCAGCAGGCTCCGGAATGCCGCGCGAACGCAAGTAGAACACGGCCTCTTCGTCGAGCTGGCCCACAGCGGCGCCGTGGGCGCACTTCACGTCATCGGCGAAGATCTCCAGCCGCGGCCGCGTGTTGGCCTTCGCTGACTCCGAAAGCAGGAGGTTCTTGTTCGTCTGGCTTGAATCCGTCTTCATCGCACCGGGACGTACAACGACGCGGCCGTCAAAGACACCGAGACCCCGCCCATCGACCACGCCCTTGTAGAGCTCGCGGCTGGTGCACTCGGGCGCGACGTGGTCGATCGTCGTCGGGTTGTCGAGGTGCTGCCTGTTTCGGGGCATGTACAGGCCGTTCAGGTTAGTCTTTGCCCCTGGGCCCTCGAGCCTTACCGTAACCTCGTGCCGAGCAAGCAAGGAACCCAACGCAACCGAGTGCGTAGTGAACTGAGTGTCTCGCTCCTGTCGCACATCGAGTAGCGCGATGTGGAAGGCCGTCTCCGTCTCATTCTGGACCTTGTAGTGCTCTACCGCAGCGCCCTCCTCAAGGACAACCTCGGTGACTGCATTGGTGAGGGTGACCTCGCCCAGGATGCCGGCGTAGGTTTCCACGATCGTCACCCGGCTCCCGGGGCCTGCGAGCAGCAAAGATCTCGGATGGGACACGACCGGGCCTGCCGTGACGGCGGCGCCCGCGTCCGAGAGGAACACGAGGTGGATCGGCTCTTCGATCGTCGTGTTGGCTGGAATCCGAACGAACGCCCCATCCTCGGCACAGGCCGCGTTGAGAGCAGTGAACGCGTGGGTCTGCTCTCCGAACGGACGCGAGAAAAGTGCTTCGAGAGACTCGCCCTCTTCGGCGAGCGCCGAGGCCAGGCTTTCCACCTTGGCCCCCTGAGGAAGCTTCTTCAGCGACGAGCACTGGGGGGCAAAGTGTCCGTTGACGAACACGAGCCGGATGCCACTGAGGTTGCCCGCCAGCTGGTCGATTGCCGCGGGTGACAGCCGCGGGCTCGCGTTCGGCTCGGCCGGCTCGAAAGCGACCTCCAGGATAGGTCCGACCCGCGTGTACTTCCAGGCTTCATCCTTTGCCGTCGGGAAGCCCCGCTCCGAAACCCACTGGAAGGCGGCGTGGCGAAGCTCCTTGAGCCAGACGGGGTCGTGGCCTGCGCGTCTGGATTCAGGCCGCGAAAGCCGCTGGAGCAAGGCGTTCGCCGGGCTGCTCATGGAATTGCTCCGGCCGCGCTAGGTGTACCCCCGGCCGTGTCCTGCTCGAAGTCCGCGTAGCCGTACTTCTCAAGTTCGAGCGCCAGATTCTTGTCGCCGGACCTCACGATACGACCGTTCGCGATGACATGGACGCGGTCCGGGACGATGTAGTCGAGCAGTCGCTGGTAGTGGGTGATGACCAGCAGCGCCCGCTCTTTGCTCCGCAGCGCATTCACCCCGCTCGCGACGACCCGGAGCGCGTCGATGTCGAGGCCAGAGTCGGTCTCGTCCAGGATGGCGAGCTTCGGCTCAAGAACAGCCATCTGCAGGATCTCGTTCCGCTTCTTCTCGCCCCCGGAGAAGCCTGCATTAACCGACCTGTTCATGAAGCTCTGGTCCATTTCGACGAGCTTCATCCGCTCCTTGGCGAGGGCCAGGAAATCCATCGCATCAAGCTCTTCGAGCCCGCGCTGTTTGCGCACCATATTGAGCGCCGTGCGGAGGAAGTACAGGTTGCCGACACCGGGGATCTCGAGCGGATACTGGAACGCGAGAAACACACCTTCGACCGCGCGCTGTTCCGGTGACATGGCGAGCAAATTCCTGCCCTCGTAAAGGACCTCACCGGTGACGTCGTAGGTCTCGCGACCCGCCAACACTTGGGCGAGCGTGCTCTTGCCCGAGCCGTTCGGTCCCATGATGGCGTGCACTTCTCCAGCGCGGACGTCGAGGTCCAGACCGCGGAGGATTTCCTTGCGGCCAACACTGGCGCGCAGATTGCGGATTTGCAGCATCATCCGACACACCCTTCAAGACTGACGCTGAGGAGCTTCTGCGCCTCAACGGCGAATTCCATCGGGAGCTCCTTGAACACCTCGCGGCAGAAACCGTTGACGATCATCGACGTCGCGTCCTCAACAGGGATGCCACGCTGCCGGCAGTAGAAAAGCTGGTCCTCGCCGATCGTCGAGGTGGACGCCTCATGCTCGACTTGTGCCGTTGGATTCATCACTTCGATGTAAGGGAACGTGTGCGCTCCGCACTGGTCGCCGAGCAGCAGCGAATCGCACTGAGTGTGGTTCCGCGCTCCGGTCGCCGCCTTGAGGATCTTCACCAGTCCCCGGTACGTGTTCTGTCCGTGGCCGGCGGAGATTCCCTTCGAGAGGATCGTGCTGCGGGTGTTCTTGCCGATGTGGATCATCTTAGTGCCGGTGTCGGCTTGCTGACGGTTGTTGGTCAGGGCGACGGAATAGAACTCGCCGACCGAATTGTCGCCCTTGAGGATGACGCTGGGGTACTTCCAGGTGATTGCGGAACCGGTCTCGACCTGGGTCCAGGAGATCTTCGAGTTCGCTCCGGCGCATTTGCCGCGCTTGGTGACGAAGTTGTAGATACCACCCTTGCCGTCCTTGTCGCCCGGGTACCAGTTCTGAACAGTGGAATACTTGATCTGCGCGCCCTCGAGCGCGACCAACTCGACCACGGCGGCATGCAGCTGGTTCTTGTCGCGCATCGGAGCGGTGCAGCCTTCGAGGTAGCTGACATACGCGCCATCCTCGCAGACGATGAGCGTGCGCTCGAACTGGCCGGTATCCGCCTGGTTGATGCGGAAGTAAGTGGAAAGCTCCATCGGGCAGCGCACGCCCTTCGGGATGAAGCAGAACGAGCCGTCGGTGAAAACGGCGGAGTTGAGCGTCGCGAAGTAGTTGTCCGTGTAGGGGACGACCGAGCCGAGATATTTCTTGACCAAATCCGGGTGGTCCTGAACGGCCTCCGAAAACGAGCAGAAGATGACGCCGACTTCGGCGAGCTTCTTCTTGAACGTCGTGCCGACCGAGACCGAGTCCACGATGGCGTCCACGGCGATGCCGCTCAGCCGCCCTTGCTCGGCAAGCGAGATGCCGAGCTTGTTGAACATGGCCAAGACTTCCGGATCGACTTCGTCAAGACTTTTGGGACCCGCCGTCTTCGGCTTGGGCGCCGCGTAGTAGATGATGTCCTGGTAATCAATGGGGCCGTAGTGGGCGTTTTGCCAGCAGGGTTCCTCCATCGTGAGCCAGTGGCGGTAGGCCCGGAGCCGCCAGTCGAGCAGCCACTGGGGCTCGTTCTTTTTCGACGAGATGAGGCGGATGACATCCTCGTTCAGCCCGCGCGGCGCGACGTCCGTATCGAGGTCCGTGACGAACCCGTACTGGTACTCGCGGTTGGTGAGCTCGCGGATCTCGCTCTGGACGGCACTCATTGCACGGTCTCCTGGTTCTGGCAGCCGGACGCCTTCGACACGACCGAACGGAGCGTGCGAAGCATCGCCTTGCCATCGGAGGATGGGACTTCGTAGCGCGGCACGGACGAATCTACGGAAAGCGACCATGCGTCGATACCGCCGGTCATCGTTCGGACGTTGCTGAAGCCGTGGCCGGCGAAGTACGAAGCGGCGTCGAGGCTCCGCTGCCCGAAGTGGCAGTAAAAGACGATAAGCGTGTCTTTAGGCCAGCGCATCATCTCCTGCGCCAGGTCCTCCGTGTTGAGCGTCGCGCCCTGGATTCGAGCCAACTCCCACTCTTTCGAAGTGCGGACGTCGATCAGACGCGGCGGGATGTTGCTTTGCAGAGCCGCCGCGACGTCGCCGGGGCTTATCTGGATATGCCGGTCGGTCTGCTCGGCCTGCTCGATGAAGGCGATCACCTCGTCGAGATCATTGATGTTGTGGCTGTTCGCCACTTTCTCGAGGATGTCCCCGGGCTCATATCCGCAGCTGTTACATCCGCCGATGTGGTAGCGGCTAAACAGACCGCGCTGCGCGCTCGGATAGGCCTCAAGGATCTCTTGCATCGTGCTTTGCTTCGTAATTTTCGCAGTGGCTTGCATCGTTCGCTCCTCGTACTGGCAGTTTTTCGACAGGCACAACGTATGGGCGGAAGAGTCCGGCTAGGTTGCAGTAAATACAGTGGCTTACGCCAATGTATTGAATCCCACCAATCTCATTGTAGTATCGTTGCGCCACTATTATCTTGTCAAAGCGGTTTGTCAACGCTATTATCTTCGGAGAGCTGTGGAGCTGAAAATGGACAGTCGCGTCATCGCGGAGCTGATTTTGCACTTGGGGCGCATAGCGTCCCGCGAGGCGCTGGTGGAGGGGCTGACGCCGGCCCAGTGGGCAGTGCTCAGATACTTCGCGCGGGCCAATCGCTTCTCGCGAACCCCGTCCGCCTTCGCCGCGTTCCATGGCACGACCCGGGGCACGGCGTCGCAGACGATCAAAAGCCTTGAAACCCAAGCCTATCTGACGCGCATGCGATCAGAGGCCGACGGGCGCAGCGCCCGGCTCGATCCGACCGACAAAGCCAGGGCCATTCTTGCCCACGACCCCCTCGAAGCTCTGGTCCGCGCCGCTGACGCGCTCCCCCCCGGCGCCCGCGGTCATTTCGCCAATGGCCTGCACCGCATGCTTGGCCAAGTGGCGAGGGAGAGAGGCAAGCCTCCCTTTGGCACTTGCGCGTCGTGTGAGCATCTGGAAGGCGACGGCTGCAGCCGGGAGGGTCAGGCGCCCTATGCGTGCGGGTTCGCGAGGGAGCCGCTGCTTCTGAAGGAACTCGACGATCTCTGCATCAACTTCGTTCCGGGCAAGCCCATGACGGTGACGGGCTCTGTCACCGGAGCCGCACCGCGATGAGCTCTGTTCCCGGATCAGCGATCTCCATCGCAGACGGCGAGATCACCATCGATGCCGAGCTGCTCGCGTCCAAGCTCGGGCTCTCGGCAGCTTCGCTCAAGGCGGAAATGCGCAAGGGCATTGTCTCCAGCGTCGCCGAGACCGGCATCAACGAGGACGTCGGACGCACACGTCTTACTTTCAGGTATCGCTCGCGAGCTTGGACCGTGGTGGTCGATCCAGACGGCAATTTGGTTAAGAGCATCGCGCCCGCCTCCAAAGCTTTGCCGGCGAACACCGCTCGCTTGAGTCTAAGCGATTTCGTCAGGAGCAGTTCATGACTGCCACAGCTTGGGAGGTTGCCGCGACGACGACCGTCGAGGACAACACGCCTGAAACGCTCGCCCTCCAGCTTCGAGCGCATCGGGCTCCGAAGTGGCGACTGACCTTTGAGTTTCGGGAAGGTGACGCCTACGTTTGGAACTACGAGGCCGGCTGACTGCAGCCTGACAAACGGCGGCCATCACGCGACTGCGGGGATGTTGTGGGAGATCACTATAACCGCATACCACCGTATATGACGTGCCAACGGGCGCCTGCCGATTCTGTGGTTTACTAATCAACACCCTGGAACAGCCCAGTCGCTCTCATCCTGATCCTGCTTACGTTCACGATGGGTCTCCAGGTGAGATGACAACTGGCGTTACGAGTGAGTAAGACTCCGCGAAGGGAGAGTAGTTCCGGTCCTTGGGCACTGATCCATAGTGAGTACTTTCCCGTACTGGCGGTCACCCCCGGCTCGTGGGAGCGTGGTCGTTTCCAGCCACTTCACTCGATAGCCATTTACGGAGGACGTCATGGCGCTGATGAAGGCAGCAATTTTCGTCGAGCCCGGCCGCATCGTGCTCGATGACAAGCCAATCCCGGACGTTGGGCCCCTTGACGCGCTGATCAGGATCACCACGACGACC
>Ga0209591_10009468_pt1 | contig 10527 bp, 9 predicted proteins | sample MAT01_FD_187207 | JGI IMG/M metagenome (GOLD analysis project Ga0209591, IMG submission 187207) | Freshwater microbial communities from Lake Fryxell liftoff mats and glacier meltwater in Antarctica - MAT-01 (SPAdes) (version 2) | ecosystem: Environmental > Aquatic > Freshwater > Ice > Liftoff...
CGCAGCCGACCCACCAACATTCGACACCAGCGAATCAATCGCCGGATCTTGCCGCAAGTACTCCGCAATCTGGTTCTGATACTCCACCATCTGCGTAAACGAAGTGCCTTCCTGCGCCTCAGTGATTACGGTCAACTGATCAGTGTCCTGGTCGGGAATGAATCCCTTGGGCACCTCCAGGAACAACCATCCCGTAGCAACAAGAATCGCGAGCGAGAAAACCATCGTCGCCAGCCGATGCCGCATCACCCACTTCAGGCTCACGTCATAGCTATGCAGCCAAGCCTCAAACCAGCGCTCGGTCACTTCGTAGAACCGCGATCGTTTCCCGTGATGCGCCTTCAGAAACCGGCTCGCCAGCATCGGCGTCAGCGTCACCGACACCACGCCTGAAATCAAAATCGCCACGCAAATCGTCACCGCAAATTCCTGAAACAACCGTCCCAGCACTCCACCCATAAAAAGAATCGGGATAAACACCGCAGCCAGCGAAATCGTCATCGACACAATCGTGAAGCTGATCTCACTCGCACCTTCAATCGCCGCCTGCATCGGAGGCTTGCCCATTTCCATATGGCGAACGATGTTCTCTAGCATCACAATCGCATCGTCCACAACAAAACCAATCGCCAGAATCAACGCCATCATCGACAGGTTGTCCAGCGAGTATCCGCATAGATACATCACCGCAAACGTACCCACAATCGAGAAGGGAAGCGCCAGCGACGGAATCACCGTAGCCGAAAAATTCCGCAAGAAAATGTAGATGACACCCACGATCAAAATCAGCGTCAGCAGCATCGTGAACTGGACGTCTTTGTAACTCTCGCGAATCGTATCTGACCGGTCGTAGAACACCTTCATCTCAACCGATGGCGGCAGATCGTTCTTAAACTGCGGCATCAGCTTCTTGATCCCGTCAGTAACAGCGATCGTGTTCGTACCCGGCTGCCGCTGGATCCCCAGTACAATCGACCTCCGGCAGCCAGCCTCATCGCAAAACCACGATGCTGTACGGTCGTCTTCCACCCCGTCCACAATCCGGCCCAGTTCCTCAAGACGCACTGGCGACCCACCCCGGTAATTCACGATCACTTTTTTGAAATCCGCCGCATTCATCAACTGTCCACTCGATTGCAATGTAAACGCCCGCTGCGGCCCATTGATAGTTCCCGTTGGCTGATTCGAGTTCCAGTTCCGCAGTGCCGTCTCAACCTCGTTGATCCCGATCTTCCTCGATGCCATCGCGTAGGGGTCCATCTGCACATGCACCGCATAACGCTGTGATCCAAGAATCGAAACCTGCGCAACACCCGTCACCTGCGAAATTCGCTGCGCCACACGCGTCTCGGCAAACTCATTCAAGCCGTAAAGCGGCATCGACGTTGACGACAAGGCGAGATACAGAATCGGCTGATCCGCCGGGTTCACCTTCGCAAACGTAGGCGGCGTAGGCATTCCCGGGGGCATCATACGAGACGATTGCGTAATCGCTGCCTGCACGTCCACAGCAGCCCCATCAAGACTCCGCGCCAGATCAAACTCAATCGTGATCTGTGTCGAACCCAGCGTGTTGATGCTGGTCATTGAAGCAAGACCTGCAATCGTCGAAAACTGAGCTTCGAGCGGTGTTGCCACAGCCGAAGCCATCGTCTCCGGGCTCGCCCCAGGCAACTGCGCCGTTACCAGCAACGTCGGCAGATCCACATTCGGCAAATCGCTAACCGGCAAATTGCGGTAAGCAATCACACCGAACAGACCAATCGCCACCATCAGAAGCGTCGTCGCAATCGGACGCTGAATAAAAATACCGCTTACATTCATGAATGAGCTTCACCAAGTGTGGGCTGTGCAATCGTCGCCTTCTTCCGGCTCGTCCACAGTCCCTGTAATTTGTCGAGATACACATACACCACCGGAGTCAGATACAGCGTTATCGCCTGTGAGAAGAACAACCCTCCCACCACTACCAACCCAAGCGGCTTGCGGGATTCACCACCCGCGCCATACCCAATCGCGATCGGCACCGCTCCAAGCAGCGCAGCCGCCGTCGTCATCATGATTGGGCGAAACCGCGTAACACAACCCTCAAAGATGGCTTCTGCAGCACCCACCCCATGATTCCGCTGCGCCTGCAGGGCAAAGTCGATCTGCATAATCGCATTCTTCTTCACCAGCCCGATCAATAGAATTAAACCCACAAAGGCATAAAGATTCAGTTCTACATTCATGATTGTCAGCGTCAGCAATGCTCCAAACGCAGCCGACGGTAACCCCGACAGAATCGTCAGTGGGTGGATAAAACTTTCATACAGCACTCCCAATACGATGTACACCACAAGAATCGCCACAATCAGCAGCATCGTCATATTCGAAAGCGAGTCTTGAAACACCTTCGCCGTGCCGGCAAAGGTCAGGTTTATATTGGAAGGCAGCTTCTCTTTCGCCATCTCTGTAATCTCTTCTACCGCCTCACCCAGCGCAATACCCGGCTTCAAGTTAAATGACACCGTAACGCTAGGCAACTGCCCCGAGTGATTGATCGTCTGCGGGCCAACATCCTCACTCCGCTTCGTCACTGCATCAAGAGGAATCAGCCGCCCATCTCCAGACTTCAAATACAACTTAGCCAGCATGTCTGAGAAGGCCTGGTAGCGAGGCGTCACCTCCAGCATTACCCGGTACTGATTATTCGGCGCATAAATCGTACTCGCAAAGTTATTGCCGTACCCGTTGTAGATCGCCTGTTCAATCATCCTCACATCCAGGTTGTAGGTAGCCGCTTTGTCGCGATCGATTTCGATCTTCACCCGCGGGCTCCTCATCTGGATATCGCTGTTAATATCGAGAACACTCGGCAGCTTGGCTACTTCGCGTTCGAATCTTTGCCCCTCGCGATACAACTGCATTGTGTCGGCGGCCTGCAAGGTCACCTGATAACTCGAGCTAGACCCGCGTCCACCCAAGCGCAACGCGGGTGGCAGCGTCGGCACTGCCCTTACACCAGGAATCGCCCCCAGCTTCGGCCGCAACCGGTTCGCAATCTCGGCAGCAGAAGACTTGCGTTCCTTAAGCGGCTTGAGCGCCACATACAAACGCCCGGAATTACCGCCGCCACCTCCCATCATTCCTCCGCCCACACTAGACATGAAACTGTCGATGTCAGGGTCGGTCGTAAGGATCTGGTTGATCCTCTCCTGATATCCGCGCATCGCAAGATAACTTGTGCCCTGAGCCATCTCCGTATTCACATAGATCTGATCGGTGTCCACATCTGGAATAAACCCTTTCGGCACGCGCTCAAACAGCCACATCGTCGAAGCGAACATGGCGACAAAAACAATCACCATCACAAAATGATGCTTCACGACCCACCGCAAGCTAACCTCATACATCCGCGTTGCGAACACAAGCGGAGCCTCAATAATCCGCGACAACAGGCTCGGCTTCTCAGGCGAATGCGGCCTCAGGATACGGCTCGCCAGCATCGGCGTTAGCGATATCGACACAAACCCTGATATCAGCACCGCAGTCGTAATCGTCACCGCAAATTCGTGGAACAACCTCCCCAACACGCCACCCATGAACAGAATCGGAATAAACACAGCCGCCAGCGAAATCGTCATCGAAACAATCGTGAACCAGATTTCCTTCGACCCGCGATAGGCCGCCTCCATCGGTGTCATTCCATTCTCGATATGGCGCACAATGTTCTCAAGCATGACGATCGCATCGTCCACCACAAACCCGACGCTCAGAATGATGGCCATCATCGACAGGTTGTTCATCGAGTAACCCAGCAGATACATCACCGCGAAGGTACCTACCAGCGACACAGGTAAGGCCAGCGTCGGGATAATCGTCGCCGTCGCCTTCCGCAGGAATAGGAAGATCACCATGATAACCAGCCCCAGCGACAGTAGCAACGTCATCTGAATATCGGCAAACGCTTCGCGAATATTCTTAGACCGGTCACTCCGTATCACCAGATCTACCGTCGGCGGCAACTGCTTTTGAATCGAAGGCAACAGCTTCTTCACCGCATCGTTCACTTCGATAATGTTGCTGCCCGGTTGCCGCATCACCATCAGGTTCACGCCCTGCTCAAACTTGTTGGTCGCCTTACTCCAGTTCCAGGCCATCGTCCGCTCATCTTCGCTGCCATCGCGAACAACTCCCAGATCAGCCAGCCGCACCGGCGCATTGTTCCGGTAAGTCACAATCATCTTCGCGTAATCTTCAGCCGTCGGTAACTGTCCATTGGTCTGAATCGAATACGCCTGCTGCGGTCCCCACATCGTCCCCGTTGGCACATTCGCATTCCAGTTCCGGATCGCATCGCTCACTTCATTAATCCCGATCCCGCGCGAAGCCAGTTTCTCAGGGTCCACTTGAATGCGCACCGCATACTTTTGCGAGCCCATCAGGTTCACACTCGATACTCCATTTACTGATGAGATCCGCTGCCCGACAACCACCTGCGCATACTCATCCAGCTTCCACTTCGGCATCGAAGTCGTAGTGAGCGCCAGAAACAAAATCGGGCTATCCGAAGGATTCTGCTTGCGGAATGAAGGCAACGACGGCATCCCCGGCGGCAGCAACGGCATCGCCGCACTGATCGCCGTCTGCACGTCCACTGCCGCACCATCAATCTCGCGGGAGACGTCAAACTGCATCGTGACATTCGTCGACCCCATCGAGTTCGAACTCGTCATCGAATCGATCCCCGCGATCCCGCTAAACTGCCTCTCGAGCGGCGTTGCAACCGCAGACGCCATCGTCGTTGGGTCCGCACCCGGCAATCCAGCCGAAACGCTCAACGTCGGAAAGTCCACATTCGGCAAGTCGCTTACCGGCAGTACGGTATAGCTCAAAATGCCAAACATGCTGATGCCCAGCATCAACAGAATTGTAGCCACGGGCCGCTTGATGAATATCGCGGAGAAGTTCATGTCAGATTACTCCGTTTTCTTGGGACGGCCTTCGCCGCCACCCTTCGCTTCACCACCACCCTTGCGTCCCCCACCACCCGGCGCACGCACATTCACCTTGATCCCCGGCGCAATTCGCAACTGTCCTTCGGTTACTACTGTCTCCCCCTCGGCAAGACCCTTCGCGATCACCAGTTCATTCCCGTTGCGAACACCCAGTGTCACCGGCCGGTTCTCCACGCTGCGGTCCGCTTTCACTACATAAACGAAAGATCCATCCTGCCCGGTCTGCACTGCCTGATTTGGCACCACCACCGCCCCCTCCACCGTCCCCAGTCTCATCCGCACACGCACAAATTGGCCTGGCCACATCTTCTTTTCCGCATTCGGAAAGCTGGCTCTCAAACGCAGCGTACCCGTCGTCGCATCCACAGCACTCTCGATGAAGATCAAATTCCCAACGCTAGGCGGCTCGATCGAATCCTGTTGCGTAGCAAACACCGGGATCCGCTCCTTGCCAAACCGGCTCGCAATCTTCTGGAATTGCGATTCCGGCACTGCGAACGTGACGTTCACCGGCTGAATCTGGCTGATCATGATCAACTCACTGGAATTGGCGGAAACGATGTTGCCCGGCTTCACCAGCAAAGTTCCGGTCCGGCCCGTAATCGGTGCCATGATCGTTGTAAACCCTAACTGCACCTTCAAGGTTTCAACCGTAGCTTTATTCGCAGCGATGTCCGCCCTCGAACTCTCAATCCCCGCCCGGTCCGCATCGGTCAATTCCTTCTGCGCCAGTGCTTGTGCTGCCGCCTGAGCCCCCTGCTCCTTCGACGCAATCCCTTCCTTCATCAGCATCTCGTTGCGACTGGAAACAGACCGCAAATAATCCGCCTGCGCCATATCCTTAGCCAGATTCGCCGTCGCCATCCGCAACTGCGCCTCGCTCCGCGCCAGATTCGCCGTCGCTTGATCGATCTGTGCCGTCACCGTCCGCTTGTCGATTTCGAAAAGCTTATCCCCGGCCTTGACAAATTCGCCTTCTTTAAAGAAAGCAGCTTTCAACTCACCACTCACTTGTGGCTTGATGCTCACCGTGGAGCTCGCTTCCACGTTTCCAATGACGTCAAGGTCTAGCGGTACATCCTTGGTAGTGGCCTTCACCGCAACCACCGGCGCATCCCCGCCCCCTTTCTTGCCACCCTTGCCAGGTGCCGTCGCTGCCTGCTGATTGCAGGAGCTCAAAAACAAAATACTTACGGCCAACAAGCCAGTCGAGAGATAGATCCGGTTACGCATGAAGAAGTGGGAGGGAATGCCCTAAAATAGCAGGACTTTGATTCCTGCGGAAAAGTTACCCTCCCACACCCGAATGCCTAGTTGATCTTCACTTCCGTATTGTTCTTGAGCACATTCGTCTCGCTCGAACTGCTCGAAGCACTGACACGGAAAATAAACGTGTTTCCTTCCGCTACATTGAAGTCCGAGGCGGCAAATGCGATCGCCTGACGATACCCGCGAATCAGGTTGCCCCGAATCAGATCGCCCTTCGGCCCGGCCGGATCCGTGGGTGCAGGGTTGTAGCAAATGCCAAGCTTACCGTCCAAGCTCGTCGTCGTCATCGTGTTGTTCTCGATCAGGTTCCCAAACGTGTTGCCGCCGCGAACGAAAATCCCAAGGAAAGTATTCGCGATTTGGTTGTTGGCAACCACAGAATTCCATGTCTGCACCATCATGATTCCCGCCTCGGGCGATACGCCGGTCCTTCCGCGAATCATCATATTTTCGATCCGTACATTGCTCGAATTCATGGTCACCACACCCGTTAGTGCCGCTTCCACAATCCCATTTCTCACTACCACATTGCGGGCACCCATCACACGAACGCCAACCCCAGACGCATTTCCTGCCCCGGTGATCGTCTGTCCATTTAAATCGAGCGTAATGTTGTTGCCCGTAATCTCAATCCCCGCGCCAGTAGAAGAACTAACAGTCAACCCGGTGGTTAACATATAGGTGCCGGACTCTGTCAAAATCGTTGGCCCGGCAATACCAATCAAACGAACATTCTGCGGCTGCGCCATCAATGAAGCCGCTCCCAGACTAAGTACCGCGAGGGTATTTACAAAGTTGTTTCTCATGTCAAATCCTTTATTCTTTTCAATCGGGAAGCGCTTCCTCCCTTTCTGTCGTGACTTCTGGTTAGATCCCCCTCAAAATAAGAGAATGTCTCGCATTCTCTTCTTCTTGTTGTTTGCCGAACGAATTGCTCAGGCACAGTGGTTCGCTGGCGGCACCGCTGGTATCGCCACACTCACCGGTGACGGCCGCACCATCATCGATTCCACCCGCACCCAGATCGCACTCTACAAACCTTCAAACGGCCCCGCCTTCCAGGTTTTTGCCGGTCGCCATCTCTACGACTACCTCAGCATCCAGGCCGCCTACGGCTGGAATCGCAACCCGCTTACTTTTACCGGCACCAGTCTCACAGGCACGCAGGAAGACACTTTCGAACAAGACCGCCGCAGCACCCAAAACTCCTTTGGTTTCGATGGAATGATTTACGGCCGGCCCCGCTCCAGCAAGTGGCGCCCCTATGTTGCCGGCGGCGCCGGTCTCATTCATCTAAACAGCCGCGCCCAAACCCTGCTCATCTCAAAGGGCCGCCCAATCCTACCCCCAGACACCTTCTCTGCTACCAAGCCCTACTGGCGCACCGCCGTCGGCATCGACTTCCAACTCCGCCCCAAGTGGCATTTCCGTTATACCTTTTGGGAAACAGTCTCTTCCAATCCCCTCAGCGCACAGCTCCGCCCCCCAGGCAAAGCCCTCTTCCTCAACTTCCTGAACAACTTCGGATTTGTCCGCGAATTCTAGCGCGGCTGAAATTCGCAATAAGGGCAATTCGACCAATAAATCGGCGCGTTCTCGATACGTTCACCAGCCACCCGCGCATGGCACACCTGGCAATACTGGAAGCTCTGCATATTCTTCTCCGCTGGCAGAATCTCGATCAGCTTCTCAAACACACACAAGCCCCGGCCATTGGCTTGCGTCTCCTTAAGGCTCATCAGCGGCCCCTCCAACTGCTGCGTCTCAATCAGCCGTGAATACAATTTCGACTTCAGGCACGAAGGAGCAAGCGACTCTTCTTCATCACAAAGTTCTGCGATTTGTTCCATCCAGTTGTCTTGGTTCACTTGATCTCCTCCTTTCCTTGCCATGCTTGCTTAAACTGCTGTCTTGCTCTTGCCAGTAACCTCTCCACTGCCTTAGGCGTGCGCCCAATCTCAGCCCCGATCTCCTCGGCGCTCTTCTTCTCCCAATACCGCCACAGCAATACCGTCCGGTAGTTTTCCGGTAACTGTGCGAGAATCGCAGAAATTCGAGCCTGCGCCTGCGCCGTGCCAAGCTGAATCTCCAGTCCGTCGCTGGAATCCGCCAACTCCTCGGCATCCTCAGGGAAGGGAACACTCTTGAGCAACTGCCGGTAATGGTCTTGTACCTTATGCCGCGCAATCCCAAGAATCCACTGCTTCAGCGGCGCTCCACCTTCATATCTACCAAGCGACTTCCAGGCCGTCAAAAAGACTTCCTGAACCAGGTCATCCACTGCCTCTACTCTCGGCTGAAGCCGAAAGCGGACATAGCGATAGACGGGATCTGAATAGAGCTGAACAAACTCCGCCGAGGCCTTACGGTCCCGTTGCAGAACAGCTTTTGCCAGCTCCAGGTCTGCATCCATTCGATTTGGGCTAAAGACAATCAATACAATCTATTGAACATGTCGCAAATCCGGCACATATCCCCCTCCAACTATTTCAAGAGCCTTCCGGTGCTCCACAGCCTTCCGCTCGATAAACCGTTTCGTCAGCCAGACAAAGCCCAAACTCTGAGTCCATTCTGAAACCAGATTCCCCACCACCTGCCCCCACTTGTCCTCCACCGGCAAAGCCAAGAACAACCCCAGCCACCCAGACCCCGTCACCAGTAAAAATAGCGTCAGCGGATGATTATGGATCATCAACCGAAATCCAAAATGCATTGGCTCATGCGGATGCCGCTTGGCCTCATACAGATGCTTAGTAGCCAGTACCGTCATAAACATCCCGCTCCAGTCCGCAATCGCATTCCCCACAAAGGATCCAAAATGAGTAGAAGCATCCCGAACCAGAAACGCATAACAAGCGATCAGCGAAACCAAAATCAAACCAGTCACAATGCTCAACGAATGCCGGTGTACAAAGTTCATACCCACAAGACTAGTCCACCCGTCGCTCCATCTACTCGATACTCCAGAATTGATCAGTCTGGTTCGACAGAGATTACTACAAGCTATCCCTATCCCGAGAACCCCAAAGGCCCCGAAACCGGCTAATACAAGATCATCCGAGGAGGAGCCTGGTCCGACCCCGCCACCCGCCTAACCACCTATTTCGGCAACTGGGTCCGCTCCACCCCACTCAGCGCCAACATCGGCATCCGCTAAGCGCAGTCATCACCACGCTAGAAGCTATAGGCAAAGCCAACATGAACAGCAGTGTTGCGCCCCGGAATCTTCGTCTCCCGCTTGGCGCGAAAATCCCTGACTTCCCCTCTCAGGCTCCAATGGTCCGTCAATCGAAAGTCCAAACCACCACCATAATTCCCCGCAAACGAGGTGTAGGTGTTCTTGGTAGTGACGACCTGCTGCCCAATGGGCACCCCAATTCGCTCCCGGCTAACTGCCACTCCTAGTCCCCCGGCGACATAAGCCGAAAACCTCGATGTGAGTTTCAGGTGGAGCCGCAATCCAGGAGTTATAAACACAACCGCTCCCACGCGGCCAGTTACGGTCTCGTCAATCTTGCCATTGAGTCCAGCCGCAGAAAGCACAGCGACTTCAAAGTAGATTCTGCCATGGGTGCCTTCACGCGCGAGTCTCGAATAGTTCACTTGCATGCTCAAGCGTGCTTCGCCTTGGATCACATCCTTTCGGATGGAAGCATTGCGCTGCGAAAAACCAAACAGGAAACCAATATCATTCTTCTGGGCTTGTAACGTGCCCTCTGTAACAAGAGCAATCAATAAAAGAAAAGGAAAAGCTTTCATACCTCGAATGCTACAGACCGTCACCAAAAGGATCGACAAGTTTCGGCTGAATGGGAGCAATTGCCGTTTGGCCTGTAAATATCGGCAAATAAACGCAAAGTGCGCCAGTCGACGAGCCAGAAATCGATGGATCATTCAATCCATTCATTTCGTCTATCACTTTGTGCGATTCAGCCGAAAAAAACGCCTTTCGCCATCACTATGCCCCAAACTATTGGCGACCGGACGTGAAAGGGGACTTCGCTAAAATGACAAAAGATTCGCAAATGCGCTGGCACATCAATACTGATCGCATGCTGACCGGCCTTCGGTTCACCTTGGCTACCGTGATGATTGGTACCACGGCATTTACCTTGATAGCTTGGGCTGCTTCAAACTTTAAGGCAAGCATCTCGCTCGTCATCGAGACGGCCATCATCACAGCTATCCATTTCACTTCATACAGCCTCATCTTCTTTTCGGCCATCACTTACGCGCGATCTCGACCCCTCCTCCCCTT
>Ga0209591_10009469_pt1 | contig 10527 bp, 6 predicted proteins | sample MAT01_FD_187207 | JGI IMG/M metagenome (GOLD analysis project Ga0209591, IMG submission 187207) | Freshwater microbial communities from Lake Fryxell liftoff mats and glacier meltwater in Antarctica - MAT-01 (SPAdes) (version 2) | ecosystem: Environmental > Aquatic > Freshwater > Ice > Liftoff...
GATTGACCCGGCCACAATGAAAGTAATTGACAAATTCAAGGTGGGTGTGCACCCGCAGCACATTGTGCCGAGCTGGGATTTAAAAACACTCTGGGTGGCGAACAATGCCGAGGGCCGACTTGACGGCAGTCTGACACCGATTGACCCAAAAACCGGCAAGTCCGGCAAGTCTGTGCCAGTCGATGACCCGTACAACCTTTACTGGTCACCTGATGGCCAATTCGCCATTGTGGTGGCTGAGGCCTATAAGCGGCTCGACTTCAGGGATGCCAAAACCATGGCGATGAAGTTCACCATTCCCACACCGAAATGCGCGGGGATCAACCATGCCGATTTTTCAATCGATGGCAAATTCGCGCTGTTTACATGCGAGTTCAATGGTTCGATCACCAAGATTGATCTGGTCAACCGCAAGGTGGTGGACACCATCAAACTCAGCGCTTACTTTGACCGGCCTGATGCTCAGGCACTGATAGCCGCGCCAGGCAAAAAACCACGCTACATACCGGACCCGGCCAACCCGGCAGGTGCAGACATTTGCACCACGCCCGGCATGCCGCAAGACGTGCGCATATCGCCCGACGGCAAGATTTTTTATGTAGCCGACATGATGGTCGACGGCGTGCATGTGGTCGATGGCGAGAGCTTCAGGCAAATCGGTTTTATTCCCACTGGCGTGGGCGCGCATGGTCTGTACCCCAGCCGGGATGGCAAAAGCATGTACGTGTCCAACCGTGGCAGCAACAAAATACGCGGTACGCCGAATGGCAAAGGTAGCGTCAGCGTGATTGACTTTGCAACCCGCAAAGTGACCAAGACCTGGCCGGTACCCGGTGGTGGCAGCCCGGACATGGGCAACATCAGTGCAGACGGCAAATACTTGTGGCTGGGTGGGCGCTATGACAACGAGGTTTATCGCTTCAACACCGACAGCGGCGCTGTTGACAAGGTCAAGGTCGGGCGTGAGCCGCACGGCCTGACGGTGTGGCCACAACCCGGCCGTTTCTCCTTTGGGCACACGGGTAATTTGCGTTAATCGTTTACTTGAGATTTATTTGGCTATTCAAAGACGATGAATACTGACTGAGATCACGCGCGTGCACCGTGCTCTAGCGGTCTGCCCGGGTGCGCTGCTGCGTGTCCCCCGCCCTTCGGGCTCCGCCTTAACCTCCGCAGCGCACCCGGGCATACCACTTTTCGATCAACGGCGGCTCAGCAAAAACCGTATACAAGCCAACGACTAGCAATGGGTATGGCGCGTCTGCCGCAGCGAAGTCGAGGAGGAGCCCGAAGGGCGGAGGACATGAGCGTAGGTAGATACGCCGTACCCATTGCGGGTTTAGAAGCGCGTCACGTCGCAATAGGGGTAGACAACAGCGATACAGCTGCGTCCCAAAGGAGACAACGTTTTGTCGGGAGCTTCCCCGATGCAATGTTGATCAACTGCGGTTAGGCTATTTATAACTTTCGGAGCGTCTGTGCAGTCTTCTTTCCCACCCCACCAACGCCACTATGCCATCTGGCCCAGGCGTATCCCGCGAAATATCACGGCGCCTGGTACGTCGTTGTGGCACAACCTGGCCACCAATGCGCTGCGCTTTCCCAACAAACCTGCGCTGGTCTTTTTTGACCGCACTCTGACTTACCTTGAGGTCTTGAACCAGGCTGAAGCGCTGGCCGCCACACTTGCAAGGATGGGTGTCAAAAAAGGCGATCGCGTGATGCTGAACATGCAGAACTGCCCGCAGTGGGTGATCGCGCACTTTGCCATTTTGCGTGCCAATGCCGTAGTGGTGCCCGTCAATCCGATGAACCGCGCTGAAGAGCTGAAACATTACATCCTGGACCCGGATGCCAAAGTCGCCATCACCTCTGCTGACCTGGTTGGCGAACTGACCAAGGCCAATGTGCAGCTTGCGCCCAGTGAGCGGTTAAGCCATATCATCGTCACTCATTACAGCGACGCATTTGACCTGTCAGCCCCCGATGCGGCCATGCCTGAAGCGTGGGCATCCTGGCTGGGCACACAGCATGCGCTGCCCGCCATCGAGGGCGGCCAGGTGATGGCCTGGGCCGAAGCGCTGGCAGGCGGCCTGGCTGATTTACCTGAACACACTGCTACGCCGCAAGACCTGGCGGTGCTGCCGTACACCAGCGGTACTACCGGTTTGCCCAAGGGCTGCATGCACACCCATGCCAGCATCATGCACAACGCCGTGTCAACAGCGCTGTGGGGCAGCACTCATTTTGAAAATGTCATTTTGTCTGTCGTGCCTATGTTTCATATCACCGGCATGGTGTCTGTGATGCACGCGTCGATGTATGGCGGCACGACGCTGGTCATCATGCCGCGCTGGGATCGTGAGCTTGCCGGGCACCTCATCAGCCGCTGGCGCGTCACGCACTGGACAAACATCCCGACCATGGTGATTGATCTGCTGGCGAGTCCGAATTTTGACAAGTTCGACGTCAGCAGCCTTGTCTACATCGGAGGCGGTGGCGCCGCCATGCCGCAGGCGGTGGCGCAGCGCCTGCTGGACAGCTATGGCCTGCACTACGCCGAAGGTTACGGACTGACAGAAACCGCCGCACCATCGCACAGCAACCCGCACGACAGAACCAAACAACAGTGCCTGGGCGTGCCCTTTATCGGTGTTGATGCGCGGGTGATTGACCCCACCACCTTGAGGGAAGCGGCCCAAGGCGAGCAGGGCGAAATCATCATGAGCGGGCCGCAAATCTTTAGTGGCTACTGGAAGCGACCCGATGCCACGGCAGAGGCTTTCATTGAGCTGGACGGCAAGCGCTTTTTCAGATCAGGTGATTTGGGTCATGTCGATGAGGAAGGCTATTTTTTCATCACTGATCGACTGAAACGCATGATCAACGCGTCGGGCTTCAAGGTCTGGCCAGCCGAGGTGGAAGCGCTGATGTTCAAACACCCGGCAATTCAGGAGGCCTGCATCATTTCAACCGTTGATGCGTATCGCGGCGAGTCTGTCAAAGCCGTTGTGGTGCTGCGCGCCGCCTTCAAGGGGCAGGTCAGTGAGGATGACATCATTGCCTGGTGCAAAGACAACATGGCGGCTTATAAATATCCGCGCGTGGTGGAGTTGATTGATGTGCTGCCCAAAAGCGGCTCGGGCAAGGTCATGTGGCGAATGTTGCAAGAGGCAGAGGCGGCGAAACTGGCCGAACCCGCTCATTGAACTCAAAGACACAGGGTTTGTCTGGACTAAAAAATTTTTATAATTACGCATAATTATGGAAAATTACAGGCTTTTGCTTCTTCGTTTCTGGCGTAATCGCCATCGGCTTTTTGTAAGTAACTAATTTCCAAACTGGTTCGTTTTAATCAATCATGCGCCTGCATCAAAACTCACTGCACCAGGAAGTTGCCAGCACCTTGCGGGAAGAGATTTTTGCGGGCACTTTGGCGCCTGGCAGTTTTGTAGATGAGGTGGGCTTGTGTGAGCGGCTGGAGATTTCGCGCACACCGTTGCGTGAGGCACTGAAGGTCTTGACAGCAGAGGGATTGCTGCGTCATGAACCTCGGCGCGGCTGCTTTGTCAGTGTTGTCACAGAGCAGGACCTTGACGATATTTTTCCGGTTATTGCTCTGCTGGAAGGTCGCTGCGCTTACGAGGCGGCACGCAACGCCACCGACAGTGATTTGCTCGGGCTTGGAGTCCTGCACGACAGGCTGCAAGGCCACGCCAAGGCCGGGCGCATCACAGATTACTACGCCTGTAACTTTGCGATTCACGAGGCGATCATTCTGCTGGCCGACAACCGCTGGTTGAGCCAAAGCATTTCAGACTTACGCAAAATTCTGAAGCTGTCGCGGTTGCAATCCCTGGGGGCACCCGGGCGGTTGAAGCAAAGCTTGTCAGAGCACATGACGGTATTTGCCGCACTCAAAAGCCGCGACAGTGAGGGCGCAGAGGCCGCGATGCGCACCCACCTCACGCGTCAGCGTGACGCACTGCGGCAAGTGCGCAGCCAGCAAGCCAGGTTTGCAGCATGAGCCCGCCCGATTGGCTGAATTTGGGTGTTTCCCGGCTTTCGGGCTATAAGGCGGCTAAAAATGACCAAAAAATTGAGTCAAATGTGCCTTTGACTCAGCAAAATAAGGCGCAAGCAGCTCCTGAAAATATAGCGCCTGGTGCAGAGTCACTAACAGGCCGCAGTACGCGTGACAGACTGAAAGCCACTTTGCGGCAAAAAGAGGAAGCCCTGTCGCCACGCGTGTTGCGCCGTACCTTGCAAGAGCTACGCGCCATCATCGACCCGCAGGTCAGCGAGGTAGAGGGCGGCTTGCGTGCCAAGGGTGTAGCACTCTGGTACGCCCAAGCCGCGTCAAGTGAGCGGCGCGATATGTGGCTATTAATGAGTGAGCAGTTTGTAGCTGATGCGCAAAAAGCAAAAGCTGCGCAAGCCCAGTTTGCCGCGTTGGTCGGAACGGCCGATGAAGCCGTGGCCGAAGTGCGCTTTCGCCGTGCCACAGTCTCGCCGCGCAGGCGGTTGCTCCAGCGCTTCAGCGCCTTTCCTGAAGGCATTCGCTTTTTGGTCGATCTGCGCGCAGACATGTTGCCGCATTTGAAAGCTGACAAACGGCTCGCTGCACTTGATGTGGAGATGGAATACATGTTCTCTACCTGGTTTGATGTCGGCTTTCTGGACCTGCGCCGCATCAGCTGGGACTCACCCGCCTCGCTGATTGAAAAGCTCATCAAGTACGAGGCAGTACACGACATCAAGAGCTGGTCAGACGTCAAGAACCGCCTGGATTCTGACCGCCGTTGCTATGGGTTTTTCCACCCGCGTCTGCCCGATGAACCGCTGATTTTTGTAGAAGTCGCTTTCACGCACGACATTGCTGGCTGCATCACACCGCTGCTGGATGAATCAGCGGATGCAGAGGATTTGAATCTGGCGACAACCGCTATTTTTTATTCCATCAGTAACACGCAGGCGGGTTTGCGTGGCGTGAGTTTTGGTGATTCGCTGATCAAGCGCGTAGTGGAAACTTTGAAGGATGAATTCCCCAAACTTAAGACGTTTGTTACGCTGTCGCCGATTCCGGGTTTTCGGTCCTGGTTGGGGTGCAGCTCGCCAGACCTGGCCAATGCACTGCAAGATTCGCATGTCTTGGGCTTGCCCGATAAATCAAAGTTGAAACTGGCTGTCCTTCAGCAAGCCGCCCACTATCTGGGACGTGAACGACTGGACGGTAAACCGCTGGACACGGTAGCGAGATTTCACCTGGGCAACGGTGCGCGTGTTGAGCGGCTGAATTGGGCGGGCGACCCCTCGAGCAAAGGACTCAGACAGTCCTATGGCTTGATGGTCAATTACCTGTATGACTTGAAGCGGCTGGACAAGCACCGCGCCATGTTGGCGCAGGGGAAAATCCCCGTAGCAAGAGCGATTGAAGATTTGTATATTTAAACCACAACTACTGGAGACAACCATGACTTTTAAATTTCAACCTACGGCCACACGGCGCGACTTATTGCAAGCTGTGGCATCCGGCCTGGCGGTATTTTCTTTAGGCAGCCAGGCGCAAAGCACCTGGCCAACCAAGCCCGTCAATGTGGTGGTGCCTTTCCCTGCGGGTGGTGGCACTGATGCATTTGCTCGGCCCCTGTCGGCGCAGTTTGCCAAAATATCTGGCCGGGCGATGGTGATTGAGAATCGCGGTGGCGCAGGCGGCACACTGGGTGCTGGCATTGCGGCCAAGGCTGCGCCAGATGGTTACACGCTGTTCATGGGTGCGGTACACCATTCGATTGCGCCTTCGATGTACCCCAGGCTTGACTACGACATTGAAAAAGATTTTGTGCCACTGGCGCTGATGGCCAACGTGCCGCAAGTGTTGGTGGTCAATCCGAAAAACATGCCTTTTGCAGACTTCAAAGGCTTTCTTGAGGCCGTCCGCAAGGCACCTGGCAAATACAACTACGGCTCAGCAGGGGCGGGCACCTCGCATCACCTGGCGGGCGAGCTGTTCAAACAGCAAACCAAAACCTTCATCACCCACATCCCTTACACCGGAGCTGGCCCGTCGCTACGCGATTTGGTGGGTGGTCAGGTGGACATGATGTTTGACGGTCTGGGTTCATCCAGCGCACACATCAAGGGTGGTCGTATCAAGGCACTGATGGTCTCTGGCCCCAGGCGCAATCCAGCTTTTCCCGATGTGCCTTGCGCGGCTGAACTGGGCTTGCCTGACTACACCGTCACCACCTGGTACGGCATTTGGGCACCCAAGGGTACGCCAGCCGATGTGCAAACCCGCATCGTTGAAGAGCTGCGCAAATCTGCTGCGTCTGACGAGCTGAAAGCCATCTGGGCCAGCAACGGCGCAGAGTTTGGCAATTTGACACCTGCACAGTTTGGCTCATTTGTCAGCAGTGAAATAAAGCGCTGGGCGGCAGTGGTCAAGGTCTCTGGAGCCAAGCTGGAATAATCTGACACTATGAAAAACGAGAGTCTTTTTGCTGCATTGCGCGCCGCCTTCCCCGCTGACCTGAACGAGATAGCCATCGAGACCGATACCGGTCTTTACTATTCCTGGCGTGACATCGAACGGGCCAGCGCCATGCTGGCCAACCTGTTGATGTCGTTGAAGCTGCCCGAGGGCAGCCGGATCGCCGTGCAGGTTGAAAAGTCAGTCGAAGCCATGCTGCTGTACCTGGCGACGCTGCGTGCGGGTTACGTGTTTTTGCCACTTAACACCGCTTATCAAAGCGCCGAGATTGAATACTTCATCGACAACGCAGAGCCCGCTGTGGTGGTGTGCAGCAGCAAAAACTTTGGTTGGGTCAGCAAGATCGCTTTTAAAGCAGGCACACAAAACGTCTTTACGCTGAATGATGACCGCACCGGCTCATTGCTGCAGCGCGCCGTGCATTGCAGTGACCAGCACGCGGTAGCCAGCAAAAGCGCAGACGACCTGGCCGCCATTTTGTACACCAGCGGCACCACAGGCCGCAGCAAAGGCGCAATGCTGTCGCACAGCAACATGTTGAGCAACGCACTTGTCTTAAAAGACTACTGGGGCTGGAAGCCGGGTGACGTGCTGATTCATGCGCTGCCCATCTTTCACGTTCATGGCCTGTTTGTGGCGCTGCATGGTGCGTTGATCAACGGCAGCAAAATGATCTGGTGTGCCAGGTTTGACCCGAAATTCGTCGTCAGTAAAATGCCTGAAGCAACAGTCTTCATGGGTGTGCCTACCTTGTATGTGCGTTTGCTGAACGAGCCGGGACTGGATAAAAACGCCGTGCGAAACATGCGGCTGTTTGTGGCGGGCTCTGCGCCCCTCTTGATAGAAACCTTCAATGAATGGCAAATCCGCACCGGCCACACGATTCTGGAACGCTATGGCATGTCTGAGACCGCCATGCTCACGTCCAACCCTTATCAGGGCGAGCGCCGTGGCGGCACGGTTGGCTTTGCATTGCCAGGGGTGAGCTTGCGCGTGCAGGGCGACGATGGCATGCTGCTGGGTACAGACGAGATTGGCAGCATTCAGGTCAAGGGGCCAAACGTCTTCAAGGGCTATTGGCGCATGCCGGAAAAAACAAAAGAAGAATTCACTGCTGACGGATTTTTCAAAACTGGCGATGTTGGCAAGATTGACAAGCGCGGCTACATCACGATTGTTGGCCGCAGCAAAGACCTCATCATCAGCGGCGGCTACAACGTTTACCCGGCGGAGATTGAAGGCTATATCAACGAGCTGCCCGGCGTGCTGGAGAGCGCCCTGGTCGGTGTGCCGCACCCGGACTTTGGTGAAGTGGGCGTGGCGGTGGTGATTGCCAAAGTGGGCACGAAGCTGCAAGGTGACACGATCATTGCGAGTTTGAAATCCAGGCTTGCCAACTTCAAAATCCCCAAGCAGTGCTTTGTGGTGCCAGAGCTTCCGCGCAACACCATGGGCAAGGTGCAAAAGAACTTGTTACGTGAACAGCACAAGGGTCTTTTTGCCGGTGACTAGCGCGTCATATAGCCCATCCACGGCCAGTAGGTGAGTGAGAAAATCACCAGCAGCCCAAACGCCGCCAGCGTGATCACCAAACCGGTGCGTACAAAGTCCCGTGCATCAAAGGTACCCGTGCTGTAAGCAATCATGTTTTGCGGCGCATTGACAGGCAGGATAAAACCAAAACTGACGACAAATTGGAGCAGCATGGTCATGCCCACCACGTTGATGACAGGGCCACCGGTTTGCCCAGCTTGTACTGCCAGCAGCACGCTGATGATGATCGGAATCATGGTCGAAGCCAAAGCTGTTGCGCTGGCAAAGCCCAGATGAATAATGATTAAAAATAGCGACAGCAGCATCAAAATAACAAACGCGCTGGCCTGCTGCAAGCCCAGGTTCAACACAATGACATTCGCCAGCCAGCCTGCGGCGCTGGTTTTAAGCAGAGCTGTACCAATGCTGATGCCAACCGCAAACAGCACCACTGTGCCCCAGGGAAAGCCTTTTTGCGACTGCTTCCAGTCCATCACGCCGACTCGGGGTAGCAGCATCAGCGCTATTGCTGCGATGGTGGTGGAGGCAGTGTCAAAGTTATGCAGCACCTTCTCGGTTGCCCAAAAACCCAGCAGGGTGATAACGATCGTCAGCAGCTTCCACTCTTTCGGCGTCATTGCGCCCATCGCTTCAACCTGCTCTCGGATGGCGGCTTTACCACCCTCAATTTCTTTCATTTCGGGCCGCATCATGCGCGTCATGATGAAGTACACCGCGATACTCAGCAGCGTAGAAAATGGCGCACCTGCAACAAACCATTCAGCCCACGAAATCGTGGTTTGAAATTGCTTTTCAATGAAACCAATCGCCACCATATTCTGCGCGGCTGCAGTTTTGATGCCGACGTTCCACACGCTGGCGGTTTGCGCAGCGGTAATCACCAGGAGGCCTGCAAAGCGGCTGCGTTTGTCAACCTTGAATGCCACGATAAAACCTATCATGATGGGTACCAGACACGCCACCCGCGCCGTAGTGCTGGGCACGACAAATGACAGTAAAAAGCCGACACCCATCGCGCCCATCACGATATGGTTTGTCTTGGCATCGACTTTGGACAGCACCATCAGCGCTATGCGGCGGTCAAGCCCGGTGGCGGTCATGGCTGCTGCAATAAAGCACGCCGCAGCCACCAAAGCTACTGCACTGTTTGAAAAACCCGACAGCGCCAGCCCAAGTGCTGCGCCCGTGCCCATATCAGGGCCTAAGGGCTTTGCCGCATCTGGTGAGTAGGCCAGTAAAAAAACCATCAGTGCGCCGATCACCACCGCACTGACCGCGTAGTCAAGCGCCTCCGTCATCCACACTATGACTGCAAAGGCAAGAATCGCCAGCATGACTTGCCCCGCTCGCGGCAGACCATTTGCAGCAGGCAGCATGGTGATCACAATCAGGAGGGCAGCAGCGGCGATCAGCGCAAACCGCTTGACCTTGTCAGCTTTGGCATCAGGCGGTTTGGCGGATGGCTCAAGTCGATCAGGTTGGGGCATCAGCGCCAAGGAGTTTGATGTGGTCATGATGGGTCAGAGTGTTTATATTCAAGGAAGCGCCGGAGAGATACTTCCCGGATCGGCCCGTAGCCGCAAGTTACCAGCGGCTTGGGCAACAAATGCTGATGTAGATCAAAGATGACGCTGATAGGTGGTGCAAATCTGTCTGTTCTGCTGATAACAGCACCACAATTTGCGGAGTAACGCCTAGACTGGATTCCATGACTGAATTCGAGCTGAAGTTTGAGATTCCGCCAGCCAGGCTTAAAAACGTTATCGTCGCCATGCGTGAAAGCAAGGCCGTTCGGCAACGCCTTCAAGCCCGCTACTTTGACACGGCGGATGGTGCGCTCGCGCGCTGCGGGATCGTGGTACGCCTGCGCAAGGAGGGTAAGCGCTGGGTGCAGACCGCCAAGGGGCCAACTGCCGACTTGCTGGAACGGCTGGAACACAACGCAGACTTGCCGCTGCAGAGTGTCCGCACTGCGCCCGCACCTGATTTGTTGCGGCATGGCGGTACGCCAATTGGCAAGCTGATAGACAAGGCAATGGGGCTCAAGCCGGGTGAAAGCTACCCGAGTCTGGACTTGCTCTATGGTACTGACGTGCAACGAATCACCAGGCGCATCACCAGCGGCAATTCGGCGGTCGAGGTGTCGCTGGACCAAGGCAGCGTTTTTTGCAACGGCCATTCACAGGCTATTTGTGAACTTGAAGTCGAGCTGGAAGAAGGCGTGCCACTTGATGCGATAACGCTGGCGCGCCAGTGGTGTGCAGCGCATGGGCTTTGGATCAGTACGATTGCCAAATCGATGAAAGGCCAGCGTCTGAGCAGCCTGCCCGCGTTCGAAACTGTACTGCCCGCCACCGCGCCCCGTTTTTCGCGACACGCATCCGGGCAGGACATGATTGCCGCTGTTGCAAAAGCCTGCCTGGGCCAGATACTTCCCAATTTGAGCGAGGTTGCAGGCGGCAGCAAGCACCCTGATCACA
>Ga0209591_10009470_pt1 | contig 10525 bp, 9 predicted proteins | sample MAT01_FD_187207 | JGI IMG/M metagenome (GOLD analysis project Ga0209591, IMG submission 187207) | Freshwater microbial communities from Lake Fryxell liftoff mats and glacier meltwater in Antarctica - MAT-01 (SPAdes) (version 2) | ecosystem: Environmental > Aquatic > Freshwater > Ice > Liftoff...
GCCCTTTGTTGCAAGCTCATTACAATTTATTCGATAAATTGAAGTATTGTCAGGAATCTGGTCAAGTAACTTATAGTCAAGCTTAACGTTAAAAAAATTGGCTGCCTGCTCTTCCTTAAAGGTTACTACAATTGGTTCTATGCCAAATAGATTTAGATATTTTACAAACTTTAATGATCTATAATTGCCAGTTGTATTTGCAGGCGCAAACTCCATAGCAAGAAAAATTATTGTTGTTTTTTTATTATCCAAAGCTATAAAAAGTATTTGTCTTCAGTGATGTACAAAATATAAGTCTAACCACGAATTGACTTAATGATTTTTGTAATTGGCTTAATAAATCTCATAACCTTAAAATAGAATATGCGTTGACTTTTGTCGGTACCATATACATCATGGCTACAATTCGGTAGCTCAAGAACCTCATCAAACTCATCCGCAGAAAACCCTAACTTTTTAGCAACGTATGTCTTATCCTCAGCCTGAAGTCGAAGGTCGTAAGTAGGCCGTTGCAATTCTGCCAAAGCCTCCTCTTTGGTTAGCTGCCCAGAGAAAATAAGGTTAGAAAGGTGGGCTTTGCGCTTGTCAATCCCAAATTTAACCGGTAGAATATAGCCCTGATAAAACCGGGTAAAAACAGACTCATGATGCTTACCGCCATAATCTCTCCATCCCAATTCACGGGTAATAATCTCAACAATATTTTTTTTAGTGTAGGGAACAAAGTTCAATAACTGGGCACTCTGTATTTCTTTAACTAGATTATAGTATGCATGGTTCCATAAACCCAATGCCGGGAAGTGCTTCAGTTTGCCTTCTCCATAAGTTTGATGAATATTCCGCAGATTTATAATATCAAATTTATTGTAGTTCCATGTTTTCGGTAAAGTATGTTCAGTCGGCACATTATTTCCGCTCAAAAGATATTTGATCCCGTACTTGTTGGCGGTTTTATACAAGGAAGCAAATATCATATGATCGGCAGGCACATCAAGATCAACTACCGATGCCTTGAAATAAGACCTCAGTATATCTCTAAACTCGTCCCAATCCATCACATGGGTGTATAGGTCAAAGCCCAAATGCTTCACTGCGCATTCTATATTCTGAACGGCAATTTCAGAATTCCAGCCGTAATCAAAATGAACAAGAAGTGGGCGAAGCCCTTCTTGCTTTGCCAAATAGGCCAGATAGGTACTATCAGCCCCACCACTCAACCCTAAAATACAATCGTAAGGTTTACCTTTTCCCGCCCGTTTAATTCTTTCAATTGTTTGGTTCAGTCTCTCTCGGCCGGCCGGCCCCAAGAATACTTGCTGCTTTTCCGCTTCGAGATATTCATAGTAATAATTGCAAATACCTTTTTCATCAAACGATATATTCGGGTCGGATATGGTATCCATCACGCTAAGGGTACACTGCTGATATGGTCTCTCCCGATTATCCACATTAAAAATAATTACATCCTAAAAGTACGTTTAATGGCAACTATCACAAAATCTCATCGAATAATTGTTCCTTCAATTTTTGTTGACTCGGATAACTGATCAATACCGCATTATGTGGCCGTTGATAGATGAATAAACTGCCCGCTGCAACTGCCGATGCTCCATGAACTACAGCTTGTCGAAAGTCGCCAATGTCAGAAGCTCCTCCTATCGCAACAACAGGAATATTCAATTGGGAGCTAACTTGTTGGATCAATTTCAATTCATATCCCTGATAGGTTCCATCCCGATCAATAGAGTTTAACAAAATTTCGCCCGCTCCAGCTTCTTCCATTTGTTTGCAATACGTAACAGGATCCACACCTATCATACGTCTACCATTCTCAACACATACTGTGTAGCCACCAAATATTTTGCGCTTGACATCAACAGATACAACAATACTTTGGCTACCAAGAATTTTCGATGCTTGCGTGACTAGTTCAGGTTTTTCAAAAGCGATGGTGTTGAGGATTACTTTTTCAACGCCAGCAAAAATCAACTCTCTGATTTCCTGCAAAGTACGAATTCCTCCTCCATAGCCTACTGGCATAAAAGCTTCACTCGTGATATCTCTGATAATATCAATATAGGGGCCTCTCTTTTCTGATGTCGCAGAAATATCCAAAATAACAATCTCATCAATTTCCTTTTCATTAAAAATTTTGACCGCATTAATAGGATCACCTACATAGTTGTGATTTTTAAATTTAACTGATTTAACCAATCCGCCTTTTTGAACTAGTAATGTTGGAATAACCCTAACCCTTTTCATAGGCTAATAACGTGTGACAAAGTTCTCCATCACTTTCATACCAAATCGATGACTTTTTTCAGGGTGAAACTGCACACCTACAATATTCTCATGCTCTACACCCGCCACAAATTCATATCCGTGGGTGCAGTGCACAAGTTCATCAGCAGGATTGTTACATGCGAGATGATAACTATGAACAAAATAAAATCGTGGCATTTCAGTAAAGCCCATAAACAACTTAGAAGACGATTTGAATTGTACATCTGCCCAGCCCATGTGGGGAACCTTTAAATGGCTATCCAGTTTACTTTTATCAAACGCATTGGTGTACCCATCAATCCATCCCAATCCAGTTTCTGTCCCCTCTTCGCTCCCTTTTGTAAACAGCTGTACCCCCAGACAAATGCCCAATATCGGTACCTTTTCTTCCATCACCTTCTTATTCAATACATCAACAAGCCCAAGATTATGCAAATTTTGCATACCATAATCAAAGTGACCCACTCCGGGCAAAATCAGCTTAGTGGCTTGCGTAATTACTTTCTTATCATTTGTGATTACCGATTCAAAACCAATCTTTTTCAAAATATTTTTTATCGAAGAAATATTGCCCGTATTATAATTGATGATAGTTATCAAATCCTAATCTTTAATGTAGTGGCTATTTCTATTCAATACTGATTTTTAACAAGTAACGATACTTCAAAAAAACAATACCCGCTATACCCATCGTTGCAATGGTAATCAAACTTTTATATATCAAACTAGTATCTTTAAGAAGATATACAAGAATAGTGACGCAGATGATAACAGCCATCCAAAGTATGGGATAAAACGAATTATTTCCCAATTTCCGGTAGGCTGGTAAGAAGAACCCGCTAAAGCCAATATACATTAGAGCAACAAAGCTAGTCAGTGCAGCAATTGAGTAGCCATAGATGGGTACTAAAATAAAATTAAGTATGACACTTACCGCTCCAGCAATAAATGATATCTTCCAAAGACTAGTAGTTTTCTCGTAGAAACTTAATTTATTTACCACAGTCCAATACATGGGGCGATAATTATAGCCCATTAATATGATTATTCCCAAGTAATATCCCTGCTGTAGGTCATCATTTTTAATGAGCAATACAAATATTTCCTTCAGCCAAAGCGCCAATAAAAAACTCCCAAACAAAAAACAAAACTGCAAGAAGAACGTCAGAATGCGCACCTCTTCTTCTCGCTTAAGTGCATACAGTTTTGTATAAATGGGTCCCACAGCCATGCCCACGGCTGAGCCAGCAAATTCAAAATAGCTACCAAATGAATTGGCAACATTGTATACCCCGATTTTCGATAGATTGATGCCCAGCACACTCATTACCATCCGATCAGAAGCTCCTAATAAATAAGAAGAGTAGTTATGGGGCACAACAGGTAATGAAATCCTTAACTGACTAAGGAAGGGAAGCCACTTAAAACGAAAAATGGGAGTTAATTTGTATTTGAAATAGACTGGATAAAAATATAAAACAAAAGAGAGCGCAGAACTTGCAAAAGTTGAAACAAACCATCCCATATAGCCCATTTTCCAAAAGGAAATAGTGATCAAATTCAGAGCAATGGCCAATACACCAACAATGGCTGACACAATTGCCATGTAAAGTGGTTTCTGTGAAAACTGATAAAAACGGCTACCTATGGTAATCGTAGTGTCAAATACCAACCCAGAAACTGAATAGAGAAAAATAATGACGATCCTATTCTCATTAGCTTCAAGTGGAATAATAAAAAACAAAAGTAATCCTTGCAAAAGCGCGTAGATTCCCGACCATGCTGAAATATACCCATGAATCTGACGCCAGCCTAGTTTCCACTTTAAAGGAAACCTAAAAAAGATATTAGATAGATTGACTGTTAAGCCCAGGTCTTTTATACCACCTAATAATCCTGTGTAAGCAAGAATCACTGCGGCTACACCATAGTCTAGCGCAGTTAAATCTTTTGTTATGATTGGCAAGACAAAGATACTTGCAACTTTCGGTAGCTGGGGGCCTACCGCAAATATCAAACTATTATTAAATATCTTTTTCAGCATTAATCTTAATTATCGATGGCATACCATTCAACTATTATGTGTTCGCAATAAACTTAACCATCCTTCCTCATCCATATTAAATATAGTGCTAGTTTTTGATTCAAATTGATAAAACCTGTCAATCTTTGAAAGAGCGAACTCGAAATCATCACTCGTTCTTATATTCTTTAGTGAAGGCTCCTTTAAATCAAGATCATCAATAAAGCAAAGACCTAAATCCATGCGAAAAGCTGTTTTACCTGCCATATACGCGTCTAAAAAAATAGTACTTTGTCCGCTGGCAATCACAACATCGTGTTGCAATATCTGTGTGCCAAGCTCTATCCGATTATTGAACTGCACTTTGGCGCGCATTTCCGGATCCAATATTTTCATCATTTTAGCTTCTGAGATGTGTGCCAGTGGATGAAGGCGGATGGTCATGTTCCATAACGGCAACCTTTGTATGCCCTTTTTGATAATCTCATATTCTAACTTTGCATACTCAAAGACTGTTGTACACCATAAAAATCGCACACTATGAATTACCGCGGTATGATCAATTTGCGGCACTATCTGATGTGAGAGACTTCCTAAAACAAATATTCTTTTCGCTATTAAGCTATTGTCCAACAGCATACGGTTCTTAAATACTTCACCCCACACAATGAAGTAATCCGGAATTGGTAAAGCGTCCCCTTGTCGCATATCCGTTAACTCTGGAGCTGTGAGACGATAAACAGTATGATTTTCTGAGATTAGACCATGTTGCATACCATATGTGGTCATAGAATGATTATTCGCAAGTTTTGCAGCAGAGGATACCACTCTTCCAAAAACATACAACTCATCTTCATACAATACTTTAATATTACCGGTAAGCGTCTTGAAATAATTTTGCATCCACTGGTGCGCCAAAAAAAAACTAGGATATTTCAAAACATCCAACATTTCAGACCGTACCGCTTTGGCTAATATTGTAATTAATGGATCTGCGTCAACAGGCACTAATTTTTGCACATTGCGGGCAGTAATAAAGATGGATTGACAAAGTAAGTAAAGCTGACTAATTGTTGGCTTACAGCGAAAAAATGAAGCGGGTAAATCTCCGGCTACTTTTGCTAAACTACTAAGATGATAGACATTTTCTGGAATAACGGCCGCACGGCTAACACTGTTTGCCAACGTAAAAGCACGAGATGTGGTTTTGTTGTTTAATGAACCCACAAAAATAATTGAAGGATCTTTGATCCCCTTCTTTTCCATTCTCCATGGTTTCATCGAATATTTTGAAATGTTGAAAATAAATTTTCCAAGATTCATCAGGATAGTAAGCAACGAGGGCGGGGATTCCCTTTCTGATATCAGTACTTTATCCCGCGGTAGAAATAACGCTCGTATTACGTTAGCGCAATGACCAGCTCCGTTGGGAACAATGATTATTTTCTTAGAATCTGAAGCAAACAAATCCGGGAAATCCACTAATAAATGTTTCAGAAAAAAGACTGCCTGCCCCCAATGATAATAGTCATGCTTCTGTGCTAGCCCTGTGAGCCAGAAGACGGGTAGATTATTAACTTGATAACTCCGCAAAGCCCGATGCATTGAGCTGACCCGGCTGAGTTCCCCAATGGTATCCACCAGATCGGTTAATGCCTTTCGTTCTGTTTGATGAGCACCCTTCAGTAATCTGGCAACAGTACAATTAGGATAGTTACCTTGACAAACTCCCGTTACGTCAAGCAATGGGAGCGAGTTACCAATAGAAGGATTTTTTAACAAAAAATTCCCAAGGTCTTCAGGATTATAACTTAGATTAATCAACATAGGGTTGACCTTATTGATTTCATAAAGTAAATTTCAATCGCCAAGACAAGTCTGCGCTTCTCTCCCATAGATGTGGCGACCTGAACTTATCGACAGTAGTCCAGAATTCTGACTCGCTTGTATCAATATACTCTAAAAACTCGTGGAAATATTTGGTTGGAAACTCTTGATCGTATCTTCTAACAAGTGCTACCCCTTCCTCACGACTGATCTTACCATTGCGAATCTCCTGAGCGGCATCGTATGTTGCCCGACCTATTCCAAATTTGATCAGCGTTGTGAAGTAATGAAACGGATCGATTTTATCATCAATACTGCTGTATTTTGAGTAACTCCCTTGAGTCCGTTCTGTATTCGCGTTAAATCCGGTATGCTCGGTGGCATAATAGTAACATTCTTGGGGATCCCACTTCAAATAGTAGCCAAGGTAATGTACTTCAATCCCATTTTTTACAAGTTCCGCAGGAGGATGTGGAACATAAGGAGCAAAGTCGCTTAAATTATAACCATACTCCTGCATCAGTTCGCGTATAGTTTCACCGCCCAACGTCAATCCCATCGGATCGTCAACAGAGAAGAATTTATCATTCATGGTAGGAATATTATTCTCATCTACCTTGTTCCCGTACTCGGCTTGATTTTCTCCGTACATAACCAATTGCACGCCAAATCTTTTAGCCATAGCAGGTCCGATAATCCGTTGACCAATAATGAAAGGTTGAAAGGGATGCAGCAAATTATGAAATGCTTTTCGGGTCAATAGCCGGTGCAGGCGGCCATTAGGTGTATAAAGCATATTATCTAGTCCCCCAACATGAATCCAATTCTGAAAATTCTCCCAACCAATACTTGTGTATAAGTGAGGTGCCCAAGTCACCGTCAACGGGTGCATTTTATATTTATACTTCAATACATGGGCAGTATAGGCGCTATCTTTTCCTCCGGAGCCCGGCACTATGACATCGTAGGAACCATCATTTCGTCTAAATTTGTCACACAGCTTCCACAATACTTCCTCACGTTTTTCCCAATCTATACCCGTCTCTTTTTCATCATGGTATCGACACGCAGCACAGATTCCTTCCTCATCAAAATTGATTACATCCTTCTTATCTTTTATGGTGCTTTTAAATTCGACCGAAGAACTTGGTCGCTGGTTGGAAATTACGCATCTCTTGCAAAATCTAACTTCGGGTGGAAGTCCATACCAAGCTTCCGTAGGTTCACCTTTCAAATTATTCATAGCATTAAAGATTTATAAAGTTCTTCAAAATTTTCAACCCCATGTCAGCACTTTTTTCAGGGTGAAATTGAACACCGTACACGTTATCCTTTCCAAAAGCTGAACAATATGTGTTATCATCATACGTAGTCAAGGATAAAACATCTTTTGTATTTTTAGGATGAACCGCAAAAGAATGCACAAAGTAAAGATTTGTGTTTGTCTTAATATCCTGAAAAATGGTGTCAGACCACGGCCGATGTGCAGGTTGTTCAATCTTACTCCATCCAACGTGGGGTAAACGTGCATGAGTCACTTTTAACCGTATTACTTTCCCATTGACCAAACCCAAGCCACGTGTATGACCGAACTCTTCACTCTCATCCATCAACATTTGCATGCCCAAGCAGATACCTAGGAAAGGTTTACCCGTTTGAACATAATCGCTAATAGGCCCTTCAAGTTCATATTTTGCGAGATTTTCCATTCCAGAAGCAAAGGCACCAACCCCTGGAAGAATGACGCCATCGGCTTCACGAATTTCCTCTACACGATTGGTCAAAATAGGTCGGGCATTGATTTGCGCAAGGGCATTGTAAATACTTTTCACATTGCCGATGCCATAATTCAAAATTGCGATTTTTCTCATACTCACTTTATCTGGTTTCAACACCCATTGAATTCAATTCAAACTTCACCTCCTTTACCGAAGCTAGGTTATAATGAAAAATACTGGCTGCCGCGATTGCCCCGACTGAAGTGGACTTGGCAAGCGTTGAAAAATGATTGAGTTTACCAGCACCACTGCATGCAATCAAAGGTAAACTGATGGCATCATTGACTGCATGAATCAAGTCAACATCAAATCCCTTTTTTGTTCCATCCTGATCTACGGAAGTAATCATAATTTCTCCACAGCCAAGGTCTTGCAACTTTCTGGCCCAATCAACCACATCAAGTCCTGTTTCTTCCCTACCGGTATCGATGTATGCTTCCCATGATTTCCCTTTCTGCTTGGCTTCAATGGATCCAATGATGCATTGCGAGCCATAAGTTCGTGCGGCATCAATAATCAACGCTGGATTCTTGACTGCCGCTGTATTCAGTGCAATTTTATCTGCACCTGATTGCAAGGCCTGATGGATATCGGCCAGCGTGCGGATACCACCGCCAATGGTAATGGGTACAAAAACCTGTTCGCACGCTTTTTCAATAATATGAAAAAGATTATTGCGTTCATAAAGACTAGCCACCGCATCCATAAACAAGATTTCATCAGCACCCTCTTCGTAATACTTTTTTGCTAGCAAAACCGGATCTCCAATTTTGCGCAGCCCTTCTAAGTGAATACCTTTTATAACATAGGCGCCCTTAACATCCAACCGAGCGATTACTCTTACTTTCGCCATTCAATAATATCCTTGAAGTGTTTCTGTTTACTAATACCCCAGAAACTGTCACTGTGCAGTATCTCATAAAACATGGCATCACTTTTACCTGCACCATATAACTCAACCGGTATCGGGTGTTTCGTCAATGCCTTTTGAATACCTCCGATAATTTCTTTTTTAGAATAGCCAGTGTTGATAATATCATCATTTAAAGCACGATTATATTGACGTGAACCAACGTTAACAGATGCAACACCGTAGTAAGGTGCCTCACGGATTCCAGAACTACTGTTTCCCACAATAAACTGGGCATGCTTTAACATGGTTAAGAAAGATTCAAAACGGATGGAGGGAAAAAGCCTAAACCGGTCGTGATCCTCTAACCGCTCATAGGCCTTTAGTATGTGCGAAGATCCCATATCATTATTGGGATAAATAATCACGTAATTCAAATCTGAGTCTAACAAGGCATCCACCAATTCAACCGCATATTTATCCATAGCGTCCAACTCGGTTGTAACCGGATGAAACATAACGATCGCAAATTGCGAAAATGCTATCTCATAATATTTCATTACATCCTGTAGACTTGGCAACCGGTCGGAAAGCATCAAATCAACATCAGGGCTGCCAATAATAAAAATTGACTCTTCATTCTCACCCATTTGGATAAGTCGCTTCTGGGCAGCCCCGTTTGCTACAAAATGAATATGACTCATTTTACTTACTGCATGACGAATTAGTTCATCGATAGTACCGGAAATTTCACCTCCCTCGATATGGGCTACTAAAATATTATTGAGGGAGCCAACGATGGCACCGGCCAGTGCTTCTACACGGTCGCCATGAATAATGATAAGATCAGGCTTAACTTCATGACAAAATCCAGAAAGCCCCTCAATGGTTCTAGCCAGAATAAGATCCATCGTATTCTCTGCGGTATGATTAATAAATTTGAAGATATTCGGATAGCCGCATTTCTCAATTTCATTTACGGTGGCACCGTACTTGGCCTGCATGTGCATACCTGTAGCAAAAATATGCACCTCAAAATCGGAACCCTCATTGACAATCTCAATTAGCGATTTGAGTTTACCAAAATCCGCGCGGGTACCGGTTAAAAAAACGATTCTTTTCAACTACTTAACAATTAGATAAGAAGGAACTTTGGAGAAGGGGAATTTCTGAAGTTGATACCCATAGCGTTCACAGAACTCATCAGCAATTTTTGTTTCGCCTGGAAAAACACCATAGTCATCAAAGATAATAATACCACCTTTAACAACTCTTGGTGCTAAATACTCCACGATAGTCTTTGCTGGTTCGTAAATATCCGTGTCAATATTTAAAAGTGATATTCTTAATTCCGGATGGTTAGCCACATACTTTGGCACTGTTTCAAGTATATCTCCCTTTACTAATTCAAAATGAGTATGACCTTTCTGTTGAATATACACTTCGAGCTCTTCTTTTGTGATGGACTTCCCTCCACCTGTTTCTTCAACAAACAACTTCAATTCATTTTTATCCTCTTCATAGGCGGTTGTTGGAAAAAGATCAAAAACATCAAACCCAATTATTTTTCTTGAGTTATTGGTTTCTAATAATTTCATAAACATCATAAATCGCATAAATGATGCCCCTTTGAATATACCACACTCCACTAAGTCACCCGGCAATTCTATTACTTTCTTATACAACTCATAATGGGCGAGCAATCGAGCCATTCGGCTTTCACCTGCTGTCAAATAGAACCCATTTTCGTACTCAAAGCTTTTT
>Ga0209591_10009471_pt1 | contig 10524 bp, 8 predicted proteins | sample MAT01_FD_187207 | JGI IMG/M metagenome (GOLD analysis project Ga0209591, IMG submission 187207) | Freshwater microbial communities from Lake Fryxell liftoff mats and glacier meltwater in Antarctica - MAT-01 (SPAdes) (version 2) | ecosystem: Environmental > Aquatic > Freshwater > Ice > Liftoff...
CATCATCGCGCTGGTCTTCGCCTCGAGACAAACCGAAAAGCCGACGGCGCTCACGAAGCCGTTCGACCGAGGCGGGTAACACTATTCTTTTGTGTGTGATCTGGCGTCGCCCACCGTGCCGACGACAGTTTTTTATTTGCACAGTTTGACAGGGAGTGTTTAACCGTGAAAAAATCAGTGTTCAGTCTCGTTTTACTGGTCGTTTTGGCTTTGTCCGCAGTGGTGATCCTGCCTGCCGCCGCGCAGGATGATGTGTTCAGCGTCGCCGTCGTCGCCCCCAGCGCCACCAATGACCTCGCCTTCAGCCAGTCGATGTTCGACGCTTTGACGATCATTGACGAAGAAATGGGCGACGCCTTTGAATTCGTCTTTCAAGAAGGCACCTTCATCGTTGATGACGCCGCCGTCGCCTTGCGCGAATGGGCAGCCTCCGGTGAATACGATCTGGTGATCGCGCACGGGTCGCAATATGGGTCGGTAGTCGAAGAACTCGCCGCCGAATTCCCCGAAGTCTCATTTGCATGGGGCACCGACGTCAATACGTTCGGGCTAGATAACGTGTTCGCCTACACCGCCGCCGCCGATCAAGGGGGCTTCATCAACGGCGTTCTCGCCGCCGCCCTCAGCGAATCGGGCAACATCGGTGTGGTGGGTCCCATCGAAGTCGGCGACGCCAAGTTATATGTCGATGGCTTCGTATTTGGCGCAGCCAACATGAACCCAGATGCTGTCGTCAACGTGACCTACATCCAATCGTTCAGCGATGTGCCGCTGGCGACGGAAGCCGCCAATGCCTTCATCGCCAATGGTGCCGATGTCTTGACGGGCAGTGCCCAAATGGTCGTTGGTCCGATTGCCGTCGCCTTGGAAAACGAAGTTTCATGGTTCGGCACCCAATCCAGCCAAGCCGAACTCGCAGCGGCATCGGGCATCACCTTCCAAGTCTATCGCTTCGATGTCATCCTGCGCGATATGATCACTAAAATTCAAGAAGGCACGCTCGGCGGCGAAGCGTACACCCTGACCCTAGAAAACGGCGGCTTGGAGATTCAACTGGGCGCAGGCATCCCCGAAGAAGCCGTTGCCGATATTGAATCCGCCATTGAAACACTGATTGCGGGCATCGTCTCTGGCGAGGTTCCCACCTTGCCCGTTGAAGACCCCATGGCGACACCCGAAGCCGGTTCGTAAAGACTTCACCTACCCCCTCGACGCCTTCTCCAAAACAGAGAGTGTCGGGGGTGAGGTTCCATTTTCCCCGTCCAATAACGAAGGCTCACCTGTATGACTCCAGCCCTCCCCCATCACCACCTCACTATGCGCGGCATCGTCAAGCGGTTCCCCGGCGTCTTGGCGGTGGATCACGTCGATTTTGAAGTCGCGGCGGGCGAGATCCACGCTTTGCTGGGTGAAAACGGCGCGGGCAAAAGCACCCTCATGAAGTTGTTGTATGGCTTGTATCAACCCGACGCCGGGACGATCCACTTGCATGGGGCAGACAGCCCTGCCGTGCGCATTCGGTCGCCCCAAGACGCCATCCAGCAAGGGATCGGCATGGTGCATCAACATTTTATGCTGGTGCCGTCGCTGACCGTCGCCGAAAATGTCGCGCTGGGCATCAAGTCGTCGCGCGGGTGGATGCTGGACTTGAACATCATCGCCGCGCGCTTGCGCACCTTGTCGGAACAATATCACCTCAAGGTCGAGCCGGATGTCCCCATCTGGCAATTGTCGGTGGGCGAGCAGCAGCGGGTCGAGATTTTGCGGGCGCTCTACAAAGGGGCAGCCCTCTTGATCTTGGATGAACCGACCGCCGTCCTCACCCCCGGCGAAGTCGATGACCTCTTCCGAGTCTTAGAACAACTGACCGCTGACGGCATGAGCGTCGTGTTCATCACCCACAAATTAGGCGAAGTCCTCGCCATCAGCCAACGGGTGTCGGTGCTGCGCGATGGACGCCGAATCGCCACTGTGCCCACCCGTGACGCCACCCGCGCCAGCCTTGCCGAAATGATGGTTGGGCGTCCCGTCGTGCTGGAATACCAGCGTCCTGCGGCGGTGCCTCAAGGAGAACGTTTGCGCGTGGACGGCTTGCGGGCGCTCAACGAGCGCGGCGAAGCGGGGCTGCAAGGCGTGACGCTCTCGGTCCACGGGGGCGAGATCGTCGGCATTGCCGGCGTATCCGGCAACGGGCAAACCGAACTGGCACAGGTGATCATGGGCTTGCGTCCGGCACAAGGCGGGACGATCCATATCGATGGGCAAGCCGTCACCGGCAAGTCAGCGGCATTCATCCACGATGTGGGTGTCTCATACATCCCCGAAGAACGCATGATCGACGGGGCGATCAAAGAATTTACGGTTGCCGAAAATTATATTTTGCAAGACCACGCCCGCCCCCCGTTTGCATGGGGCGGATTGCTGATGAACTTTCGCGCTGCCGCCACTGCCTGCCGCGATGCCATCCGCCGTTACGAGATCAAGACGCCGGGCACCGATACCCTGATCAAGAGTCTGTCGGGCGGCAACATCCAAAAATTAATCCTCGCGCGTGAACTGGCACGCCAGCCTAAATTATTGATCGCCGCCCAACCGACGCGCGGGGTCGATATCGGCGCGACCGAGTATATTCATCAGCGCCTATTAGAAGAACGCGCCAAGGGCACCGCCATTTTATTGATTTCTGAAGACTTGGATGAGATCATGGCGTTATCCGACCGAGTCGCGGTCATGTATTCCGGGCGCATCGTGGGCATTGCCCCCCGCGAGTCGGCATCGATTCAGCATATCGGCGCACTGATGGCAGGGGTGGTTCTGGAAACATAGCCCAAAGCATTGCAGCACCGCTGATCGTGGGGCATAATACCCTAAAAAGGAAGCGCATCGTATGAAACTTTGGACTCATTATCACACTCCTGCGACGATAGATGAAGCGCTGGCGTTACTCACGCACTACGCGGGCAACGGGCGCGTGATCGCGGGTGGCACCGATTTACTGGTCGATGCCCGCGCCAATGGGGTTGCCGTCAGCGAAGCGTTGATCGACATCACCCAAATCTCGGAAATGGGGGGCATCACCCAAGACGATCATCACATCGTGATCGGCGCGGGGGTCAGCCACAGCCAGATCGTGAAATCGCCGCTGTTGCAGACGAACGCCATCTGTTTGGTGGAAAGCTGCGGCGTTGTCGGCGGTCCCCAAGTGCGTAATGTCGCCACGCTGGGCGGCAATGTCGCCCATGCCCTGCCCGCCGCCGACGGCACCGTCTCGCTGGTGGCGCTGGATGCCGAAGCCGAGGTCGTCAAGGATGGCGACCGCCAATGGCTGCCCATCGGCGCATTGTTCTTGGGACCCGGCAAATCAGCCCTCAACCCGACTCATGATATTTTGCTGCGTTTTCGCTTCGCGCCTATTGGGATTCGTGAAGCGACCGCCTTCAGCCGGATCATGCGTCCGCAAGGGGTGGCATTGCCGATCATGGGCTGCGCTGTGTGGGTACGCTTAGATGACGCGCGCCTCCATGTCGAAGCGGCGCGCATCTGCATTGCGCCGGTGTCGCCCACCCCCGCCCGCGCCACCGAAGTCGAGACAGCGCTCATCGGTCAGATTGCCAACCAGATCACCATCGACACTGTAGCGGCATTGGCGCAATCGGTTTTGCACCCGCGCACCAGCAAATACCGCGCAACGGCAGAGTATCGCGTAGAAATGATCAGCGTATTGCTTAGGCGCACCTTGTCAGCGGCATTTGACCGCGCCCATGCCCAAAATTGAATGCGCGACAATGGCTGATAGCCTTTCCCTAAACAACCACACAAGCAACAATTGAGGAAAACAACTTATGACAACTTTACAGGTGAACGTCAATGGACACCCTTATCAGCGTGACGTAGATGAAGCGCGCACGCTGGCACATTTCCTCCGCCTTGATCTGGGGCTGACGGGCACCAAGATCGGCTGTGAAGAAGCCGAATGCGGCATTTGCACCGTCTTGGTCGATGGCGTGCCGGTCGATTCTTGCATCTATCCCGTCTTCAAAGCACAAGGGCGTGCCATCACCACCATTGAGGGCTTGGCACAGGGCGGCGACCTCCACCCCTTGCAAAGCAACTTCATCAGTCATGGTGCCGTGCAATGCGGCATTTGCACCCCCGGCTTGATCATGACCTCGGCGGCACTGCTCGAAGAAAACCCCGATCCGTCCGATGCCGATATCAAAGACGCGCTCAAAGACACCTTCTGCCGCTGCACCGGCTATACCAGCGTGTTGAACGCCATCCGTTCGGCGGCGCGCGAAAAACGCGGCGAAGCCCCGCTCCCCGTCAACGATCCGGCGGTCGAAGAACCGATGCACACCATCAGCCGCTCGGTACCGCCGCAAGGCGTGGTCGATAAGGTGACGGGCGCGGCGAAATACACCGACGATTACACCTTCCCACAGATGTTGTTCGCTCGCACGCTACGCTCGCCCCATCCGCACGCCCTCATCAACAGCGTGAACACCGACGCTGCCAAAGCGCTCCCCGGCGTTCATGCCGTTTTGACAGCGGCGGATGTGCCCGGCGAAAACCTACACGGCTTGGTCTATCGCGATTGGCCCGTGTTGTGCGGCGATAAAGTCCGCTATGTCGGTGATGCCGTCGCGCTTGTCGCTGCCGATAGCGAAGAGATCGCGGCACAAGCATTAAGCTTGATCGTGGTGGACTATACCCCCCTGCCCGTCGTCGCTGATCCCAAGTATGCCCATTCGCCCGATGCCCCCGTGCTGCACGAAAAACACCCGACGGGCAACCTGCTCAAGCATATCAAGGTGCGGCATGGCGACATTGAGCAAGGCTTCGCCCAAGCGGATGTGATCATCGAGCGCGAATACCGCACGCCCACCACCGAACACGCCTTCTTGGAACCAGAATGTGCCATTGGTATCCCCAAAGGCTTTGGCGATCATGCCAAATTGACGGTCTATGTCGGCTCGCAAATCCCCTATCAAGACCGCAACCAGATCGCCCGCGCCATGAATCTGCCCGAAGACGAGGTGCGCGTGATCGGCACCTTGATCGGCGGCGGCTTTGGCGGTAAAGAAGACATCGCCGGACAAATTCACGTCTCGATGTTGGCGAACGCCACCGGACGCCCAGTCAAGATGCTGTACACCCGCCAAGAATCGCTGATTTTCCATCCCAAACGCCATGCCACCATTATCCGCATGAAAACCGGGGCGACGCGCGACGGGCTGCTGACGGCGGTCGAGGCGGAGTTGTACGGCGACGGCGGCGCGTATGCCTCGTTATCGGACAAAGTGATGACGCGCGCCACCACCCATGCCACCGGACCCTACAACGTCCCCAACGCCAAAATCGATTGCTTCGCCATGTATACCAACAATCTGCCGTCGGGTGCCTTCCGGGGCTTTGGCGTCACCCAATCGGCGTTCGCGGTCGAACAAAACATGGATTTGTTGGCGGAAGCGCTGCGCATCGACCCGATTGAGTTCCGCCGCATCAACGCGCAAAAAGTCGGCGTGACGACTGCCACCGGACAACTCCTCCGCGAATCGGTTGGTTTGCTGCAAACTATCGATGATGTCGAGCGCGACATGATCGCCCATGACCATGACGGTTTCCGCTGGGCATGGACGGAAGGCAACAAAGCTTTTGCGTGGGGCATCGCCTGTGCCTATAAAAATACTGGCTTAGGCGGTGGCGCGCCCGATAAATCGGAAGCCGAAGTCGAAGCTTATGAAGACGGCACCGTCGAAGTGCGTACCGCCTCCGCTGATATGGGGCAAGGGATCGCCCACGTCGTCGCCCAGTGCGCCGCCGAAGAATTGAATCTGCCCTATGAGCGGGTGCGCGTGTTGTTGTGCGATACCGACTTGACGCCTAACGGTGGACCGACTACTGCTTCTCGGCAAACCTACATGACGGGCAACGCCGTGCGCATGGCATCGGTCGCCCTGCGCGAAGCGCTCTCGCAATCCGCCGCCGAAATGATGGATGTGCCGCCCGCCGATATCCGGTATGAAGAAGGCTTGCTACGCTTCAATGGGCACAGTGTAGACTTGGGCGAGGTCGTCGGGTTTATGAAGGCGAACGGCTTAAGCGCCCGCACCAAACACGAATATTGGGCACCCAAGACCCAACCCTTGGGTGAGGGCGGCGATATGCACTTCGCCTTTAGTTATGCCACCCAAGCGGCATTGGTCGAGGTCGATTTGGATACGGGGGAAGTCCATGTTCATAAAATCGTCGCCAGCACCGACATTGGGCGCGCGATCAATCCGCTGATGCTGCAAGGGCAAATCGAAGGCGCGATTGTGATGGCGCTCGGCAATTGTTTGACCGAATCGTTCATCATGGAAGACGGCGTGCCATGGTCACGCTTGTTGTCGCGCTACAAGATGCCGGGCATCAAGCACGCGCCGGAGATCATCTCGCGGTTGGTGGAAGACCGCGCCAGTACCGGACCCTATGGCGCGAAAGGCGTCGGCGAAATTCCCTCGATCAACACCTCGCCGGCGATCACCAACGCCATCTATAACGCTGTCGGAGTGCGGGTGTTCTCGATTCCGGTCGATCAAGACGCCCTGCTGCTGGCGATGCGAGCGAATCGTCCCGAAGTCCATACGGCGTGGCATGACGTGAAATAAAGAGAAAAGCGGAACTGCTCAGGGTAAAGGGTTGAACAGCCTGAGCAGTTCCTTTATGGGTTCTTACCCGTTGCGGTATTCTTCACGCGGGGGGGTAAACACTTCGATCACCAGTGTATCCACTTGCGCACGGGCAGTATGCACGACGTTGCTCTCGACTGCGTAGCTATCCCCCGGATGGCATACCTGCATCACGCCGTTGATGGTCACTTCGATGACACCGCGCACGACGTACCCGACTTGATCATGCACATGGCTGTGTTCTGGCACCACCACTTCGCGCGGGATGAAAAATTCAATCAGCATCATATGTTCGGTGGTGCCCATCGTGCGTCGAAACGCATGGAATGGGGTTTCTACTTGCGATGCTTCAGCGGGTGTGACAAATGGCGTGTTATTCATGATGGTTGGCTCTCCCCGAAAGTGGTATTTTGACATATTATGGAGAGCATCATCATTATTGTCTATGGACAAGGTTTCAATCCATTTTATGATCCCAGTGGATCGCGCATCACACAACGACACACTGTGGCGGGACATTTATTCCGCCGCTTTGGGTCCGCTTCGGGATGTTTATGGCAAAGCCCGCATGATTTTTAAGGATCACCGCCTCATGTCTACTGAGCCGGAAAGACTGTTCATTTATCAAATCAACACATGGGTATGGTTAAACACCCTCAGCCGTCGTTATGGTGAAGCCATCACCCTATACAACGTACCCGATGTTGAACTCGACACCCTCGCGCGCCCCGGCATTGAGATGATCTGGCTAATGGGTGTTTGGGAACGTAGCCCAGCAGGACGCCGCAACGCGCTCAAATACAAACATGAATATCGGGCAGCCTTGCCCGACCTGATCGACGAAGATGTGGTTGGGTCGGCATTTGCCATTTACGAGTATGACGCCGCCGAAGCCATCGGCGGGCGGGAAGGCTTGGCAGCCATCCGTAAACGGTTACGCCGTCGTGGATTATCGCTGATGCTGGATTACGTCCCCAATCATGTCGGCTTCGACCATGACTGGTTGAACACGCATCCCGAATACATGGTGACTGGCACCCCTGCCGATGTTGCCCACCGTCCGAGCGACTTTTTCTTTCACACCCCCCCCAATGGCGAACAGCGCGTCTTTGCTCATGGGCGCGACCCACTGTTCCCCGGTTGGTCGGATACCGCGCAACTCAACATTTTTCACCCCGCCTTGCGCAAAGCCGTCGCCCGCACTTTTATGGACATCGCTAAACAATGTGACGGCGTGCGCTGTGATATGGCGATGCTGATGATCTCTGAAATTTTCGCCAATACATGGCGGGGTTTCATCGCCGAGGATGCCCCTGCCAAAGAATATTGGCGTGAAATAATTCCGACGGTGAAAAAGTATTATCCCGATTTCGTGTTCGTCGCCGAAGCCTATTGGGGCAAAGAATATGAATTATTACAACAAGGCTTTGATTATGCCTATGACAAAGTCTTGTATGACCGTATTCTCGAAAGCGATGTGCAAAAATTACGCCAGCACTTGTTGGCGGATATTCGTTATCAACAACGCATGATCCGCTTTATCGAAAATCACGACGAACGCCGTGCCTACGACTCCCTAGGTCCGCGACGCAGCTTCCCGGCGGCAACGCTGATTTGCACCCTGCCCGGCGCTGTTTTGTTGCACGATGGACAGTTTAATGGGCGGCGCGTCAAGTTGCCCGTCCATATCCAACGACAACCGGATGAAGTCGAACGGCGCGATTTAGAAGGTCACTATCGGCGTTTGCTCAAAGAAATTCAGTCGCCGATCTATCAAAAGGGCGTTTGGACGCTGTTCGAGGTCAAACCGCTGGACGGCGGCGATATCAGTTGTTACAACTTACTCGCCTATGGCTGGCGCGAACCGAACAAAGATTACCGCCTGATCGTCGTCAATTTGACCCCTCACCCCTCGCGCGGGCGGGTCGATCTTTCGACATGGACATGGCTCGATCAGCGCAATTGGCGTCTCTATAATGTGATCGACGGCGCGGAGTATCACCGACATGGCGGCACCATGACCCACGAAGGCTTGCCGATCATCCTCGAAGCCTTCGAATCGCATGTGTTCCGGTTTGAAGCTGCGCGGGAAAACCTGTTCAGCGCCAAAAATGACAATGGGAATGGCACCGGTAAGCCCAGCGCCAACGGCACCAAGGGCAACCACAACCTGTTGCTAAACAACGCCGAACAAAAACAAAAAGACCCGCCAAAGCCCGCATGATGCCCACCGACGCCAGTCGCCCGCGTTCCTTGCCTTACGCACGCGGCTGGATCGCCCTGTACGGCACAGCGCTGCTCATTTGGATGAGTCTTGAAGATACGGGCGTGGTGATGCCAGTCATTTTTGGGGGGACGGGTGCCCTCTTGATCTTGCTGGCACAGGCAGGGCGCTTCACCTTTTTTGCGACTGCCCGGCATAGGGTGGTGTCCCTGTTTGTGGCGCTTTTGGGGGCGGGGCTAGGCGCGGGCACTGCCCTCATCGCGGCGGCGTTGATGCTCATCAAAAATGGCTGGCACAGCCATGTCCTGCCCGATTTTCCGTTTGGGCTGATCCTCGATACGCTGGCACGCGCTCCCTTTTGGGCGGTGGCGGGGACGCTGTTCGCGCTCGGTTGGCAGTGGGCGCGGTGGGCATTTGAGGACAACAGACGCGAATGACCTGCCATGCCTACGTTTTTTTGCTTTTCCCTATCCCCTCAGGGCTTACGCATGAAATGGTACTCGATATTCACAAAGGGTCACAAAAACACACAATGGGTTTATCTTCGGTAGGGGCATGATATATCATGCCCCATATGCCCCTACATGCCCCTACATGCCCATCCTGAACCGTTATCATCCGTCTGGTACGTTTCATGTTTCATGCGTAAGCCCTGCCCTATGCCCTAATCTCTATCCCTGCATGAGCGGCAATTGCGTTGTGCTGGACTTATCGATCAGCTTGCCTAGCTCGCGCAGCCATTTGCCGGAGTCCGCCTTACGCTTGTCCCCATGCGCCTCAAACTGATCATGCGCCAGCTTCATGAGATTGGCAGCACTGGCAAAATCCCATTTGTTGAAATAGGTGAGCGCTAGATAGTAGAGGGTTTCAGCACGCTTAGGGTTGACGTTATAGGCGTGGGTGAATGATGCCAGCGCTGCATCCCACTGTTTATCGCGGAATGCCAGCACGCCTAGCCCGTAATGCGCCAATAACTCGTGGGAGAAGACTTTCAATGCCTGATCGAAGTCGGCACGCGCCTCGTCATAATTGGCGTCGTCAAGGTGCATCAAACCGCGCGCGGCGTAATATTCGGATTGGTTGGGGAACGCCAGAATCGCCTTGTTCATCGAATCGATAGCGTTGTCAAAATCGTTCTTCTTGTAAAACTCTAGCGCCCGCTTGTAATATTCGTCCGCCTCATAACGGGTGAAGCCGAGCCGTTGATTCAAGCCGCCAGCCATGACTGTTGCACCTTTCACTCTTTTTATCAGCCCTTTCCAGCCCGATGGAGACTTCAATACGATGGAGAGGGGTCGGGGGGTGAGGATGTCTTACAGGAGCGTCAAAATCTCCGGCTTGCCGTCGGTGATCGCGATGGTATGTTCAAAGTGGGCGCACAAGGAGCCGTCGCGCGTCGCCACCGTCCATTTATCGCGCAGTTCGATCAAGTCGGGGCGTCCGGCGATCACCATCGGCTCCAACGCATAGGTCATGCCCACCTCCAGCGGATAACTATCCCAGCCGCGCATCCGTGAGCCTTTGGGCCACCAGTTAGGCACCTGTGGGTCTTCGTGCATATTGCGCCCTACGCCATGCCCAGTGTATTCGCGCGCCACGCTATAGCCTTGCGACTGTACGTAACGCATG
>Ga0209591_10009475_pt1 | contig 10521 bp, 10 predicted proteins | sample MAT01_FD_187207 | JGI IMG/M metagenome (GOLD analysis project Ga0209591, IMG submission 187207) | Freshwater microbial communities from Lake Fryxell liftoff mats and glacier meltwater in Antarctica - MAT-01 (SPAdes) (version 2) | ecosystem: Environmental > Aquatic > Freshwater > Ice > Liftoff...
ATCCTGATGGGTTAATTAGTGAAGCAGCAGTGCAGCAGGTAATAGAAGGATTGCTGAAAGATTTATCTTTAACATTTGAATCTTTACTGATGTTATTACCAGCAAATCAGGTACATCTTTTGGAATCCTTGGCTTTAGATCCTACAGATAAGCCCCAAAGTAAAGAATATATTCAAAAACATGGTCTTTTAAGAGGTGGTAGCCTTCAGGGTTCCCTGACTGGATTACAGCACAAAGGTTTAATCTACAGTGCTGAACAAGGTTATCAACTAGCATTACCTTTGTTAGCTTTGTGGTTGCAGCAGAGGTTAAGTTAGTAGGCGAGATTTTAAAGAATTGGTAAGCTGATGACTGTTGGCGCTATTCACTATTCGTAACTTTTTATCTATGCAGACTCAAAAACCAGCTGTTAGTCTCATTCGGGCTACATCCTACGAACGAGAAGCCTTACGGGAATCTCTAATCACTCTCCTGGAACCTTTTGGAGGAATGGCAGCGTTTGTAAAAAAAGGCGATCGCGTTTTACTCAAACCGAATCTACTTACAGGTTCGCGTCCTGGTAAAGAGTGTATCACCCGTCCCGAAATAGTTTACGAAGTGGCCCAGATGGTGATTGAGGTTGGCGGTAAGCCATTTTTAGGCGATAGTCCGGCTTTTGGTAGTGCTAAAGGCGTAGCGATCGCAAACGGCTATCTGCCTATTTTAGAAGAACTGAATCTTCCCATCATCGATTTTCACGGTCAGCGTTACCAAACCGTTAGTGATAATTTTAACCACCTACGGCTGTCTAAAGAAGTAATGGAAGCAGATGTGGTGATTAATCTACCTAAAGTGAAATCACATATGCAGTTGACATTAACACTAGGCGTAAAAAACTTATTTGGTTGCGTCCCCGGCAAAATGAAAGCTTGGTGGCACATGGAAGCTGGAAAAGATGCAAATAGATTTGGTGAAATGTTAGTAGAAACTGCTAGAGCAATTAACCCCAACTTAACCATATTAGATGGCATCATCGGTCATGAAGGCAATGGACCGAGTAATGGTGAACCTCGCCAACTTGGGATTTTGGCAGCTGCATCAGATATATTTGCCTTAGATCGGGCAATGGTGGAAATCCTCAATGTTCCTCCTGAACAAGTGCCCACAGTTGCAGCTTCCCAAAGGCTAGGAGTTTGTCCAGAACTTGCTGGCATAGACTTTCCGCATTTAAATCCTGACTTATTAAAAATAGAAGATTGGCGGCTACCAGACAAGTTGATGCCCATTGATTTTGGTATGCCCCGCGTAATTAAGTCTACGTTCAAGCATCTTTATACTCGGTTTATCAAGGAACCAATGAATATCTACGGAAGGAACTAAGAATTGGGGAAGAGGTAGGGAAGTAGGAGCGAATTTCTCTGCCCAATGCCCAATCTTAATTTGTAAGTGCAAACCTCGTTACAGCAATTTCATTTATTAGCCAAGTAACCTGTAATTACCCTCCGATCGCTTAACTAGACCGCCCTATTATAGTTAGTGGCGGTTTTTTTAGCTGATTAATTTGTGATTAAATTTATCATATTAGATTTTGATTTATTCAAAAAGTTATAAGGATTTAAGATGTGGAAATTAGGATTGAGTATTTTATTCAGATACAAACGAAGTCTGACTATAACCCGTTACTCGTCTGTGCCATTCTCCAAAGCCTCAGACTCTACCTATATATAGATTGACAAATTGGCTGTGATATTAGATTGACTTGCCAATTTAAATTAGGAAATATTTCTTTAGTGGTATCACCGAATCCATGTTGCAAAACACAATTAATGCAACTGTATTTATTCGGTAGTTATGAGTGGTTACAAAAATCATTCTACCTGTTTGCTATCTGGTGTCAAATATTTTTGTGTATAACCACAGTAGAACAACCGAAAACACTCAATATCTATCAGTAGTTCTGCTGCTTTTGTGTTCTGTATCACAAATGAGCGATTCTACTAAAATGACCTGACAAACGGCTTTGCAGGATGTTATAATCATAAAGTATCGGAGAAATACATTTTTCTAATTAATCTTTAAGCAGCGAAAAAATGTAACTTATAATGCTGTTAAAGTTAACATTGCCTATGCAAAGCGTTACATCACACAGGGAAACACCTGAAAACATTAATCACAAATATGACAGTTGTAAAACTGGTTTATCTTGTAGAATGATACACATTTTATAATTTAAAAAATAGCTAAAATAGCATCAACACTCTCACTGAGAGAGTAGACCTACACAGTCATCCGAATAACTTCAATTTTGTATGAATTCAAATAGCCAGTCAGCCAATTCTGCCGACACGTATTCCAACCGTTTGGCAGATATTGTGGGAACTGCGATCGCTCTTTTAACTCTCATCCTACCCGTCTTTGTCATCGCCCACTATTCTTCGACTAATGTTCAAAATAACCAGCAACCCTTGATCCAAAACCTACAAGGAAGTAAAGAGTGATAAAACTTCCTAGTAATTTTTCACCATCAGGAGAGCTACAAACAAGGAGAAAACAGATTTTGAGATAATGTCTGTAGATATAAATGTAGTTCATCAAGAATAAGCTGAAACTGAATCTGTGTTGTGTGACTCCAGGTTTCAGTTGTTTTGACAGAGTAAGGCCAGAAATCCCTTGAACAGCAATTATAGCGGTTCCCATTCAGATACGGTACAACGTTATATCCCAAGGTGTAGGGGCACGGCATGCCGTGCCCCTACGGGTGTACCTCACATAAACGAGAACTGCTATAAGGACGGGGGAAATCCATAAAACCCTCTTAGAAAAAGCGTTGCGAAGTTTCTTCGCAACGCTTTTTCCATTGTTTAGCTAATTCCAGGGAGTGGGGAATCTTACTTCTTTACTGGGAACTTGAACTGTTTTGCGCCATGCAGTGAAATGAATACCTTGGGAAGAGATCCATATTGTCCTAAAATTCTACACGGGGAGCGAAGTTAGCGCCCCCATGATTCACTATTAGCGGAGGAGTTTTTTGTGGACTTATCTCGAATTGCTGCCCAGCCAAAACCGGGTCTAATCAACGTTTTGATTGAAATTACAGGCGGAAGTAAAAATAAATATGAATACGACAAGGAACTAGAAGCTTTTGCTTTAGACCGAGTACTTTATTCATCGGTACAATATCCATGTGACTACGGCTTTGTACCCAATACTTTGGCTGAAGATGGCGATCCCCTAGATGGTATGGTCTTAATTGACGAGCCGACCTTTCCAGGCTGTGTGATTGCCGCACGACCGATTGGCTTCTTAGAGATGATTGACGGTGGCGATCGCGATGAAAAAATTCTTTGTGTTCCTGACAAAGATCCGCGCTACGCTCAAGTAAAATCTCTGAAAGACATAGCACCACACCGCTTAGATGAAATTGCCGAATTTTTCCGTAGTTATAAAAATTTGGAAAAAAAGGTAACTGAAATTCTTGGTTGGCAAGATGTAGAAAAGGTTGCAGCTTTAGTAGAAAAATCCATCAAAGCTTATAGAGGATAATAGAAGAGTTAGGAGTTAAGAGTTAAGAGTTATTAATTTTTATTCTTAACTCCTGTACAGACGCGATTAATCGCGTCTTTCGTTTATTACGGCTCATAAAAACTGCCACCAACCCCAAAGCAAAATGCAGCGCACTCTCCTTTTGGCAAAAATTCATAATTGCACCCTCACGGGGGCAAATATTAACTACGTGGGTAGTATCAGCATTGATCAAATTCTCCTGGAAAAAGCTGGCATCTTACCCTATGAGCAAGTGCAAGTAGTGAATAATGCCAATGGACAACGCTTTATTACTTATGCGATCCCCGCTGTGGCACATTCAGGAATAATTGAACTCAATGGGGCTGCGGCACGTCTGGGCATTATTGGCGATCGCTTGATTATAATGACTTACGGGCAGTTCACTCCAGAAGAGTTAAAAAACTACTTTCCTACGGTAGTCATTGTGGACGAAAAAAACAGGCTGTTAGAAGTACGACGTTACGACGAGTTGCTCAGTAAGGTCTAATTTCAAGAAAAATGTCAAATTTTGAGTTGTTGGGTTCCCAGAATTCCATACCTGAAAAGTCAACTACCCTGCTAAGTAGTCCAGAGGGTGAGTTTCTAGTGAAATTCTGGGGTGTACGGGGTTTAATTGCCACTCCAGGCAGCAACACTAGCCGCTATGGTGGCAATACCGCTTGTGTAGAAATGCATATAGGCGGGAAACGCTTGATTTTTGATGGCGGTACTGGCTTACGCATACTGGGTAAAACTTGGCAACAACTGCAACAGCCACTAGAAGCCCATTTATTTTTTACCAACTGTCAATTAAATCGTATTCAAGGGTTTCCCTTTTTTGCCCCGGCATTTATTGGGGAAAATTGCTTTCACATTTACGGCACAGCTGCTTCAAATGGAGCCTCAATCAAACAATGTCTGTATGACCAGATGCTCCAGCCGCACTTTCCTTACCCTTTACAGGTAATGCAGTCGGAATTGCAGTTTTATAATTTGACTTTAGACAATGACGTGAGGCTGGATGATGTCACCATTACAACCGCATTGATTAATCAAACTCAGCGTTCAGTTGGCTACCGAGTCACTTGGCAGGAATATAGTGTTGCCTATGTCACGGACTTGAATCCAAATGCGGAGCAAATGGAGCGAGAGCAGATTTTACAGTTCATTAAAGGCGTTGACTTACTCGTTGCTAATGCTACCTACACTCCTCCGACATCTCAGAATCATGACTGTGCTGATTTACTCTGGCAAGCTGCGATGAATACAGCTCTTAGTGCTGGTGTCCAAAGGCTAGCTATTTCTCATCATCACCCAGATGACCATGATGATTTTCTTGACCAGGTTCAAGTCGATGTTAAATCTGCCTTTTCTCAAGCGTTACTAGCCTGTGAAGGTTTGGTATTAGCTATTGATAAGTGATTTAGACTTGTTGGCAGAGTATTCCTAAAAAATTAAATAGGCAAATCAGCAGCACTATGGATGTTTTCTAATATTAAGTCTGGACTACTACGTTTAATTAAGCCAGTTAGCACTTTACCAGGGCCAATTTCTACTACTCGCTGGATGCCGTTGGCTGGTAATTGCAGAGAAATTTCTCGCCAGCGGACTGAACCTGTCATTTGTTTGTTCAGGCGCTGCTTTAAAATATTGGCATCAATAGACGGAATTGGTTCTACATTAGACAAAACTGGTACAGTCGCTGTTTGAAATTCCACAGATTCTAGAATGTCTTGGAATTCTGTAGCAGCACCTGCGATTAAATGTGAGTGAAATGCTCCAGAAACTTTTAAGGGAATAGCACGCTTTGCTTTGACTTGAGATATCACTGCTTGTACAGCCTCAGTCGTGCCTGAAATTACTACCTGAACTGAACTATTATCATTTGCCACCACGACATCAGGTGTTTGGGCAATGACTTTTTCCAATTGTTCGCGGTCAAAGTTCATCAAGGCCACCATCATCCCATCAACGGCCTTATCCATGAGTTCCGCACGACGTTTCACTAAATATAAACCAGCCGACCACTCAAAGACACCCGCAATGTAAAGGGCAGAATATTCTCCCAAACTGTGTCCAGCAACTAAATCAGGCCGGTGTCCTCGCTCTCTCAGAAGGTCAGCAAGAATGCTTTCTACCACATAAAGACTTGGCTGGGTATATAGAGTTTTTGATAACTTTTCTTCTTTGCTTTGACAGATTTCCGTTACAGACCAGCCCAAAATTTCCTCGGCTTGGGCAAATTTGTCTTTAGCGGTAGATATATCTAATAAATCCATTCCCATTCCCAGTGCTTGGGAACCTTGTCCGGGAAACACCCATGCAGTTTTAATCATTGGTCATTGGTCATTGGTCATTGGTCATTGGTCATTGGTCATTGGTCATTGGTCATTGGTCATTGGTCATTGGTCATTGGTCATTGGTCATTGGTCATTGGTCATTGGTCATTGGTCATTAACAAAGGACAAATCAATACGTTCGGTTAAGGTACATAGCCCTTAAAGCTCCCCCCTAATCCCCCTTTTTAAGGGGGAAATAGAGCCATTCTTAGCCCCCCTTTTTAAGGGGGTTGTGGGGGGATCAAGTCTTATCCGAACCGTATTGAAGGACAAATGACAAATGACAAATGACAAATGACAAAATATTTATCTTCCCCATTGAAAAATTGCCGCGCCCCAGGTAAGTCCGGCACCAAAGCCGGATGCAGCAACGATGTCATTGGGCTTAATTTTGCCTTGTCGTACTGCTTCATCTAAAGCTAAGGGAATGGAAGCAGCAGAGGTATTGCCATACTGAGCGAGATTACTGATAACTTTATGTTCTGGGACATTCAAGCGTTGGGCAACGGCATCGATAATCCGCTGATTGGCTTGATGCAATAGCAGCCAATCTATTTGGTCAACACTGAGGTTAGCTTGAAATAAGGCTTTATCAATGATTTCTGGGACTTTTTGGACAGCAAAGCGGTAGACTTCTTTGCCGTTCATCGTAATGGGTTGATAGATGCCTTTGGTGACATTTACACCGGGGAGTAGTTCTTGGGACGAACCTGCGTATGCAAGGTTGAGGTGATGGTTTTGAGTGCCATCACTTTTGAGTGCAAATCCTAATAAGCGATCGCTTTTGTCAGCTTGCAATACTACTGCTCCTGCACCATCACCGAATAATACACAAGTGCGCCGATCTTGCCAATCTACCCAGCGAGAAAGGATATCTGCCCCGATCAATAGTACATTTTTGTAAACACCAGTTCTGATGTATTGGGCTGCTGTAACCAGACCAAACACAAAACCGGAACAGGCAGCTGTCAAGTCAAAAGCTACGGCGTTGGTGGCTCCCAATTGAGCCTGTACTTGACAAGCACTACCAAATAAATCATCAGGGGTGGAAGTCGCTAGCAGAATCAGGTCTAGGTCTTCTGGTTTAATTCCCGCAGATGCGATCGCCTGAATGCTTGCAGCAGTAGCGAGTACACTCAATGACTCGGATGGCTGCGCTAATCGTCGTTGACAAATTCCGGTTCTTGTGGTAATCCATTCGTCTGAAGTTTCAACCACTTCAGACAATCTTTGGTTATGGAGGGAAGTTGCTGGTACTGCCGAGCCACTTCCGGTAATTGCTACGCCTAAGTTTTGCACTCCTAAATCTCCCAAGCTATTAGCTTTTTGTCCTTTGTCTTTTGTCCTTTATCTTTTGTCCTTTGTCTTTGTCAGTTGTCCTTTGTCCTTTGTCCTTTACAAATGACCAATGACTAATGACTAATGACCAATGACTAATGACTAATGACTGAATCGCTAACCGCTCTCGCGCTCTAGGATATATTGGGACTGAATTCGTTGTATTACCTGGTTGTCAACAGCTTCTTTTGCCATGCGAATTGCATTAAAAACTGAAGGTGCTTGTGAGCTACCATGACCGATTAAACAGACTCCTGCTACCCCTAACAGCAAAGCGCCGCCGTGTTCTGCATGATCCATCCGCTGCTTAATCCGTTTCAGGTTTGGTTTTAAGAGTGCTGAACCGATTTGACCGTGCAATCCTTGGGGTAGTTCTTCCCGTAAGATTTGCAGAATAACTTCTCCGACTGCTTCGGCAAATTTTAACAATATATTACCGACGAAGCCATCACAGACAATCACATCAAAGCGACCGGAAAGCACATCACGCCCTTCGGCATTGCCAATAAAATTAATTTGGGAATTTTCACTTAGCATTTGGTGGGCGCGAACAGCTGCATCATTGCCCTTAGAGTCTTCTTCACCGATATTCAACAAACCTACCTTAGGTTCATCTGTACCCAAGACATACTGACTGTAAGCCGACCCCATAACGCCAAACTGCTCTAAAAACTTCGGACGGCAGTCTACATTCGCGCCGACATCAAGCACCAGCACTGGCTTACCAGCTATAACCGTGGGAAAAACTGTCCCGATTGCTGGGCGATCAATTCCCGGCAATCGTCCTAAGCGGAGCAAGGCTGATGCCATCGCGGCTCCAGAGTGACCTGCGGAAAATACGGCATCTGCCTGTTGTTGCTTGACTAAATCCATCGCCACATTGATAGAAGCCTTGGGTTTGCGTCTAACGGCGTTTAAAGGCTCCTCATTCATGGCGATCGCTTCCTCAGCAGTCACGATCTCTACCTGCCCTAAATTTGTTTTTGGCGGCAAGGCAGCTTCAATTTGTTGGGGATCACCGACCAACAGTATATCTACACCCAATTCTTCCCTTGCTCGCAGTGCGCCAGCAACGATTTCACTAGGTGCGTGATCCCCTCCCATTGCGTCAATTGCGATCCGTACGCGAGTCGATCTCATTGCTCAGAGCTTCTAGAAACCTTACAAATTTTACCAGATGGCTTTGCCTAAATAGCTTAACTTTCTAACTGCAAAACTACTTTTGTTACTATTGCAACAATTTTTCCTGGCAAGCTCAAGGTAGCACGAATTGTTTGGGAATTGGACATTGGGAAGAGACAAGGAAGAAACTTGTTCAATAATTTTTTCCCCCTTATCCTCCTGCTCTCCCTATTCCCTACTCCCCACTTTCCAATACCCAGTGAACTAGCGTCCGAACACCGTAGCCAGTTGCTCCCGCGCCGTTGTAGCCATTTTCTTTATCTGTCCACACAGGCCCAGCAATATCTATGTGTGCCCAAGGTGTTTCTTTGACGAATTGCTTGAGAAAAAGGGCAGCAGTAATAGCACCACCTGGGCGCGGCCCTGTATTCTTCATGTCCGCGATCCCAGACTTCAGCCCTTCAAAATATTTTTCTTCCATTGGCATCCGCCAAATCTTTTCCCCTGAACTTTGGGCAGCTTTCTCTAACTGGGAAGCTACAGCATCATCGGGAGTGTACAAACCGGCAATATTATCACCCAAGGCAATGATGTTAGCACCTGTTAAGGTGGCTAAATCTACGATCGCATCCAATCCTAATTTGTCGGCATATACTAAGGCATCTGCGAGGGTCAAACGTCCTTCAGCGTCGGTGTTGTTCACTTCGATTGTTTTGCCGTTTGATGCTGTGAGAACGTCTCCTGGGTGCATGGCGCGACCGCTAATCATGTTCTCAGTCACCGCTGAGATAAAGTGAACTTCCGAATTTGGCTTAATTTGAGCAATTGCTTTTGCCGCACCCAAGATTGCAGCTGCACCGCCCATATCCATTTTCATGGTTTCGATGCCGCTACCAGCACCTTTAATGTTGAGTCCGCCGGAGTCGAAGGTTACACCTTTACCGATAATTGCTAGTTTCTTTTTGGGTGTACCTTCTGGCTTGTAAGTCAAGTGAATGAATTTAGGTGGCAAATCGGAAGCTTGGGCTACTCCCAAAAAAGCACCCATGCCCAACTTTTCACAGTCTTCTCGTTCCAGAATTTGCAGTTGTAAACCGTACTCTTTAGCGATCGCAGCAGCTGTTTCTGCCAAAGTAATTGGTGTGACTGCGTTGGCTGGCGCTGCTACTAATTGCCGTGCCAAGATTACCCCAGAAACGATTTGATTGGCGCGGTTGATGGCTGCTTCTTGTCCACCGAATCCTAGTAAATCTACGGTTTCTATTTGTGACCCTTTCTCTTCAGGTTCAGACTTAAAGCGAATATCTTCGTAAAGTGCTAATTCTACACCTTCTGCGATCGCTTGGGCACTTGCTGCTGGATCGTTGTTCCATAATGGAAAACTAAAACCCAGAATTTTGCTTTTTTGCTTTTTTGCGACTCTGGCTACAGCCGCCGCAGCGCGTCGCAAAGTGTCGAGTTTGAGTGCATCTAGTTTACCCAAACCTACCAGAATCAGTTTACGCACTGGTTTACCAGCATTGACGCGAGTGAAGATGGTACTGTCGGCTTTGGCTTTAAATTCTTCTTCAGCAATCAGTTCTTTTAAAACCCCGGAAAAGTTTTGATCTAAAGTTGCCAATTCTCCGGTTAACTCTACTGCATCTTCAAATAATCCAATTGCTAAAGTATCGCCTGTCCACTCTAACAAAGGCGTATTACTGAGTTGAATTGCCATTTTGAGATTTTGTGTAAATATTGCTTCTTGTACCAGTATTGCTCAAAATTCTGGTTTCAGAACTTCCTTAATGAGGCTTTGATACTCGTGAATGAACCTCGGAGCTTCGTCAACGAGTCTTTTAACTCCGTCGATGAACCTCGGAGCTTCGTCGATGAACCTGGGAGCTTCGTCGATGAACCTCGGAACTCCGTCGATGAACCTCAGAGCTTCGTCGATGAACCTGGGAGCTTCGTCGATGAACCTCGGAACTCCGTCGATGAACCTCGGAATTCCGTCGATGAACCTCGGAACTCCGTCGATGAACCTGGGAGCTTCGTCGATGAACCTCAGAGCTTCGTCGATGACGCTTTGATCATTGGTGTCAACTTAAGCTAGGAATAGCTTAACTGTTGGCTTCATCACCCACCTTGAACTAAAGTTCAAGGCTAACAGCTAAAGTCTACTGAAGTAGACTAGAGATTTTTGGAGGTATTTAGTCAT
>Ga0209591_10009484_pt1 | contig 10514 bp, 8 predicted proteins | sample MAT01_FD_187207 | JGI IMG/M metagenome (GOLD analysis project Ga0209591, IMG submission 187207) | Freshwater microbial communities from Lake Fryxell liftoff mats and glacier meltwater in Antarctica - MAT-01 (SPAdes) (version 2) | ecosystem: Environmental > Aquatic > Freshwater > Ice > Liftoff...
ACCATTGCCGACGGTTGCCTGTCGCTTTGTAAAAATATTCGCAGGAGTGCTCCTGAAATATAGTAGGGAATATTTGCGACGACTTTAAAGGATGTGTCGGTAAGCTCTGGTATGTTTGGGAACAATGCAAGTATATCTCCTTCAAGAAGAATGAGCTTTTTTTCAGAAATAGCGTCTGCAAAGGTTTCTTGCAGAATTGGAATGAGTCTGTGATCTTTCTCGATAGCAACAACCCGCGCTCCAGCAGAAAGGAGCTCTTGTGTGAGCGCCCCTTTGCCCGGTCCGATTTCAAGGACGGTTTCCCCATCTGCGATGTTCCCAGCATTCACCATTTCTCGCAGGACACCTTTGTTTTTCAAAAAGTTTTGACCAAGAGATTTCTTTTTATGAAAGGGGCTACTCATAATTAGAAATCAATACTGAATAACGGCTTACGCAGGAGTCCAAACATACCGTGTTCCTTTTCTATCGAGTCTTGGGGAATATCAAGAATAAATTCTGACGGCATATTTATTTGCTTGGTGCCAAACAGAGTTCTTGTTTGTGCATAGCTGACAAACAACTTTTTTCGAGCTCGCGTGACTGCAACGTAGAACAACCGACGCTCTTCTTCGTCATCCTCATTCTTTGCTTTTCCTGTCGGCTCTCTTCTGTGAGGAAAGAGCCCGTCTTCAAGCCCGCTGACAAAGACGTTGTCGAACTCAAGCCCTTTTGCTGCATGGACGGTCATTAGCTTTACCCCGGTTTTTCTCTGGTCAGCCAGCTCGTCTTGGTCGCTTTGTAGGCTGGCATTTGTCAGAAACTGCTCCATCCCTTCCATACCAGGAGTGTTGTCGTACCTCGAAGCGATAGTAACGAGCTCTTGAATGTTTTCAAGTCGCTCTTCTTCCTCCCCTCCTTTTCCTGAAAACATATGTTCCATACCACTTTCTTTGAGAATGAACCGTACCACATCGGACGCTTTTTCGGTTTCTATCTTAACTTTTATTTTCTTAAGAAGAGTTTGGAATTTCAGATATTCTTCTCGGGCACCTTTGGGTAGCGTATCTGCTTTTCCTTCTAAGATTTTTAGAAGAGCTACTTTTCCGATTCCTCGAGCGGGAGTATTCACAACTCGCTTGAGGTCTGAAAGACTGTCTTCTTCAAGGGCAATGCGAATGTAGCTCACGACATCTTTGACCTCTTTTCGTTCAAAGAATTTTGTTCCCAGCAACTGATACCCCACCCCGTAAGAAAGAAAGGCTTCTTCGAGCACGCGTGATTGAAAGTTGGCACGATAGAGAACCGCAATTTCTTCAGGGCTTACTCCACTTGATATAAGACCCTCGGCCTTGGTGGCAATAAATTCGGCTTCTGCCACTTCGTCAAATCCATCGTAGAGAGAAATTTTGTCTCCTATTTCATTATTGGTAAATAGGTTTTTTTCACGACGAAATACGTTTTTTTCAATGATGGCGTTTGCAGCAAGGAGAATAGTTTTAGTCGAACGGTAATTTTCTTCTAGAATCACAACCTTTGATCCAGGATAATCACGCTCAAAATCGAAAATATTTTTTAACTTTGCCCCTCTCCAGCTGTAGATGTTTTGGTCAATGTCTCCTACAACACAGATGTTGAGATCTTGTCCGGTGAGTAACTTTGCGATTTTGTATTGTACTGTGTTGGTGTCTTGGTACTCATCGACGTGAATGTAATGCCATATTTTTTGATAGTGCTCTCTGAGTTCAGGTATCTCAAGGAGATGAAGGGTTTCAATAAGCAGGTCGTCGAAGTCGAGCGCCTTTTCTTTAGCTAGCGCAAACTCATAAAACTTCCACGTTCGAGCGACCACTTCTCCCATATAGTCCCCTTCCACATTGATCTCGTATTCTGTTCTTCTGACCGCGTTTCCTTTTTCTTTTGAGATCATTCCGAGTATTTTTCCAGGATCGAATTCTTTTGGGTCCAAGTTCTGGCTCTTAATAGCATCTTTTACAAGTTGTTTTGAATCACTGCGGTCAAAAATAGCAAAGTGCCTTGGGAGGCCTAATTTTGCTGATTGCTCACGAAGGATGTGCACTCCGAGGGCGTGGAAGGTACTGACGAATGGATGGGTGTCTAAGCTGACAGGTCGGTTAAACTCAGCTTGGCTGAGAGCAAGGTGAACTCGCTCTCTCATTTCTCCCGCAGCCTTGTTGGTGAAGGTGATGGCCAGAATTTTGTTTGGTGAAATGCCGGATTTTACAAGATTGACGATACGTTCAACTATTGTTTTGGTTTTTCCAGCTCCAGCTCCTGCAAGAATTAAGAGAGGGCCCTTCAAAGTTTCTGCTGCTACTTTTTGAACATCGTTGAGGGTCGCCATGGGTGACACTATATCATATGGAGACTCTTTTTTATGACGATACTCTTCTTTTTTTCGAAAAAACGACTATCCACAGGACCATACTATATGCGTTGACCGCAAGTGTCAGGTTGCTATAATATTGCTCTACATCCGAAATACTGAAAGTTAAATAATGGCTAATTAGAGCCATTTTATACCGCCACCGACAGAATTATCATTATTTATAGGCCTATTTTACCAAAACCCGAGTTTCTGCGAAAAACGAAGAGTTCCTTTCATCTAAAATCCCCCGAGCTTAAGCTCTCACCACGATCCTTGCGTAACAATTTCATTGCCGCGCTTTTTGTTTTCGCCCTCCCATTTGGAGCAAGTGCCGGCCTTCTTTCTATGTTTTCTGGGATGTTTAGATCAGCACAGGCAGATGAAACCACCCCTCAAAACTCTCAGAACATGTCTCTTCTAGAAGCAGCTCTGAATACTGATCCAAATCCCATTTCAAATGAAACAAATGACCTAACGGTAGTGGGAGGCACTGCTCTCTACCCGGAAAATGGCCCTCTAGGAGGATTAACTGAAAATCAGAAAAATCATCCGAGCTCTGATCAAATTTCTCTGTATGTTGTAAGAAGTGGAGACACACTTTCTATGATTGCTAAAATGTTTGGTGTTTCGATTAATACGATTAGATGGAACAACGATTTGAAGAACCAAACTATCTCTCCTGGTCAAACCCTCGTCATTCTCCCAGTTTCAGGAGTTCGTCACGTTGTTAAAAAAGGAAATAGTATAAAATCTATAGCTAAGCTCTACAAAGCAAACATTGAAGAAATTAAGAGTTATAATGACATCAGTGACAACACTGTTCTTGCTATAGGAGATGTTGTTATTGTTCCCGATGGTGAAATAGCGCCCGCTTCTGCCACCCCTAATTCTTCTTCTCGAGTAAAATTTGCAGCTCCTACCAAGTCCGTCGTTAGTGGATATTTCATTCGTCCAACTACAGGACCAAAAACTCAAGGTATCCACGGATATAATAGTATCGACATTGCTCCCCCAACGGGTACTTCGATTGTCGCCTCTGCAGAAGGAACAGTTATAATTAGTAGGACTAGTGGATACAACGGAGGTTACGGATCGTATGTGGTAATCCAACATGGAAATGGAACTCAGACTCTCTATGCCCACATGAGCAGAAACGTTGCTATTCAAGGGAGTCGCGTAGACCAAGGTGAAGTTATTGGATACGTTGGTTCGAGTGGAAAAGTAACAGGACCACACCTCCACTTTGAAGTCCGCGGAGCGAAGAATCCATTCTAGGATAGTTTCTAGATGCTGGTTGCTAGTTACGAGAAATATTAAAATCACCCCTCTTTAGAAGGGTGATTTTTTTACTAGCACCTAGAATCTAGCATCTAGCAACTGCCCTTACTGTTTCTTCGGCCTGTACTGAATCGCTTCAAGGATGTGCTTGGGGAAAACAATACCCACTCCTTCTAGGTCGGCAATAGTGCGGGCTACTTTGATGATCTTGTGGTACACCCGAGGAGAGAGTCCAAGATTCTGAGCTGAAGTATTGAGTATTTCTTTTGCGTCGTCAGATAGCTCGATAATAGAAACAAGATCGCGCACTGACATTTCAGCGTTTGTTTTTATTTTTGGATTTCCTATAAATCTTTTTTTCTGGATTGCGCGAGCGCTTTCTATCCTTGTACGGATTGTTTCAGAAGACTCCCCAGTGTTTTCTCCTGACAACTTTTCGTGATCGATGCGAGGCACTTCAAGCCAGATGTCGATGCGCTCTAAGATAGGCCCTGATATTTTTCTTTGATACCGCAAAAGTTCCATCGCAGAACAGATGCATTCTTTTCCCCGAAAGCCATAATTGCCACACGGGCATGGATTCATGGCGGCAACGAGCATAAAGTTTGCAGGAAAAAGAGCTGTGCCCTTTGCGCGCGAGACACTTATGACCCTGTCTTCAAGAGGTTGTCTGAGCGACTCAATCACCCTGCGTTCAAATTCTGGAAATTCATCAAGAAAAAGTACTCCTTTGTGAGCCAAGGTTGCTTCTCCGGGGCGAGGTGTCGCGCCACCTCCAACAATGGCGATGTGCGATGCGGTGTGATGAGGTGAGCGAAATGGAGGCTTGGTAATAAGAGAACCAGAAAGGATTCCCGCTACCGAGTGAATGCTGGTCACTTCAAGAGTTTCTTCAAAAGAAAGCGCAGGAAGGAGCGACGCGAATGCTTTTGCAAGCATCGTCTTCCCTGTTCCTGGAGGGCCATAGAGAGCAACATTGTGCCCACCCGCAGCAGCTATTTCAAGCCCCCTCTTTGCACTTTCCTGACCTCGAATATCTCTAATGTTCGCATCTATATTTATAGGTTCTTCGGGCAACTCTGTCTTAGGTTGAAGTGAAAGCTTGCTACCGTTTCTTTTTGGATCAAGGTGGTCGAGTATTTCAATAAGAGTGTCTCCTCCGAAAATATCAATACCTTCGATAAGAGCTGCTTCTTCCGCATTTTCTTTAGGAACAAAAGCAGATTGAAAGCCTTTTTCTTTCGCTTTTCGAATCAGAGGAAGAGTGCCTGTAATGCTACGAATTTTACCATCCAACGTTAATTCTCCCAGAAACAAGATGTTCGCTGGATTAAATTCAACTTCCCCAGACGCTAAGAGATACCCGACAGCCATACCGAGGTCAAATGCGGGCCCCTCTTTTTTTAAGTCTGCGGGCGCAAGTGAAATCGTTACTTTTTCATTCTTACTTTTTGGAGACTTGAATCCAGAATTTTTTATAGCAGCCGAAATCCTATCGCGAGATTCCTCTACAGCTTTATCAGGAAGGCCAACAACAGAAAAAGAATGTAGACCTTTTGAAAGGTCTACTTCAATATCAATAATATGAGCTTTAAGGAGTGATGTCTGTGCGCTATGAACCTTAGAGAAGCTCATAGATTTTTTATTAGAAGCCTTTATCCTCCTCTCCCATATGCGCTTTAGAGGTTCTTGCCGCAGGATTTGCTTCGAGGCGGTCAAGCTCGATCATCTCACCAGACACTTCGCAAGTACCAAAGTTTCCCGCTTCGATCTTATCGAGCGCTCGCACAACCTCATTGTGACGAATTTCCAGTTGGTCCAGGATTGCAGAATTATTTTGAAGCTCTTCCATGCTGTCAGCCACTTCGTTTTCGTCTGCACGTTCATTGCCAGGCTCTGTGTTGCTCGCCACCCAGTCAGCGGGGTTCTGAGGATTTACTGTTCCCACGGTTGAAAGCTGTGCCTCAAGGAGAACTTTCTCTGCTTCGAGTTTTTGTTTGAATCCGTCTAGTTCTGTATTTGTCATTAATCTATGATACCAAGCACTTGTTGCAATGCAAGGGTGGGTTAGCGAACGATGTTTTGGTTGCTTAGTTTTGTCAGCATTACTTCGAGAACTTTTTCGCTTGAAGTGATAAGAAGAGTGTTTTTATTTATGAACGAATACAAGAGAATAGTCTCACCTCTATCATTTTTGAGAATTCGAATGTCCTTGTTTTTGATTGTATCATCTTCAAACTTCATTTCGGTACCGAGATCATAATCAATGACTTGAGTTGTCGTCGCCCTTTCGGACCCGTCACCCACACCACTAATAATCAGAGTCCTTTTTGAAAAGAGAACTCCGATAGCTTTGTGTATGCTTGATTCAAAATCAAGCATACTTGAATAGGTATTTTCGAATGAATCGATAGTTGCTAGTAAAAATGGTTCATTTGATCCATCGTTAAAGTATCCGAACATCATATCGGTTCCGAAAGATCGAAGAAGCGCGGGTGGGGTGTCATTTGTCAGCAGAGAGAAGAAATATGCAGGGGTGATTGGCACTGCACCTCCCTCAGTATTTTTTTTCGTAAGAGCGATATGGAGGATGTCGTTAGTGTTTAATTTTACTTCGTTTTTTACTGAATTAAGTTTTTCGACAAGCTGGTCTTTTGATACTCCGTCGAGATCAATAGTGTTAATTTTATTGAAAGAAACGATACTGAGCGAAGCGTTTTGTGTCTGGGTAACTTCACCACTTCCCTTTTTCTGAAACTGATAGAATCCAAACATAACTCCTAATCCGAGAACAATGAGTGTGAGACTTGTGGCAATGATAAGCCTGTGATGATCAGAGGGTTCAGAAGAAACACGAGTTTGTGTAGGTTGTCGGGTCGGAACGGCCATGGGCGCAGGTGCATAAGGCTTCTGGATTACTGGAGCTTCTGCGGGAACACTTCGAGGTACCGAAGGTGCGGCGGATGGTGTTGGTTTGAATAGCGGTGAGCTTTGAGCAGGCGCTGACACTTCTTGAGGGATACTAGGCTGAATAGGAGCTTTGTAGTAAGTATTGGGCATTACCTGAGTCTGTTGCATTTTTTGATACTCAGACATAGGAGGTGTCGATCGAAGATCACCCTCGTTTCTTGCGAGAGAAATCGGCCTATATTTACGCTCTTTTTCAGCGAGTGCAATAGTCAAGACAGATGCGTTCTGTTTTTTGATTGCTTCGGCGATGTCTCCTTGAAAGGTGCGGAGATTCTTGATTACATATTTTGATTTCGAAGTAGGTTCAGGAGTGTTCTCGGTTGTCGAAACTCCTCCAGCCTCCCCATTTGTTGCTGCCAAGATTTGCTCAGAGATTTCTTCCTGTTTTTCACGCTGAATCCTGGCACTGTCCAATGTTTTTTCTTGGATTCTTGCTATGGTTTCATCGGCGAGTGTGATTGTTTTCTTTTCGTCTGCCATTGTAAAAATGAGAATTATACTTGTCGATATTGTAACATAGTGAAACTGCTGTTAATTAAAAAACTTCCAACAGACAGTTGGAAGTTTTTTAATTAACTAATATTTAATAAGCGAGTTAGTAAACAGGAAAGGCTTTTGGGTACTACGCTTGTTCTTCTTGAGGTTGGTGCGGAATATGCTTCCCTTTTCTTTGAGGCCTGGTAATGAGATATTTGCGAGTGTTTTCATCGAGATCAAGAAAGTCGTCCGCTACTTCTATGAGTTTTCCTGATGCAGATTTTCCAAACGCCACGACTTCTACTTGGCATCCGTGAGTATTTTTTAAGTAATCAACGAGAGGAATATAGTCACCATCTCCAGACATGAGGATGATAGTATCGAGCTTCTGAGCCATCTTTACCGCATCGATTGCGATGCCGACATCCCAGTCTGCTTTCTTTGCGCCCCCAAAAAAAACTTGGAGATTTTTGGTCTTAGTTTCGATGCCTGCTTTTTCTAGCGCATCGAAAAATCCCTTCTCTTCCCCGCTTTCTGTTGTGATTACGTATGCGATTGCTCTAATAAGCGAGCGACCCGCCACCGCATCCTTTACTACTTGTCCAAAATTTATTTTGCCGTGATAAAGATTTTTTGCACTGTGATAGATATTTGCGGTATCAATAAAGACGCCGACGCGCTGGTCCTTCTGTTTAATTACTGCCATATAATTGTTTTGTAAAGAATAGGGGGATTATAAAATAATTACCCCACCCTTTTTATGATAATAAAATAGTAACTACTGCTTCTTGTATGTAAATCCTCACGTATCTAGTGTAGCACGAAGACCTTTTTTGGTGCGGGATCAAAAGTGTGAGTTATTCCAGGAGACAACAATGATAACAAAACAAACCCCGAAGGGTTTGGATTGGGATTAGACAGCCTTTTTCTTTAAATTAAGCTTCTTCATGAGTGTGTTGAATCGAGTTGGATCCTTTTTCAGAAGATAGTTCATGTGAGTCTGTCGATTTGACACCATGCTCAAGAGTCCACGGCGTGAGTGGTTGTCTTTCTGGTGTTTCTTCAGATGTCCTGCCAATTCTTCAATTTGTTTGGTCAAAAGAGAGATTTGAACCTCTGGAGAACCGGTATCAATATCGTGAACCTTAGCCTTATTTATGATTTTTGTCTTTGTTGTTTTTGCAATCATTGTGATGGAACGATAGCATAAAACCCTTATTTTCGCAAGCGATAATAAAAAGCACCCAGAACTTAGAGCTCTGGGTGCTGTCGCGTATAAAACGCGCTCAAATGTACTATGTGGACTTTTTTGGACGACCGACCGGACGCACAGGCAGTCTTTTGGCTGGGGGTTGTTTCCAAATCGTGTGAGTTCCCCGTTCCCTGTCTCCAAACACCTGAAGGAAGACCATCGGAGGAAAGTAATCTTCCACCGCGAACGCTTCGACTGTTGGGCGAAGTGTGTCAGGAAACGCCTGTAGAGAGAGTGCAAAAATCGCAATCATCTCCTGGAACTGCATCAGTCCGCGGTCTCCACCCTCCTCTGCCTGAGTCCAGAGGGGATGTCGTACGTTGAACGTAAGAATACCCCTCTGTGTATCAAGCTCGTAGAGCCTGAGAGAACCCTCGAGTCCCTCGTACGAAAACTGCAAGCCCACAGAATCATCCTTAACCAACGTACGTTTAGCGCCTTTCGGTCCCTGAACCGTAAGTGGCGAGTGACCCTCCTTGCTCTCGCTTTTGTACGGGTTTTCAGTGGCCTTGTGTTCGATTGTTTCTGCGCGTGGGGTGCCAGCGGAGTGTATAGAGAGAGATTTATTTTTTTGCTTCTCTATGGCCTCTGCATCTACCTCACTGTGATGAATGCCAACATTCCCCAACTTGAACCCGCTGACAATTTCAGCAAGTATGGGGTACTTCTCAAACACCATACTTAGTGCACGAAGCGAAGCGATTCCGGTTTGTTGGTAACGCTCAGCCCGCGTCTCACTCCTCGCTTCTTCAACGTGCAGCACTCCTACCTCTGCAACCCACGTATTGATGTGGGAGCAAAAAGTCTCGAGCGCAGTATTCTGTTCAAAGCTCACGCGGTCAGGACGGAGTGCAATTCCCGAGGAAAGAATTTCCCCCTCGAAAATCCCTGCCTGTAAGTTTCGAATGGTCTCGTCAGACAAGAACGCAGAAGCGTTGCTTTGTGCGAACATCTTGAAGTCTAGACGAAAATCATTCATCGCTTCTCCAATCGAGACACCTCTCCCGCTCCAGCCTCGACCCTTTCGTTGGCTAACGTACAAACGAAACACGGTTTCGCCCGTCCTATCTTTCTGTTTGTGCTCGCCAATGGCGGCACCACGGTACTCCTGGGGTTTGATTTCCCAAGAATCTTTTTCGCCCGCATCATTTACGATGGTTGCGTGAATAACCGTGTTTCCCTTGCGCATGGCAGGGGTAAATCGATCCTGCACCTCTCGGGTGAGGCGTTCCTTCTCCAAATCTCTCTGGACACGGAGGTCTGCACGGAAGCTTTCAATGCGCATTTCAGTTCTCCAGGGCATCCCTTTTGTGGGAATACGAGAGAATTTCAGTGCGTCTTGCACTGTACGGGGAACGTCGATGTCATCCTGTTGGGCGACAATCGAGCTAGAAACAAATTCCCATTGGTTATATGTACGCTCTCCCTTCACACTTGAGGTGAAGAGAAAGCGATCACATTTGCCAATTGGACAAATGAGACCGATGCCAAATCGACCGAGCTTGTCTTTTTTCTTGACTGTCTGGCAGACAGACAGTAGCGCTTCCTCAAACTTCTTAATGCTTGCGCCACTACCGTCGTCCTGGACGGTGATTGCGCGCTTCTTATTGTCGATTCGAAGCCAGATGTTCTGGGCACCAGAATCGATTGCATTCTGCAACACCTCCAAGATCATGCTCAAAAGGGACCCGTAAGTATGGGCAATCTTGAGAATTGCTTGACCCTGGTGCATTCGAAGTCTTGAAGACTTTGTTGCACTTGCCTGTGTCATTTGCGTACTCCTGTTGTGTTGGCAAACTGTGTACGACTTGTTTCGTTGCACAGTCTCGCCGTTGCTGTTGAAAGCCTGAATACTACCTGTTCACCTGCAGCTGCACGTAAAGTTTTGCGTTCCTCTGCAGTGAACGCATCAGAAGCAATGTACTCTGTGATTTCCACTAGCGAGCGAGCAAGGGCAATGAATGTACTCTTCACTACATCTTTCGCTCCCGGAGTTCCTACTGGCAAAGCCAGAGCTTGAACCCCGTGCGCACTCTTCTCAGCGATTACTCTCGGGGTCGAAGATTCTTCTAGCTGTACATTTTTTTGTAGCTTCTCTTGCCACAAACGCCTCTGTACGGCCACTTCTGACCTGTGATTCTGAACGAAGCTCTCAATCTTTGCCATAGT
>Ga0209591_10009485_pt1 | contig 10513 bp, 7 predicted proteins | sample MAT01_FD_187207 | JGI IMG/M metagenome (GOLD analysis project Ga0209591, IMG submission 187207) | Freshwater microbial communities from Lake Fryxell liftoff mats and glacier meltwater in Antarctica - MAT-01 (SPAdes) (version 2) | ecosystem: Environmental > Aquatic > Freshwater > Ice > Liftoff...
TCGACGGTGCCATCCACCGGGGCCACGTCACCCTGCCGGATCAGCAGCAGATCGCCCGGGGCGATGTCGTCCAGCGGCACTTCGTCCAGCGCGCCGTGGCGGTGCCGGGTGGCGGTGCGGGGCACGCGGGCCAACAGATCGCTCATCTCGCGCCGCGCGCGGCCTTCGGCAAAGCTTTCCAGAAAGGTGCCGCCCGAATACATCAGCGCGACCACCGCCGCCGCGAGGGTTTCGCCGAACAGCAAGGCCGCCGACATCGACAGCGCCGCCACGATATCGAGCCCGACCTCGCCCTGCCACAGGCTGCGCATGATCTCGACCAGCAGGACCGCAAGGATCGGGACGACCCCTGCGGCCCAGGCTAGCGTGGCCAGGTCAGGCCGCGCGGCCAGCCACAGGCCAAGACCGCCGACCAGACCCAGCAGCGCGAGGGCCAGCAAGGCGACATTCAGGCGATCATGCAGCAAAGGTTTCATGCTGTTTGCGTCCCGTGGTCAATCGCGAATTCGGGACCAGCCTCGAACAGCCGTCCCACCCGCGTTTCGGACAGATGATCACTCTGCCGATCGACGAACAGGGCGTTCAGGTTCCGTCTACGCGCCAAAGCCGCACCTTCCAAGTGTCCTGTCACCATCAATGCCGTCGCCCAGGCATCGGCGGCCATTCAGGTTTCGGCCACGACGGTGACCGAGGCAGGCGGCGCTGCAAGTGGCCCGCCGCGCACCGGGTCCATGGTGTGGGACAGTTTGTGCGCGCCAACCTCGACCCAATGCCGGCAATCGTCGGATGTGGCGACGGCTGCGTCATGCAGGTCAAGAACGGTATGCGGGGCGCGTTCGCCATGATCGGGCCGCTCGATGGCGACGGTCCAGGGCCTGCCATCGGGCTGCAGGCCGTTGGCCCGCAACTCGCCGTCAATGCCCAGCAATGCGCCGCTGATGTAAAAGGCTTGTGCCACCTCGGCCAGCCGGTCCACGCCATGGCCTTTGGCGATGCCCGACAGATCAAGCGTGACCGGAGCGTGTTAGCGTACCCGATCCGTGGCAATTTCAAATTCCGGCACTTCAAGCGCCTGACACGGCTGTCGGAAAAGCTGATGCAGCACGCACGCGCCGAAGGCGGCCTGCTGCGCACCGGGCGGCCCTCGGACCTGCTCCCGGTGCTTGGCCTCGTCGTGGCAGATTCTGCACGGCTTTCCGGGTCGAACCGGAGAGCGCTCAGCCTGGCGGACACAACTGTGCTCTCAGATATCGACCCGGGCGCCTTCGGCATCGTCTGCCGGATCCTGATCGAGAACGCGCTGAAGCACGGCGTCCCGTCGTCACCGGTGAAGATGGGCCTGACTGCAGACGGGCAGCTTTCGGTGGCCAATGACCGACCGGTTTTTGCGCCCCAAACGCTGTCTCGGCTCTTGGCGCGGTTCGAGCGCCACATAGGGGCCGGTGACGCAAGCGGCCTGGGGCTGGCAATCGTGCGCACCATCGCAGAACGTGCCGGATGCAACTTCACGCTGACCTCGCCGATGCGGTTGTCTTTCCGACCTCGGAAAATTCTTCGGGCTGACCGGCGGTTGTCACTGTCCGTCTGCCTCGGGTGTCGGGCATTCAGGTTTTCAGCACCCGGTAGATCGCCGGGATCACAAGGACGGTCAAAAGCGTCGACGACAAAAGACCGAACAGCAGCGAAATTGCCAGCCCCTGAAAAATCGGGTCCGACAAGATCACGACCGCCCCGATCATCGCCGCGATTGCCGTCAGCAGGATGGGTTTGAAACGGATGGCGCCCGCTTCGATCAGTATCTCCACCGGGGTCTTGCCCGCGGGGTCCGCATGGCGGATGAAATCGACCAGCAGGATCGAATTGCGGACGATGATTCCGGCCAAGGCGATGAAGCCGATCATCGATGTGGCCGAAAACGGCGCGTCGAACAGCCAGTGGCCCAGAACAATGCCCAGAAAGGTCAACGGGATCGGCGTCAGGATCACCAAGGGCAGACGGAACGAGCCGAACTGCGCGACGACAAGGATGTAAATCGCCAGCAGCGCCACGCCGAAGGCCGCCCCCATGTCGCGAAAGGTGACGTAGGTGACTTCCCACTCGCCATCCCACAAAAGCGTTGTCACGGTTTCGTCTTGCGGTTGGCCATAAAGGCTGATCACCGGTTTGGTGCCCGGTGCCCAGTCCATCGCGTCGAGTGCCTTGCCGACGGCGATCATGCCGTAAAGCGGTGCCTCGAATGCACCGGCCATTTCGGCCGTCACCATTTCCGCGTCACGCCCGTTGTGGCGAAAGACCGGGTAGGAAGCGCGTTCCTCGGCCACGCGGATCACGTCGCCCAGTTCGACCACACCGCGCGCACCGGGCAGCACGTTGGCGGGGATCGGGGTGGACAGGAACCGCTCGTCCAAGCTCCGGTCGCCCTTGGCGCGCGCGATGCGGATCGGGATCGGCTGGCGGCCATCTGCGCGGTGCGAATAGCCCACGGTCCGCCCACCGTTCAGGATGGCAAGTGTGTCGAACACATCGCTTTCCTCGACGCTGAAGAACTCCAGATCATCGGTGCTGATCGTGGCACGCAAACGCCGGGCCTGGGTGCCGAAACTGTCATCGACATCGACGATAAAGGGGACGGATTCAAAAGCCGCACGGATTTTGGTCGCCGCAGCCCGCCGGGTTTCGGCATCGGGGCCGTAAACCTCGGCCAGCAGGGTGGCGATCACCGGGGGGCCGGGGGGCGGCTCGATCGTCTTGACGCTGGTGCCCTCGGGCATGGTCAGACCCGCCAGCCGGGTGCGGATATCAAGCGCTATGGCATGGCTGGGCCGGTCCCGGTCAGCCTTGGGCGACAAGGTGATCTGCACCTCGCCCAGATGGGGGGCGGCGCGCAGGTAATAATGCCGAACCAACCCGTTGAAGTTGAAAGGCGCAGAGGTCCCGGCGTGGGTCTGCACAAAGACGACCTCGGGCAGTTGCAACACGACGCCCGCGATGTCCTGCGCTACACGGTCCGTCGCCTCAACCGACGCGCCTTCGGGCAGGTCGATGACCGCAGAGAGTTCGGATTTGTTGTCGAAGGGCAGGAGTTTCACGGTGACATCCTGCGTGTACAAGAGGCCAAGCGACCCGAAAGACAAGGTCACCGTGACCAGCAGGAACAGCAGACTGCGGGTCTTGCTGGCGAGCAAAGGCCGCGCCACCCGGCCGTAAAGCCGCCCCAGAACCCCGCCGGCATGGTCGCCATCGGCATCATGATGGCCATGCGCAACCGTTGGCGCGCGGCCTGCCACCTTGACCATCAGCCAAGGCGTGATGATCACGGCTACGAAAAACGAAAAAATCATCGCGGCACTGGCGTTCGCAGGGATCGGGCTCATGTAGGGACCCATCAGGCCGGACACGAACAGCATCGGCAACAGCGCGGCCACGACGGTCAGGGTCGCCACGATGGTGGGGTTGCCAACCTCTGCCACCGCATCGACAGCGGCGGTCACGCGGCTGCGGCCATCGTTCATTCCCCAATGGCGCGCGATGTTTTCGATGATGACGATGGCATCGTCGACCAGAATCCCGATCGAGAAGATCAGCGCGAACAGCGACACCCGGTTGAGCGTGTATCCCATGATCCAGGCGGCAAAGAGCGTCAGCAGGATCGTGACCGGGATCACAACCGCCACCACCACCGCCTCGCGCCAGCCGATGGCCAGCCACACCAGGGCCACGATGGACAGGGTTGCAAGGCCAAGGTGGAACAACAGCTCATTGGCCTTTTCATTCGCGGTCTCGCCGTAGTCGCGCGTGACGATGACGGCGATAGTGTCGGGGATCAGGCTGCCCTTCAACGCCTCGACGCGGTGCAGGATCGCCTCGGCCACGATCACCGCGTTGGCCCCGGCGCGTTTGGCCACCGCGAGGGTGACGGCTGGCGTGCGGACAACGTCACCATCGTCGGCGCGGCTGACGTTTGCGACGATCACGTCGGCACTGTCCAACACGAAACTCACCTGCGCCACGTCTGCCACATAAACCGGTCGCCCATCGCGCGTGGTCAGCAGAAGGTTGGCGATTTGCGAAGGTGCGACCAGTGTTTCGCCAACCACCAGATCGATCTGCTCCCCGGCATCGCGCAACCGGCCGGTGTTTTGCGACCGGTTGGCGTTGGCCACCTTGGCCGCCAGTTGTTGCAACGTGACCCCGTACAGCGCCAACCGCTCGGGGTCCGGGGCGATGCGGATCAGTTCGGGCACTTCGCCCACCAGATAGGTCAGCCCGACATCTGGGGTCTTGGCCACCTGGGTCCGCACTTCGCGGGCGATGCGGGTCAGATCATTCGCGCTGATCCCTTCGACACCCGGCTTTGGCGCCAACGTCAGCGACACGATCGCCACATCGTCAATGCCGCGCCCCACGATCAAGGGTTCGGGAATGCCCACCGGAATCCGGTCCATGTTGGCGCGGAGCTTGTCATGCACCCGCAGCACCGCCGCATCCGCCGAGGTGCCAACCCTGAAGCGCACCGTGACCAGTGCGTGGTCGTCGCTGGTCGAGGAATAGACATGCTCCACCCCGTCGATGCCTTTGACGATGCCTTCGAGGGGTTCGGTCACCAGTTTGACCGCATCCTCGGCCCGCAAGCCCGGTGCCTGCACATGGATATCCACCAGCGGAACCGAGATCTGCGGCTCCTCCTCGCGCGGCAGGGATAGCAGCGCAACCAGCCCCATCGCCAACGCCGCCAGAATGAACAACGGCGTCAGGGACGAAGCAATGAACGCCCGTGTCAAACGCCCGGCGATGCCGAGATTTGGCGGTTTGGAGGCCTCACTCATGGGGCGCAATCACCCGGTCACCGACCTCAAGGCCTGACAGAACCTCGATCATCGCCGCCCCTTCTTTGGTCTGGCGCTGACCCAGAACGACCACGCGCAGGGCCGGTCCGTCAGGGCCCGCTACCCCTACAAAATCAAGGCCGGTCCGGGTGATGACGGCGGTTTCCGGCACCATCAGCGCGGTGCGGAGAGCGACCGGAAGGCGGACCAGCACCCGCGCGTCGATGAAATCTTCCGGCAGGCCGGGCACCTCCACATCTGCAATCACCCGGCCGTTTTCGATCAGCGGGTAAATCCGCGCCAAGGTGCCCTGCGAAGGTCCGGTTGCGGTTTCGATCTGGATCGCGGCACCCGTCCGCAAGAAGCCGGCATGCCGCTCGGGCACCGCGATGCGCAGGAAGATCCCGCCACCGCCAATGGTGGCCACTGCCTCACCGGGCAAGACCACCGCACCTGCCGCGACCGGAACCGACAGGACACGACCCGCAATGGGGGCCAGAACCGCCCCTTCAAGCCCTTGCTGCTCGACCACCTTGCGGTCAGCGCCGACCGCCGCAATCTGACCTGTCAGCACATCGACCTGCGTGCGCAGCGTATCAAGTCTTTGCGCCGTGGTCACGCCGCGCGCCAACAAATCCTCGCCGCGGGTCAGTTCAACCTTGGCATTGTTCAATTGGGCCGCGAGCGCCTGCAATTGCGCATCAATGGCCGCAAGCTGGTAGCCGATCTTTGCATCAACGACCCGCGCCAGGACCTGCCCCGCCGTCACGACGTCGCCTTCGATGACATCAAGCGACACAAGCGTACCCCCCAGCCGGGCGCGGGCCGGAATACGGCTGCGGGCCTCTATCCGCCCATAAACCGCCTTCCATTCGGTTACCGAAATCTCGGCCAACGGCAAATCCTCGGCGAGTGTCGCGAGCGGGACGAAAGCCGCAAAGGCGGCCATTATAATCAAAGTCCGCACGATTGTTCCACTTCGTGAGCGGGGAGACAAAGGCCATCCAAGGCATGCAACGACAGGCTGCACAGGATCAGAACGCCGTGCCGGGTTTGGCACCGAACCATTTGAACGCCATTGCCGCCGGGCAAAACCCGGTAAAGGCGGACTGAATTTGGTTCACCCCGACGAAAACCGTCAACCAGATGAAATAGGGCGAGACCCAGACGGTCAGCGCCAATGACAAGAGCACCATGAAGCCCGCGAAGGCCATGACCATACGATCAAGTGACATGTGGTTTTCCTTTCTGATCCCCTCACACCATGGCGATGGGGAATTGTGGTTTGTAGTGCTGTTCGAAGGACTTTTGCGGCGCTCAGGACTCAGTCTCGAATCTTACCTTTTTCAGCTTTTCGATCCCCAGGGCCTGCATCGCAAGCCGCTCGTAAAACGGTTCGGACTTGCCACTGCGGATCTTGTGAAGGAAGTATTTTTCAAAGGCGATCTTTGCCAGATGCACCCACTTTCCCGACGAAGACCAGTTCACGTTGCGCGGCGGGATTTGCGGTTGGGCCACGAAAGCGATGCCGCCGTCACCGAAGTCTGCAAGGCAGACGGCGTTCCAGGTCGCGACAGCACCGGGTTCAAGCCCCTTGGTCAATTGGCTGATATTCTGCACCGCCGCGGTCACCATGGATTCGATCATGAACCCGGTTTTGGGCACGCCCACCGGCACGGGCGTTTTGCCGACCGGCGGGATCGCCACGCAGACCCCCACGGCAAACACCTCGGGGAAGGCCGGGTTGCGCTGATACTTGTCAGCCAGAATGAACCCACGCGGATTGGTCAGCCCTTCGATCCCCCGGACTGCCTCGATGCCGCGAAAGGCGGGCAGCATCATGGTGAAGACCTGCGGAACCTCGTGGGCTTTGAGAACCGACCCGTTCTCCGCGATTTCCGAGACGTGGATCTTGTCTGCCTCCACCCTGTCCAGCCGGGCGTTGCAGATCCACCTGATATGATGCTGCCGCATTTCGCCTTCCAGCAGCCCTTTGGTATCGCCCACGCCATCCAGCCCAAGATGCCCGATGTAAGGCTCCGAGGTCACAAAGGTCATCGGCACCCGGTCGCGCACCTTAGCGTCCCGCAGCGCCTTGTCGAGGATGAAGGCAAACTCATAGGCCGGGCCAAAACAGGACGCGCCCTGCACCGCTCCGATCACGACCGGGCCAGGCTTCGCGATCAGCGCATCCACCGCCAGCTTTGCTTGAAGCGCATGATCGACATGGCAGATCGACTGGGTATGGCCGGCAGGGCCGAAACCCTCGATTTCGTCAAAGGCCAAGTCGGGGCCCGTGGCGATCACCAGATAATCATAGCTGACCTCGTCGCCGCCAATCAGCTCGATGCGGCGCTCCGCAGGATCCAACCGCTTTGCACCCTGGGGATACAAGGCGATGCGGCGTTTGGCAAAGACCGCTTCCAGATCAACCTCGATCGCCGCTTTGTCACGCCAACCAACACCAACCCACGGATTTGACGGCACGAAATGAAAATGGCTGCCCTTCGTGACGACTGAAACCGAATGACCCGACCCAAGCGTGTCACGCAGTTCGTAAGCCGCGATCGTGCCGCCAAGTCCTGCACCAAGGACCACAACATGTGCCATCTGGATCTCCTTGAGAATGCCTCACCGAGCCCGGGCCATTCCCGGGTCCGACGGCGCAGTATTACCGATGGTCGAATGTTACCAAGTTGCGGGGTGGCGTCTTTGATGTGGATCAAATTCGCCCCAAGGCCGAACGCTCATCACGGTGCCGGTCAGGAACACCTTTTCGTCCATCACCAGCCCCGGCGTGGATATTACGTTTTAGGCCGCGATAACGACAGAATCGGTGAGTTTCACGATTTCAGCCCGTCTTTTTGTCGTCAGTGCGGCAGCCTTGGTTTTTTTGCCCAAGGTCGGCGTCAGAAAGCGTGAGCGCATCGCCTATGCGCTGGCTGGGGGCGGGCTGGCCATCGGTCTCATGAGCATGATCGCCGTCGTCACCATACTTCCCTGAAACAGACCGAAGCCTTCCTCGCCATTGGCGACAAGGATATGGGCGTCGCCGAACGCGTGGTGGCTGCTGAGAAGGCCGGGATCGAACAGGCCGAAGCGATCCGGCAAAGCCTGCTCTTCGCTTATGTCACGGACCGCGAAACCTACGATCAGCACGACAACAAAAATCGCATCCTGCGGGCCTACATCTGATCCGTGGGCAATGCCCGCAAAGGGCTGGTCAACCGCTGGACGGAAAGCGCAACCAATTATCCGCCAATCTGGCTGGCGAAAACTCGAAGGTCGTCATCGACGTGCTGTCGATCACCCCGGTGACAGATACCACCGCACAAGCGCGTTTCACCAGGACCTGGGTCTTGAACGGGATCGGCATCCCCGACCGGGAAGGCAAGTCCACTGCCACCGTCACTTACCGGTTCGAACCCTCCAAACAAACTGCCCTCGATCTCGTCTGGCAAAACCCCACCGGTTCTTACCCGGGTCACGCCAGGACGCTTGGGGTAGGTGTCGGCACGGTCGTGCAAAGTAATGTTGATCAGCGGGTTGGCGATTGCCGACACGTGCGCTTCGGCGTTCAGCGGGATCAGCTTGGTACCATGGTGATTGTCCATGGAACGCATCGAGTTTGGGTGCGAACCGGTGACGCGGCCCTGAAGGCCAAAGTCGATCGTTGTGGCGGCCATCGTGGCGATATGGCGCGACAGGGGGTCATCGCTTTCGTCGCAGGGCAGATCCACCATCAGGCCGCGTTCGGCGGCGACGCGGCAGGCCGCGCGCACGGCGGCAGCGCCGTCGACCATGCTGCGTTCGAAATGCCGAATGCCGCCCAAGATTTCCACGCCTGCATCCAGGGCGCGGATCAGCTGTGCCTCAGCCCCCGCTGCGCGAAACCAGCCGTCTTGTGGAAAGGCCACCAGTTGCAGGTCCATCTTGCCGCGGATGACGTCGCGCACCTCCAGCAGCGCCTTGACGGTGTGAAAGCTGGGGTCCGTGGCACCCACATGGCCGCGGATCGCAAGGACGCCCTTTCCCATGGCCTGACAGCAGTAGTCCAGCGCGCGGGCGACGACTGCGTCTTGGGGCAAGTCTGGATCTGCTTCTTTCGGTCGCCGGATTTGTCTGGCCGCCACGAGATCGGCTGGTTCGGCATCGGGGTAACTCAAGGCCTTGGCTCTATGGGCCGAGATAAAACTGTCACGAAACTGCAACGCCCCCGATTCCGGAATCGGTCATCGTTCAATTCTCAAGGTGCGAAGGGCGGCTCTTGACCCATCGACTGCCCCTGAAACCCCAATTCAGCCAGAAGGGAGCCTGCCATGACCGACTTCGAAAAGGACTATCCCGATTTCCGCGACACGCCGTTCCATGAACATGGCGATGAGGTGCCGTCGAACGCCTCGGCCAATCGCACAATGTATCAGGTGATCGAAGCGCGCACGTCGCGGCGGGGCTTCCTAATGGGCGGTCTGGCTGCCATCGCCACCGGCCTGTTCGGGGCTGGCCTGTCGCCGCGCGCCGCCCTGGCGCAAAGCACCGCCACCTCGGGTCTGCTGGGCTTTACCGCGATCCCGGTGTCGGTCGAAGATACGGTTGTCGTGCCCGAAGGCTACAAGGTGCAGGTTCTGGTGCCGTGGGGCACGCCGATCACCGGCGATATGCCCGCCTATGTTCCGGGCGGCAACACCGGGGCCGAACAGGGCATGCAGGTCGGCATGCACCACGACGGGATGCATTTCTTTGCCATCGACGGGTCCTCGACCGATGGCCTTCTGGTGTTCAACCACGAATACGTCGAGCCGCGCTTTCTGCACGCCGTGAAATGGGCCGGTCAGGCGCTGGACGGCGACACGGTCGTCGTGGCCGCCGATGGCACCCGCGACGCCGACGAGGTGCTGAAAGAGATGAACGCGCATGGCTGTTCGGTAGTCCGCATCCAGCGCGCCGCCGATGGCCAGTGGTCGGTTCTGGCCGACCCGATGAACCGCCGCGTCACCGCCCTGACCGAAATGCAGATCGCAGGCCCCGCCGCCGGTTCCGCGCATCTGATCACCAAATTCTCGCCCGATGGCATGCGCACGCGCGGCACGCTGAACAACTGCGCCCATGGTGTGACTCCGTGGAACACCTACATGGCGGCCGAGGAAAACTGGGCGGGCTATTTCGTCAATGCGGATACCGAAATGCCGCGCGAGCAAAAGCGGTATGGGCTGTCTGACGAGGCTTCGCGTTATGGCTGGGAAAAGACCGCGGGCGGTGCGGACGAATCCATCCGCTTCAACGCCGCAGCTACTGGTGCGGCGGCGACAGACGATTACCGCAACGAGCCGAACACCTTTGGCTGGATGATCGAATTCAACCCCTTCGATCCGGCCTCGGTGCCGGTCAAACGCACTGCCCTTGGCCGCTTCGGGCATGAAGGCGTGGTGTTTGCCCCCGCCGTCGCGGGCAAGCCGGTGGTCTGCTATTCGGGCGACGACAGCCGGTTTGAATACATCTACAAGTTCGTGTCGTCGGCCCCTTACGACCCTGCGACCGCCTCGGGCGCGCTGTTGGACGACGGCACGCTGTATGTCGCCAGGTTCAGCGACGAAGGCACCGGCGAATGGCTGGCGCTGGCCCCCGGCCAGAACGGCCTGACCCCGGAAAACGGCTTTGCCGATCTGGCCGACATTCTGGTCAACACC
>Ga0209591_10009486_pt1 | contig 10513 bp, 6 predicted proteins | sample MAT01_FD_187207 | JGI IMG/M metagenome (GOLD analysis project Ga0209591, IMG submission 187207) | Freshwater microbial communities from Lake Fryxell liftoff mats and glacier meltwater in Antarctica - MAT-01 (SPAdes) (version 2) | ecosystem: Environmental > Aquatic > Freshwater > Ice > Liftoff...
TGGGCTTGCAAACCTTGAATAGGAATCGAAGCAACCATAAGCAAAATTGGAATAAGCATGAAAATGCCACGAACCGGGCGGAAGCTGAGCTGGAGTTTCATTTGGTTTAGTTTAATTGGTACGGTGAGGTGGTATGAAAGTAGTGGAAAGTTTCGCTTCGGATGTGAATTGTACATGTTGGTTGCCTGATTTTATTAACAATGTCGATTTGCATATCATGCGGGCTTTGAGTTTGATAGAGGATTAGCTTGTCCAAATGGACATTTTATGTTCATAATTGATCGAAGAAGGATGCCGTATAAATAAATCGACGTACTTGCTTTTATAAAAAACACAGGAAACCCACGAAGGGCTGTTAACATTTATGTGGGCAGGATGTGGTGGACATTGTTATAGGGCTTACATTGGTTGGACCAATTAACTGAATGCCCTTATGGTTTTCTTGCGCAGTGTTGTCTTTTTTGTCTTCGTGTTTGTGTCAATCTTCTCAGATGCGCAGGCTCCGGAGCGGATCAACTATCAAGCGGTGGCCCGCAATACACAAACGGGAACCGAGCTGGTCAACGAAGATATATTTCTCAGCGCCCAGGTGCGCCAGGGCGGGCCAAACGGAACCATCATTTATCAGGAAAGTCATGCCAATGTGGTTACGGATGAATTTGGGTTGTTTTCCATTCAGGTAGGCGGTGGAAATGTGATCACAGGGAATTTTTCACAGATTCCGTGGTCCGATGGAAATTTCTGGTTGCAGGTGGATGTCGATGCGGGCCAAGGCTTGCAAAATGCCGGAGCCATGCAATTTCTATCGGTTCCCTATGCACTTCATGCCAATTCGGCAACCAATGTGGATGACGCCGATGCCGATCCGACCAACGAACTGGTTCAGGATTTGACCTTTGAGCCCAATACCAGACAATTAACGCTCGTACAGGAGGGAGAAAACGTTGTGACAGAACTCGGTACCGTGGTGGAGGGGTTATCCCTGGATCCGGACACATACGTACTAAATCTTGAACAGCAGGGCCCTACGAACCAGGAAGTCAATCTTTCACCCCTCCGGCAAGGTCTCGATCAATCTGATCAAAATGAACTGATCAATCCAGGCTGGCCTGTATTGCTTCCGGGAAATATTCTTCAGATTCGGGAAGCTGATATTGACCATGAAGTCGATTTATCGCCACTGATGAGTGTATCTTTTTGGGACCAAAATACCGATGAAACGGCCATCTACAACACCACAGATAATGTGGGCATTGGCATTGAGAATGCATTGGCAAAACTGGAGGTTCGTGGGAATTCAAATGATGATTTATTGCGAATCGAAGATGACAACCTTGTTTTGTTGTCAGTAGAAAATTCCAAAGTAGGTATTGGTAGGGCGGTAGGAACTTCAAACGTTCAAATTGCCGGATCAGTGGCCTATGAGTTTACTAAAGTGACCAACGAGGATGTTTCTGACTACACCATTGGACCGAACGATAATTTTATCGTAATTGTAATGAGCAGTTCAGGATTTCCGCTTGACATTTTCATACCCGATGCAATTTCTTTTCCAGGTAGGGTTATTACGGTTAAGAAAATTGGTTCTTCAGCCAATGTTACTCTTGTTTTTACTGATCCATTGGATTTGAGCAATCAAAATCCGATTATTTCAGGCGCCCAATCTCAAACCCGGTCCTATATGAGCATCGGCGAAGATGGCTGGATTACTTTGTATAGAGAATAATGCGGTTGAAACTCCTCCATATTATATTGGGCATTGTCGTGTTTTCTGAGGCGGCAGCCCAAGTCACGCTTTCACGGCAAGTGATAGGCACTGCGGGTGGGCAGACTGACATAGGAGCGAATATCTCCTGGTCGTACACCTTGGGTGAGGCCGTGGTAGGAACCCGGAATTATGGGGATTTTTCACTGACGCAGGGATTTCAACAGCCCTTGCCCACAACTCCGCTGCAATTTGAACTTGTTTTTGCGGCAGCATCTTGTCCCACATCTACAGATGGCTCTGCTTCAGTGTTTATGATAGCCGGTTGTACGCCACCCTATGAGATTACGTGGAGCAATGGTATATCCGGATTGAGCAACGACCGCCTGAGTCCGGGGCTATACAGTGTCACCGTGAGGTCTGTCGATTGTGAACTGAGTCAATCATTCACCATCGAGCCGGGACCACAGGAAAATTGTGTGTTGCGCTTTTTCAATGCTTTTTCGCCCAACGGCGATGCTGTAAACAATACCTGGCGGATAGAAAACATCGGCCTGCCGGAATATGCTACCAATGAAGTGGAAATTTTTAATCGCTGGGGGCAACTCATCTGGTCGGGAAAAAATTACAACAATACCAATGTGGTGTGGGATGGCAAAACTGCCAATGGACTTGAGTTGCCTGATGCCACTTATTTCTATGTGGCAAACGTAAATGATCAGACATTTAAAGGGTATGTCGAAATAACGAGATAAGTGCATGAAATGGATTCTGGTCTTGTTTTTAATCCTGGGTACTGCTTATGAGTCTTACGCTCAGCAACATGCGCTTTACAGTCATTATATATTTAATCTTTATCAGGTCAATCCGGCTTATGCAGGAGCCCGGGATGCCTTATCGGCAAATTTGAGTTACCGCACACAATGGGTGGGTTTTGAAGGTGCGCCAAACACCCAGAACTTTTCTATTCACGGTCCCCTACGCAATAAAAATATGGCTTTGGGCCTGATGGTGCAAAACGACGAAATCGGCGCGCGAAAAACACCTTCGGCATCCCTGACCTATGCTTACCGCCTGAACCTCGGCGATAACAGGCATCTTTCTTTCGGTTTACAGGGTGGCGTCATCAATTATCAAATCAACTGGACGCAGTTGGAATACGAAGTCGTAAACGATCCGGTGGCAGCTGGTTCAGCACCAAACCAGTGGATTCCGAATTTTGATTTTGGCCTCATGTACCTTTCCCCCAAAACGTATGCAGGGATAAGCGCAACCAGTCTGAACCAACAGCAATTGGAATTCAACGATTTCAGCGATGCCCGCCTGAATACTTTTGTAAATATCATGGCCGGGCATGTGGTCGAACTGTCTGAAAACTTCAGTTTGAAACCAAGTGCGCTTGTGCGACATTCCCTTGACGGACCGACTCAATTCGATGCCAATGTTGGCGTACTATTTTCCAATGCGCTATGGCTGACAACCACATACAGATATCAATTTGGGATGGTTTTTTCTGCTCACTATATGGTCCGCAGAAAACTTCATATCGGTTATTCCTACGATTATGCTTTGAATCCGCTCGTGGCAGTGCAAAGCGGCACCCATGAAATTTTTATCGGTTACGATTTCAATATTCACCGGTCCAAATCCACTTCACCCCGCTACTTTTGAAATTTGTCCTGACCATATCTATTCTGGCGATTCTCCATGGTCAGGTATTTTGTCAGAATGACGGGCCCAGGGATGCCTGTGAAAGTTTGAGAAATTCCCGAAATCCGTGTGATCTTTTTATCTGCCTGACTACTGAACGCCAATATGATGAGGCGTATGGTTATCTGGTGAGAAATGAGATTGCAGAATGCGGTGGACCGGAAGTTCAATGGGCACGCATTGGCGTATTGGGTGCCAACAGGCAATATGAAAAAGCGCGCAAATTGCTCGATCAATTGAGCGAAAGCTATCCCAATGAAGGAAAGTATTACACGGAAAACATCCGACTGGACGAAATGGAGCTTATGGAAAGTTTTACATTGCCCGCCGTTGTAACCCCATTGGCCACGACCAATAGTGCTTACAATGAATTGTTTGCCTGGACGGAAAAAAGCCTGCCTCTTGTTTTAACGGACCGACCGCAATACGATGCATATTTTCCGGTAAGGAGACAAACAGAGCAGGGCTACGATCTCATTGAGGGAAATAATGATGTTTCGGGGTCGGAATGGCATGACAGATTGAAAAGATTGGGTTTCGAACAATTGGGTCCGGGACAAGTCATCGGCGATTCGGTCTTATTTTTTACAGCGGTGATGAAGGGATCATATAATCGCAAATCTGAAACGAGAAAACTGAAAATTTTTGAATTAGACCTGCGCAACGGGAAATTGAAAGATTTGCCCGAACCGGTGAACACGGAGGGAGCAAATAATGCCTACCCCTGTTTCGCACCGTCTTCGGGAAAATTGATTTTCTCAAGCGACCGCGAAGGCGGAAGAGGAGGTATGGACATTTGGGAGACCACTTTTGCCGACGGGCGGTGGACTGAGCCAAAATCATTTTCATATTTCATCAATACCCCGTCTGATGAAATGTTTCCTTTTGCGGAAGCAGACACGCTTTACTACGCATCAAACCGGGCTGATATGGGCTTTGGAGGGATGGATATATACGGAGTGGATTTAAAAACGGGACTGCATTGGAATATGGGTGAGCCTATCAATTCACCTTACGATGATTTTCAACTGGTATTCGCATCACAAGAGGAGGCCTACATGGCTTCAAACAGACCTTATGGAAGTGGAGGCGACGACATATATCACATCAGATGGGCCGCTCCGGAATTATTTTTCGAAGAAATTACGGGCATTGCAACTTGGCCTTTGGAGGCTATTGGGGAGAAAATATTTTTGATCGATGATGATCAAAACATCCTGCAATCGGCCGTGATTGAAAGGGACGGGAAGTTTCAGTTTTTCAATGTAAAGGGCTATGAAAACTATGATATCCGCGTGCCTGATGTTGAAATACCCGAGGGCCTGAGTATGGATATTATTAACAAAAAAGGACGGGTTATTAAAACAGTCACTTCCGATTTAAAGGGAAGTTTTCACCTGGAATTGCTGAATCCGATAGACTATTTTATCGATGAGCTTTCCAATGAAGATAACAGTGTTCTAAACATCGATATCCGGGGCGAAGTGGTTCCGCCACGAGGAGGGGTTCGTATTGTACTGCTTGATAGCATGGGTGTGTCAATTGGGGCTGGTTACACCACGGAAGACGGACAATTTAAATTTGAATCTGTCAATCCGGATAATTCATATATTATTCGTTCTGAAGTGCTAAATGCCAACGATACGATACATATTCTTGATACACAGGGAAAGATCCTTCACTCTATTTCGCCGGGAACCACCAAGGATTACGTATTTGTGCGGTTGGGTGCTGACGACCGCGTCATTACCATAACCAACGAAAACAACCAAAGGGTGCGCATATCAGACAAGGAAGTGTTTGAACTGGGTCGTGTATATTTCGAATGGGACGGTTTTGAAATAAATGAGTCCGGAAAGCGGGCTTTGTTGAAACTCATTAAAGTTCTGGAAGTAAACCCGCATGTCATGGTAGAACTTTCCGGACATACAGATTCCCGTGGGTCTGAAGCTTATAACCTGAAACTTTCGCAGTGGCGGATCGATTCGGTCATACGGTTTCTGGAGGCTGGAGGAATTGACCGTAACCGTCTGTCGGGTTTTGGTTATGGTGAAAAACACCTGCGCAACCTTTGTCATGATGGCGTGGAATGCACAGAGGAACAACATGCGCAGAACAGACGTACAGAATTTAAACTTATAGAAAACAGCAATCCCCAGCCCCAATGACTCAATTTTTAAGTGATTTTATCAGAACAAATATTATTCGAAATATGCCCGGCTTGGTGCTGGCTCTATTTCTGACTTTTGGCGTGACGCACGAAGGCTTCGGACAGGTCAAAAAAGGACAGCGCCTAATGGAAGAAGGGCGCTACGGCGAAGCCATTCGTTTTTTGAAAAAAGATTTTGATCCCTCAAAACCAAATCCGAATACCGCTCTGCTTCTGGCCAAATCATATTACCAAATCCATGAATATGACGAAGCCCGGGATATGATGGATATCGCAGGGAAAAACGCTTTTTCCAATCCGGATGATCTTCGGTTTTATGCAGATGTATTGATTGCAAATGATGATTTCTCGGCAGCTTATCTCTTATTGATCGAATTGCTTTCAACAAACGAGTCGGATTTGAAAACCGTATTGTGGCTGGACAAAACAACATCGCTGCTCGCATGGGATTCTATAACCACAGGCACCATGGTAGGTGAATTGACGGGTGCCAATACCGTATACAATGAATATGCGCCATATGTGGCTTTGGATGATGAGTTGTGGTTTGTTACAGACGCCATCAGCATGCAGGCACTGTTTCCGGCTGCGTACAGTGATCAAAACATTCATCTGTTTTATAAGACCAAGATGCGGGAAGATGGATCGAATCGGGTTAACAAACCGACAATGCTCCTGAAAAACAGAAAATATTATTTCCACGACGGTCCGATCAGTGCATGGCCCGGACAAAACAAATACGCAATCACGCTCAGGGATCTCGAAGGCCCGATATCTGGTGCGCGAGTCGGCATTTATTTTACCTCTCTGAGCGGAAAAGAAGAAGATATGTTGCCTTTTAAATACAACCAAATGCACAATACAGGCCATCCCACATTCAGCAATGATGGCACTCGGATGTATTTCGCCAGCGACCGCCCAGGGGGTTTCGGACAAATGGATATATGGTTCTGTGATTGGATAGATGGAAACTGGTCAGAACCCAGGAACATGGGTCCCTTCGTTAATACGACCGGAAACGAGGTCTTCACACGATATTTTGAGGACCGATTGTACTTTTCAAGCGACAGAAATGATATGGGATATGGCGGCCTCGATCTTTATTATGTTTCGGAAATCAGGGGGTTTGATGATATCTATAATTTGCGCGCGCCGATCAATTCAGCTTATGATGATTTCGGAGTTTCTTTTGTCAATTATAACCATGGCTACTTCGCATCAAACAGGCCATTGGGCGCAGGAGGTGACGATATTTACCGGCTTTCATTTTTTGTTGAGCAGCCTCTTCATGATTTGCGCATCGCCCGAATAACCAATGAAAATATTCCTCCTGGCACCATGGTGCAAATTCTAGACAAATCGGGTCGCTTAGTCCAAACGACAAAGGTGAACGACCGCGGTGAAATTGAAATGTATGGATTGAAAAGCAGGGAGCAGTACACCCTGAAAGTAGTGGATGAAACCATCCGTGATATTGCCAAACTCGCCCTGCTGACCATAAGCAGAGAAACGGAAAAAACGTTTCAGCAAAACGCCGCTGGCGAATTTCAATTTGTTTTGCTTGAGCCGGGTGTGTATGAAATGAAAAAAGAGGAGGACAACGAAAATTTGAGTGTGATGCAATACGATCTCAAAGGAAAAATCGTAACCCAGAAAAAACACGAATTTGGTGCTGCCACAATAAGTGTTACTAACCAGGCTGGTGTTGAGGTAGGCAGGATAACGCCCGCTTCCAATGGTGATTTTGAATTTAAAGGTTTGCGCATGGACGAGATATACCGTCTGCAAACCAATGATATTGATGTGCCTCATGAAATGGACATCATTGGAAAATCAGGCGTGGTGGTCCAATCGATCAGGCCCGTCGGAAATAATTCCTTCACCTACACCCGGACCGCTCCAGCCGCTGCATGGATGACCAATGCTGAAATCGTGGTGCCTCAGGTTTTTGCTGTTCAAATCGGAAAGGATTTAAGTGCTGATACAAAACTCATTCTCTATGACGGGAATGGTGCTGAACTTTATCCTTGTGATATCAACGAAGATGAATTTATAGCCCTTGGAAATCTCACAACCGGAAAGGCCTATAAACTTTCAGTCTCAAATCAGGAATTGGACTGGACGGACAGGCTGGTAATACTTGATGGCAGCGGGGATACTTCCCAAACGGTGAGGCCCTCCGATTCGAACAATTATATTTTTGAGTACATGATCTACGATGGGTATGGCATGACTGAGGCCACAGACATTGTAAGTTCAGTGAAAAGCGTTGAAAAACCAGAAATTTTCAAGGGTAAATTGAGAGATTATAAATTGCCTGGAGGCCACTGGCTCCTACTCACCGATGTCAATGACAATTTTGTGGATACCATCCGGCCTTTGGACAATGGCACTTTCACCATGAGAAATCTCGACCGAAAGCGACGATACCGTCTTGCCACGGTGGGTCGACCATTTGACTCGGAAAAAACACTACAGGTTTTCAATAAAGACAATAAATTATTGGCAGAAAATCCGCGTGTTGATTCTTACACATTTGAATTCGGCCTGATCGATAAAGAGGATGTAGCATTGGTTGCTGTTGCAAATGAAGACGAGAGCATTTTAAAATTCTCCCTTTGGGGAAAACTCCTCGATCAGAATTCCGGAACAGCACCCATACGATTGCGATTATTTGATGAAAATGACACTTTTCTGATGGAGTCTTATACGACCGGAAATAATGAATTTGCTTTTACTGATCTCAAACCAGCCAGCAAATTTGTCATCAAAACAGAGATCGTAGATGAGAAAGTGAAACTGGTGGCACGAAGAAGTTCAGGGTATGATAGCCTGGTGGTGCAGATCGAATCGGATCGCTCGTTTATTTTGAACTTTGATCGGGAAGGTAAAATATTAACTGCTGCAACTGATTTGAAGGTATCGCCTGGAGATAAATTTGAATTGCCGTCCGTGTATTACAATTTCAATAGTTTCGAGTTGTTGGAAGCCAGCAAAAGTTCGCTTAACCAGCTCGCTGTTTTATTACAAAATAATCCGGAGCTAAAAATCGAAATCCAGTCCCACACCGATTCCCGTGGGCCCGAAGCGTATAATCTGACGCTTTCGCAACGCAGGGCGGAGTCGGTTTCAAAATATTTGGCGACGAAGAATATCGATGCGAAAAGGCTTCAAGCGGTGGGTTTTGGAGAAAAGGAACGTACCAATAAATGTGCAGATGGCGTGCGATGCACGGAGAGTGAACATGCCAGAAACAGGCGTACTACTTTTGTGGTGCGCGCGAATTAATCGCTCAGTAAGAATTCGTACTTTTAGAAAAACTCTGAAACATGCCTGTTGCAAGACCTTTTAACCTGAAAAAATGGATTGACGAAAACCGCCATTTGCTGAAACCACCCGTCTCAAACAAAAATCTTTATCCCGAAGGAACAGATTATATTGTGATGGTGGTCGGCGGTCCAAATGCCCGAAAAGACTATCATTACAATGAGACGGAGGAACTTTTCTATCAGTTGGAAGGTGATATCAACGTGCGTATTCAGGAAAACGGAAAGGCAGTTGACATTCCCATAAAAGCGGGCGATATGTTTTTGCTTCCGCCAAAAACACCACATTCTCCCATGCGGACAGAAGGATCCGTGGGATTGGTCATTGAGCGCAAGCGGGATGGAACAGATTATTCTGATGGTTTGCTCTGGTTTTGCGACCAATGCAACAATAAACTTCATGAAGTTTATTTTCCCTTGAAAAACATCGAAAAGGATTTTATTCCAAATTTTAGGGAATTTTATTCAAATCAGGATTTGAGAACATGCAATGAATGCGGACATGTGATGGAAGTTGATGCGCGTTTCGTATAATCCGCACACGGGATTCAATTTTATTTTAAATTTTCAGAAGGAGATTTCTCCTTATTTTCTTCATCCGGTTTATCAGAATTGTTCAATACAATCCTTGTCGCCGGCAAACTCTCTGGATAATTTTTTTGGAGAAAACCGATTAGCTTTTCCCGGACTTCCACCCTGAGATCGAATGCTGTGGCCGCATCTTCGGCACTCACCAGTGCCCTGACTTCCATGGTCCTTTCTTTTGCATCGGTCACCTGAATTACATTTACCAAGCCATCCCAATGAGGCGATTCATGTAGAATCCGGGTTAATTCTTCGCGAAGTTTGTCAATCGGAACAGTGTAATCCGTGTAAAGAAACACAGTTCCCAAAATGTCTGCAGATACCCGCGTCCAGTTTTGAAATGGATTGTCGATAAAAAATGTTGTTGGAACGATCAGCCTGCGTTTGTCCCAGATGCGAACAACGACATAGGTAAGCGTCATTTCTTCAATTTTCCCCCATTCGCCTTCCACGATTACCACGTCGTCTATACGAATGGGTTGGGTGATGGCCAATTGCAGACCGGCAAGGACTGTAGCGATGAGTTTTTGAGCTGCAAATCCCAGGATAATACCCGCTATACCAGCAGAGGCCAGCAGGCTTACGCCAAAATGTCGAATACTTTCAAAAGTCATCAATCCAATGCCTATCGCCAATACAATGATCAGAAACTTCACGATATTGCCCAACATGCGAAATTGGGTGTGCACTTTCCTGGCTTTTAGGTTGTCTTCCTCATCCAAACTAAACTTGTTCAAGAGAGAAACCCGCATAATGGTTACTGCCTGTATCAGATTCCATGCTACAATAATTACAGTAATGATTGAAATGGTATGGTTTACCGACGGAATTGAGTCCGGGACAATATTCATCAGCGGTTTTACTGCAATGAAACAAATCAACAGAACCAGGAACAGCGAAGATTTCTTACCGTAGTTGAAGAGTGCTGGCCATAGGGGGGATGATCGTCTGCGCGATAACCGCCTGACGACGCGAAAGACAATGAAATGAATCAAAAATCCAACAAAAAGCGCAATA